>ERZ1026776.1960-NODE-1960-length-10796-cov-15.599665_pt1 | contig 10796 bp, 13 predicted proteins | sample MGYA00380125_ERZ1026776 | MGnify/ENA primary metagenome ERZ1026776 (study PRJEB33269, sample SAMEA4719761) | human gut metagenome | biome: human-associated habitat; feature: organic feature; material: feces | place: Cameroon | collected 2013-10 ... | reverse complement strand
GTTCATAGCAGGGAATCTTCTGCGACTCTCCAACTGACAGTAAGTTTACTCTATCCTCTTTTGATTAAGGAGTGGAACGAGTCGATGCAAGCGTTATCATAAGGATAACCGCTGTGAGAATAACTTCTCTGCATTGTTTCAGTGGCTTCACGCCACGCAGCTGACACATATTGACTGCCACGATCAGAATGAATAATAAGTGGCTGGTCAGTATTACGACAAGCTTTAGCTTTGTTGATAGTTTCAATAACTGTAGATACTTCCATAGTATCTGCAAGTGTCCAGGCAATGATTTTCCTGGCATATAAGTCCATTACGCAGTTGAGATATACAAATCCATCCTGGGTCCAGATGTAAGTAATATCTGTGCACCAAACAGCATTGGGACGATTTGGATTAAACTGTTCATTGAGAACATTGTGGAGTTCTTTGCTGAAATCAGAATTTCTGGTGGTGGTAGTCCAAGGTTTCGTCCATTGGGCACGAATACCCATTTCACGCATGTATTTACCAACAGTGCGTTGGCTGATGGTTTCGCCAGATTTGCGTAGTGCCTGAGAGATTTTAGGAGCGCCGTAATTCTGTTTAGAATTATCATAAATTTTCTGGATTTCCTTTTTAACAGCTGCTTTTCGCCGACGGGAAGGAGATACCTTTCGGTTAAGAAAGGATCTATAACCAGAGCGGGACACGCCTAAAAATTTCAGCATTCCGGAGACAGAGACGCGGCATCCAGTTACTTTGGCAGCCTCTATCTTTGCAGAAACTTCCGTATAGATAGCTTCTGTTAATCTTTTCCCAGAATGCCGATGGCTTTTTTTAACACATCAAGTGCATCCTGAGCATCACGGAGTTCACGCTTAAGACGAGCGATTTCCTTCTCCTCTTCAGAAGCGTAATTACCGGAACCGATAACGGGAATATCGCCGTCATTCTCTCTGAACTGGGATTCCCAGCGGGCAAGGGTGCTGACACCGATCCCCAGGTTCTTTGCACATTCAACCTGTGTAAGATCAGGGTGCTCCTTGCGATAGTTGATAGCATCCAACTTGAACTGCCTGGTGTGTTGATTTTTTTGTCGTGACATAATGAGTTCCTCCTCTTTTTTTATTATATAACATTTAAGGGGATATCTCATTTTGTTTTGTACTATTTAGATGCTAACACTACTAAAAAATTATTGCCAATAGAGATAGACAGGACATAAATTAGAAAGCTAATATCACGAAAGTAGTTTTTAATAGAACTATATGTGAAAATGTGATAAAATATGTATTATTTAAATGCTATGAATGTTGATCGAGTGGAGGTGTAAGCTAGTGTTTGGTAATGTTGTATATTATGATAAAAAGAAAATAGATGAATATAGAGCCGTGGTTAAAGGACAGAGAAATCTTCAAATTGACGAATATGAGGTATCTAATGATAAGGGGATTCAAGTTGATTTAAAGGCGTTTGGAGCTGATGCTAAGGCTAATAAAACATATAAAGCCAAAGTACAGGAGAGTTTATTATATAATTGTGATGAATTTGAAAAGCTGCTTACAGGACGAGACGATTTTTTTGATTTTACACAGTCGGAAGACTATGATTTGAAAACTATGAATAGAGGTACGATTATAAAATTTGATGGATATATAAAAGTTCCAGAGGAATTTGACTATACTCAGACAATCGATAGATTTAAGCCGTTATTAGTTGCATCTTTGGTAAGTGATTCTATGGATAAATCAGAGCAGGTTGCATTAAAAACTTTTTTTGAAACGACAGATACAAAAATTCCGGTATTAATTGATTTGAATAATCAATTGATGTGTTCAAAACTTATATCTAATAATATGTTGGTTAAATATGAGGATATGGAAGAATATGAAGAATTAGAAGTTACTGTTATTGCGAGAATTATCTCTAGTGGAATGGTAAGAGCACAGAAAGCATTTTATGATCCTTTGAAAGATTTTATGACACTAAATCGTGTTATGAGAAGAAGTATTGAAGGCCGAACAGATGGATTATACGAGATATATGCTGATAAAGATTATAGAACAATAGAAGTTTTAGCTATATATCAATAAGGATATTTTGATTAGGAGAAACGATATGGATATTAGGGAAGCGTTGCTGGAATTGGTGAATTCAGAATCCGTTAGATATTCATACATGGCAATAGAAAAGATAATTATCGTTATGATGAGAGATTATTTGAAAGCACAAAATAAGCGACTTTTGGCAGAAAATGAAGTTATGCATAGAATCTCGGATATGATTTTGCCAGATGGAATAGATAATGAGGATGGTTGTATTGCAGCAGAAATTAAGCTGTATAGACATAAGCAAATGAGTTTGCGATTGATATATGATACAATTGGACGTTTTTCCATTAATAGGGGTGAAATCAATAAGCTTTTATTAATAGTGGTTAATGAATTGCCAGAGGGTATAAGGAATCGTATTGAAGAAAAAAAGAAACAATTAAATTTTGAACTTACAATATGGGATATTGATGATTTAATTAGAATATTTAGTAACAATGAGAATTTATTTGTTGAGACATATAACAATTTGAATACAGTGTTATTAAGGGACACAATCAATGATGGTATATTAAGAAACAATAGTACATATTTAGAAAAAAGAAAAAAATATGTAGAACAACTCCATGTGCAATATGAAAATGATAATATTGTTCTTTTTCTTGGAGCAGGAGCCTCTAATGAAGCTAAAATAGCTACATGGGATACTTTGATATCAGAATTATTTGTTGCTTTAATAGATAAACAACTAATAGCAAATCATATTCAAATAGAAAAGAAAGACAAGAAAAAGATTGTAAAAGAAGTGATTAACCAAAATGGAAATTCACCATTACTGCAAACTAGGTTTTTGAGAAATGGTTTTGAGAACGATTTCGAAGAGTTAGTTAGAGAAATACTATATAAAAATGCTGTTGAATCATCAGATTTATTAGAAGAAATTGGACAACTATGTATACCTAATAGAGGGAAATTGGGTGTACGTGCAATTATAAACTATAATTTTGATGATTTAGTTGAAAAGAATTTAAAAAGACTTCGAGTAAAGTATCATTCAATCTATGGTGAAGGGATGATTCCAGATGCGGATGAATTAGGAATATACCATGTTCATGGTTTTTTGCCTCAAGAGAAAGAAAATTATGAAAATTTGACAAAGTCATTATTAGTTTTTTCTGAGGAAGGATATCATAAACTTATGCTAGAACCATATAATTGGGCTAATATTAGCCAATTGAATTATATGATTAATAATACTTGTTTATTTATAGGATTATCGATGACGGATCCTAACATGAGAAGATTATTAGAAATAGCGGCTCAAAAGAGAACAGAGAATGATAGTGATTGTCAACACTATGCAATAATGCGTAGATTTAGGATGAAAGAATCTGCTGAGGTTGATTCAATCAAAAGTTTTGAAAGAGTAAATGAAACTTTACAAGAGTCTTTCTTTAAGGAATTGGGTGTAAATGTGATATGGATTGATGAGTTTAGTGAAATCCCGGCAATACTAAAGCAGATAAAAGGGAATTATGAAAGCTATTAGAAATCTGGCGCCAATTTGGCTCTAAAAATTTAAGACGAGGCACACAAAATTGCAGAATATGATGAATATAAAGAATGAAATGCATAAATGTATACCAAAAAACAGCCAGATAAATTTCTCTGCCCAAGAGTTTGAATAATAAATATTTTGCATAAATTATTCAATACATTAGATAATATGAGGAACAGGGACTTTTATTTATATTGCATATATTTATGGGTGGTGTTATAAAATTTTGTTGCCACATTTGTTTTGAAAGGGACATAAGATAAAATGAATATTCAAGGGTTAATGGAGAATCCGTATGCATGGGCAGTATTATCAATATGTACAATAGTTGCATTGATATTTGCTGTTTATACTTGGATTGTTGGAAAAAAGAAAATGGAGTTATCGTGTTTTCATAACACTTTTAGGGTTGTAAAAGCGGGGAAAAGTGTTATACCTAAATTGAGATTATCATATGAGGGACAGGCTATAGATGATTTGACTGTTACAAAGTATGTAATTTGGAATAGTGGAAATGAAGTATTAAATCGGTCTGATATTGTTCGGGTTTGTCCTTTACAGATCGTTTGTGATGATAATGCACAGATATTAGATGCACAAATTATTGTGCAAAGTGATGAAACAAATGCATTTAAAATCTTAGAAAAGAAGGATAAATGTGTAAAGCTAGAATTTGATTATGCGAATGTTGATGACGGCATTATTCTTCAAATTCTACATACAGGGGATGTTACAGATATTAATGTAGAATGCAGAATTAAAGGAGGAAAAGAACTTAGAAATTTAAATCACAATATAAAGAAAAAAAATAGGAATTATAATATAAATAAAAGGATTCTAATAATATTAATGGGGGTGGATGTGCTTTTAGTATGTGCAATGTCTGTTTTTTTGGTATTAGAGAGAGTTGGCATTATGGCCAAAGAAACATTAAGAAAAATTATGTTTTTTGATGGTGTTATAAGTGATACATTTTTCATAATGATGTTGCTTATTCTAGTTGGTGTTCTTCTAATTATGTATGTGAGACTAGTAAAAAAGGTCTTTTACATAGGTATACCAGCAAAATTGAGAAAGAATATTGAATGAGATAATCTTGGCAATACTTTGGCAACAGAAAATCAGTAAGTCAAAATAAATTATGTAAATGAAGTGGATTATCGGCAGTTTTGGGATGTAACTTAAATAAAAAAAGTTTAGAACAAAGCAATGACTTGTCGAGTTTGAATAATAAACAGAGCTTCATAAATGGCGTAAACAAGCCATTTATGGGGCTTTTTCTTTGTCGTGATACCTATATGATACCTGTTTTGATAGTACCACAGATATAATAGTTTGAGAAATTATTAAAAGAATATGTTATGATAATAATATAAGTTTAGATTTTACTCACAATATTATTTGTATGTCTATGCATACCAACATTTTTAATGTAACAAGTGATGCCACAATTAGATTTAAGGCAGATATATTTTTATACGATCTTTAATTTGATGATATAATTACACTTATTGAGGGAGACTGTGGTACAGGTAAGTCATTTCTTTATTGAATGTTAGAAGATATAAGGCTTGTCAAACTATTACATACAGGAACGGATTTAAGAAAATATTGGCAGACTACAAGGGACAAGTTGAATTTGATGAGACCAAGATACCAGTCTTTGAGGCGGATAATGATGATTTTACATTGACTTTGTATAATCTGAATTATGGACATGATTATGTGATAAATGTTAACGATACTCAATGTGATACGAGGAATGGCACTCAAAGTGGCGCTCAAGACAAATTGCAGAAACAAATCTTTGATATGATAGAAGAAAATCTTCAAATTTCCACATCGGAAATTGCAACAAGGTTAGGTGTTGGTGTAAGGACTGTGAAGAGAAGAATAAAACAAATGACGAATATGGTATATGTTGCAAATGGATATAGTGGTCACTGGGAGATTAAATATTTTTTGAGACAGCAATATGATTTTGGACTAACAGTCCAATGAAATAATAGTTCGCATAAGGTATTATCAAATAAAAAGCTTGGAGGATATCTTATGGGAACTAATTTTTATCTTATGAGTAGAAATAAAAAGCTGATGAGGGAGCATTTTGCTGTCGAAACAGAATATGACATTAAGGATATTGAATACGCAATAGTTGATGAACCCTATCTTGGATATGAGATTCATTTGAATAAGTTAAGTTGGGGATGGCGTCCGCTATTCCAAAGACATAAGACAATCAATACATTTAAAGAGCTGGAAGAGTTTTGCCTAAAAAATAAAAGTGTTATAAGCATTTATGATGAATATGGAAGAAGATATACATGGAAACAATATTTTGAAAGAGTATATGAGCATAGTCAGCAGAAGAAAGAGCCTCGTAAATGGATATATGATATCGATTCAGTTTTTCCAAATTGTGGGCCACGTTTACAAAATGTATCATGTACTGAACAGGAGGCAGAAATATATATTCCATTCTGCCATAGAGAATATAACGAAAAGGAAAAGCTGGCGAAGGAACGCTTTCATGTGCATGAAAGACTATGGTGCAAAGAAAGGTATTGGGAAGATCCGGATTATCCATTTGATTGGACAGAAGGTGAGTTTTGCTAGAAGGAGCATATGCTTATGTATGAGAATATTGATATGGAAAGAACAGGAATATTGCTGAAAGAGATGTTTGATAAATCTGGTTATACAGTTAAAGATATTCAGAAAATATTACATTTGTCATGCCCACAGCCTATATATCGATGGTTTAAAGGAAACATTTTACCATCAGTAGATCATTTGTATGTATTGAGCAGATTGCTCAAGGTTCATATGGAAGATCTGCTTGTGCCTAAATGTGAATATAGTATCTTTACGGAAAAGTATGGAGAAAAGTCACTAGGAGAAAAAAGACTATATGAATATTGGAAACGCTTATGTATAAAGAAATGTGCATAGATTTAAGTGAGGCATGCAACAGAGTTGTTACCTTTACAAATTATCTGCTGGAGAATGACTTAGTTGACTTAATTTAATTTCACTGATATAATAAGTTTCACTACATGAGTGAAAGCGGTGATATGAGTGAAACTAGATAGAGTGGGATTAGCATGTGTTGAGAATAAGTTTTTAAAACTTCCTAATATTCAGAAGTATGAAGTTGTCAGCAGAACAGAAGATGGTTTTATTGCATCTGTGGAGATGGATGATGGGTATGAGTTTCAAATATATGCCAGTTTCTTGAACAGGGTGTTTCCATCTACAGTTATAAAATTGATTGAAAAGCAGAATAAAAGTCAGAAAGTTAACATATTGGTTGCTCCATATATTTCAGAAAGAACTGCACAAATATGTGAAGATAATGGAATGGGGTATTTTGACTATGCAGGAAACTGTTGGTTTGTGGGTCATTCTATTTATTTGTCAGAAAAAGGAAATAAGAATCCAAGACCTAAAGAGCAAAGGTCTGTGTCAATATTTGAAAGGACTTCTGTGGTGTCTTCACGTATTTTGCGTGAGTTGTTCGCGGATGTAACTAAGACATGGAAGCTTAAATACCTATCGGAAAAGGTGAATTGCAGCATTGGACAGGTATCCAAACTGATGAAAGTTCTGATAGAAAACGCATGGGTAGAAAAATTGCCGGATGGTTATAAGGTTATTGATCCAGAATCACTCTTGCTAGAATGGAGTAAGGATTATGGTAAAAAAGAAATAACATCCTATGCTTGCTATAGCTTAGATAATATCTCTGCTATTGAGGAGCGATTGAAGGAATTAAAGACAGATACGGGGATTGATTCTTATCTTACCGGATTGTCCGGTGGAGTGCGTTATACGCCGGTGGTACGATACAATAAGGTACATGTCTATATAGCGCCGGAGGATATTCAGGAAGCAATTCGATATTTGGACATGAAAGAAGTAAACAGTGGTTCAAATGTGGTTATTTTTCCACTAGAAAATGATTCTTATATCAAGGATTACAGGGTAATTGGCGAGTCTGCAGTAGTATCCCCTCTGCAAATATATTTGGATTGTATGCAGATAAAGGGAAGGGGAGAAGAAATGGCAGATGCGGTTTTGAAAAAGGAGATACTTAGATGATAAGAGATGAAGACTTGAAAAGTAGCGTAGACTATTCGGAAGGTCAGAAGCGGGCTGCACATAGAGTTCTAGTAGAGTTGGTTAATATTTTTCAAGAATATGAAGATGAAATCCGTGTGATAGGAGGCTGGGTTCCAGATTTAATGTTTCCCCAAGAAGGTCATGTGGGAAGTGTGGATGTAGATATTATGATTAATCATCTGACTTTGCAGGATGAAGGTTATCAGAATATGTCGAGGATACTTCAGGAAAACGGGTACAAGGAGCATCCGGAAAAATATTTTTCCTTTGTAAAAACAGTGATGGTGGATGGAATATTTTATGATGTAGATGTAGATATTTTAGCAGGAATGTATGGTGGTACACAACTGAAGAGAAGGAGTCAGCATGTGCAGGGGATTAAGGCATTAAAGGCTACTGGCGGCAATTTTGCATTTGAATTTCCGGCACAGAAGATTAGTGTGGAAGCAGAACGACCAGATGGAGCAATAGATGTTGCAAATGTCAGTGTTGTAGCAGTAGTTCCTTATATAATAATGAAAACCGCAGCAATGGGAAGAGGAAAAGTAAAGGATGCTTACGATATTTACTTTATTATCAAACATTATTTCGGTGGAGTAAGAGAGCTGGCAAAAGAATTTGAACCTGTAAGGGATAAAAATATTGTAATAGAGGCGAAAGATAAGTTAGCAGGTAAATTTGCTTCTGAAAATCATGCTGGACCAAAAGATGTAGCGGATTTTATGGATTTAGAGGATGAAGAAAGTATAGAAATGACCAAGAGGGATGCTTATGAACAAGTGCAGGCATTATTGAACTTAATATAAGTATTTAAAAACATTAGGGATGTAATAGTCGCACCAGAGCTGAGACTGAGGAGGTTCAAAATCATGGACATAAAGGAAATGGATTTTGAGGGTGTACTAAACAAGATTGAAAAATATTATTAATGAGAGGATATCTATGAAACGGAAAGAATTTAAAGAAAATTTATTTGCTACATTAAATAATCCTGTGGATGGAATGTCATATGACGAGAAAATGATATTAGTACATAGTTTATTAGTGGATTATGAGAAAGATAACGAAGAAAAGCGTGATATGTCTAATAAGGGAGGTAAATGGACAGATGAAGAATTAAAAATAATTTTGTCAGATGCACCTACAAAAGAAAATTGTGTGAAGTACGCTAGATTATTTAAAAGAGGTTATGGAAGTATAGAACAAATTTATAGATGGGCGATGACTGCGACAAAAGAAATGTCAGAAGATCGAAAGAATGATAGTTTCATATTGCAGGTAAAGAGGGTAGCAAAAGAATTAGGAATTAGAGGATAGAAAAAGCTAGTTGAAGCTGGCTTGGTTAATGCGAGTGGCAATAATAGAGCATGTTTTTATATACTTAGTTCCAAGGTGTATAAAGAACAGGATAATATCGTAGGATATGTTCGACAGACCGGAATTGATGCGGTGAAATATGAAGCATATGTGGGAAGTGGTTACAGTGGTCACTGGGAAATCAAATAGTTTTTTGGAAAATAAGTATGCAGACGATAGGGTTGTGTACACAAATGGCAAGCAGGATATGATAAACAAAATTTTAGATGAATGAGAGAGTGCGGTAAGTATGTTAAGATTAAGACCCTATAATAAAAACGATGCGGAAACAATTATGTCATGGATAAAGGATGAGAAATCATTTTATAAATGGACAGCAGGAGTTTTAGGGGAATATCCAATTTCTGTGGAGCAGTTCAACACGGTAAGTAATCTTATGGCATTTACTGCTATTGATGATAATGAGATAGCAGGATTTTTTACTATGAGAAAGCCGAGTGAATCCTTTGAGAAGTTACGGTTTGGCTTTGTAATTGTTGATCCGGGAAAACGCGGACAGGGATATGGTAAAAATATGCTGAAATTAGGCTTAAAATATGCTAAAGAAATATTTGCTGCAGACAAGGTTTCATTAGGAGTTTTTGAAAATAATGAATCCGCTTATTATTGCTATAAGGCTATCGGCTTTGAGGATGTATCTCAGAATGAAGTAGAAAAGTATAATGTAATGGGGGAAGAATGGAATTGTCTCGAATTGGAAATAAAACTATAAAGCTGATAATTTTTGATATGGTAGTATGATGTTCAGAACTACATTTTGTTTAAAATATTATGGCTGATACGAAAGAGGAATGAAGCATTATTATGGAATTTTTCAGTTTGTTTTCGACAATATTTTTTAATATAGCAATTATCGTTGGCCTGTTATTACTTATATACCTGTTTTTCTTTTCCGGCATCAGAGCACGTAAAGACCTGAAACCGGTGAAGTACATTTCCTACAAAAAGGATCATTTTCAGGAGAATTTTGAATTTACCTGTGAGTTTTGCGGATCCAAGGTATCTTCCACGGATGAAAAATGCTCAACCTGTGGCGGTAATTTTGGGAAGAACAAAGAGTATCAGTTAAAAAAACGGGCCATGCATCAAAGATATTTAGAGTATATGAAAGCTCAGGAGGAAGCCATTACACAGGAAACAGAATATATAAGTAATACGATGCAGGCAATTCAAAAGTACAAGCTCATACGTCATAAATACTATAATTTTGAAATCGGAGAGTCTCCGGTTTATAAACCTGCAAATGACTATGAATTTACCTGCGAATACTGTGATAATAAGATAAGGGGAAAAAGCACAGACGAAACAGGATGTAGTAATTGTGGTGCTTCTTATAAAGAAAACCTGGAGTTATTAGTACGCGAAGAGGAAGACCGCCTGGAAAAACGCAAAAGGTAATGCGTTGGTCATTTTGCTTGGGCTTATGATGATTTCCGTGGGAATAACAGTTTTGATTTTGAAGTTTAGGTAAAACATGATAAGTATATCCGATGCGAAGGGAGACACCATGGATATTCTATTTAAAAACGATGAATTTGTATTTTCCTACAGAGTTGGCGGTATATTGATCCATAATGAAAAGATCCTGCTGCAACGTCCGAAAAATGACGATTATGCTATCATCGGTGGGCATGTCGCCGCTATGGAGACTAGCATGGAAACGCTGAAGCGGGAGTTTGAAGAAGAACTTCACACGAAGATAGAGG
>ERZ1026776.1959-NODE-1959-length-10803-cov-5.112021_pt1 | contig 10803 bp, 8 predicted proteins | sample MGYA00380125_ERZ1026776 | MGnify/ENA primary metagenome ERZ1026776 (study PRJEB33269, sample SAMEA4719761) | human gut metagenome | biome: human-associated habitat; feature: organic feature; material: feces | place: Cameroon | collected 2013-10 ... | reverse complement strand
ATGTATCACACATTCTTGCGCAGCCTTCAACTAACCAAGGGTGGAGCTCTGTGCCACTCTCGTTAAGCCCGATAACAGGAATGTTTTTATCTTTTGCAATAGCCACTTCAAAAGCTGTCCCGATACTATTTGGTGCATTGAAATTTACCAAAACTAAATCAGAGCTTTTCAATGCCGTAAGATTATATTCCATTACTTCCCTTTCGGATTTATAATCTTTTTCAAAATAATTAAAATGGTCAACAGGATTAAAAATATGTAATTCAATGGACGGCTTGTAACAGTCATCAATATGTTTAAAAAGCTCTTGTTTAATAGTATTTCGCCAATTATTTTGTTCTTCCATTGTCAAACCAGACATTCCGCCCGATAAGTATATTTGAAAATTTTTCATTAAGTTCCTTCCTGTAGCCCCACGCTTTTCACACGCAGGGCTAACTGATATTTTTATATGTTAATAAAACGACAGTTTTATTTATCAAATACCTCTCATTTAAGCCCACAGAGGCTCTGAGGACGTATTATAAATGTAAAACTCTTTCTTTAATTTCTTGTGTTCTGCCTTGATTCCAAAAGTTAGTTCCAATGTAGCCACAGGTACGTCTTGCTACATTAAGTTTGTTTTGATCTTCATTACCGCACTTAGGGCAACGCCAAATAAGCTTGCCATCCTCATTTTCAACTATTTGAATTTCGCCGTCATAGCCACAACACTGGCAGTAGTCACTCTTGGTGTTAAGTTCGGCGTACATAATATTGTCATATATATATTTAATTACTGACAGTACGGCTGGAATATTGTTTTGCATATTTGGCACCTCAACATAACTGATAGCACCGCCGGTTGAAAGTTCTTGGAATTCACTTTCAAATTTTAGCTTTTCAAACGCATCAATAGGTTCAAAAACTGGATAGTGATAACTATTTGTAATATAATCGCGGTCTCTTCCGTCAATTTGAACGAAGACATCTTCGCCAAATCTCTTCTTTAAACATTTTGCAAATTTATAAGTTGTTGACTCAATCGGAGAGCCGTAAATTGAATATCCAAGATTTTCTTGCTCATTCCATATATCGCATTTTTTATTCATATATTCCATAATTTTGAGTGCAAGGCTTTTCACTTCGTCGTCCTTGTAATCTTTTTTCGTAAGATACTTAACACACTCATACAACCCTGCATACCCAAGTGAAATGCTCGAGTAACCGCCGACTAAAAGTTTATCGATAGTTTCGCCTTTTTTCAGTCTTGCAAGCGCACCGTGCTGCCAAAGAATAGGAGCGACGTCCGAGGGAATATGCTTCAATCTCTGATATCTGCAATATAAAGCTCTATGGCAAAGTTCTAATCTTTGTTCGAAAATTTTCCAAAACTCATCCATATTGCCCTCCGACGACAAAGCAACGTCTGGCAAATTTATGGTTACTACGCCTTTATTAAATCTACCATAAAACTTATAATTTCCATCATCGCCTTTATATGGAGAAAGAAAAGATCTGCAACCCATCGATGGGAAGCAATTACCTTCTTTTAGCTGTAACATTACCTTTTCACTGATATAATCAGGCACCATTCTCTTGGCGGTGCATTTGGCGGCAAGTTCTGTTAAATAATAATATGGACTGTCTTCCGTAATATTATCTTCCTCTAAAGCATATATCAATTTCGGAAATGCTGGTGTTACCCAGACACCCTGCTCGTTTTTTACACCTTGCATTCTCTGCTTGAGAGTTTCCTCGATAATAAGAGCAAGATCTTCCTTTTCCTGTTCATTTTTAGCTTCGTTAAGGTACATAAACACCGTGATAAAAGGTGCCTGTCCGTTGGTTGTAAGAAGAGTGACAACCTGATACTGAATAGTTTGCACACCTCTTGAAACCTCGTCACGAAGCCTTTTTTCGGTAAGCTTAACAATCTGCTCCTCAGTCATTGAAATGCCAAGCTCGTCAATCTCGGATTCAACCTGCTTTTTAATCTTCTTACGGCTTACATCAACAAAAGGCGCAAGATGAGAAAGCGAAATTGACTGACCACCATACTGGCTTGATGCAACCTGAGCGATAATCTGAGTAGCGATATTGCAAGCGGTTGAAAAGCTGTGCGGCTTTTCAATTAGTACGTCACTAATAACAGTACCATTTTGCAACATATCTTCAAGATTTATAAGATCGCAGTTGTGTAAAGCGGATTGAGCAAAATAATCCATATCGTGAAAATGGATTATCCCTTCTTCGTGAGCCTGAACCACATTTGGCGGGAGAATGACTCTCTTTGACAAATCTTTGCTTACCTCTCCCGCCATATAATCTCTTTGTGTGCTTACTAAGACGGCATTTTTATTTGAGTTTTCTGTGTTTAGTTCTTCATTTGTAAAACTCAAAAGTTTGATGATTGGGTTATCTGTTGTGTTATAAACTTCTCTTTGATATTCTCTGATACTCCTATAACCTTCGTATGCTTTAGCCGTTAATCTTTGTTTGTGACTTATAAGCAAATTAAAAACATCCGTCTCGATGTTGCTTATATCAACCTCTTCATAGTCATTTTTTATGTATTTTTCTTCCAATTCATCAGCAATTTTATTTGCTATTTTTCCATTTAACCCGTTACCTTCACTCATAGCCGACTCAATAGCTTTGATAATTTTTGATTTATCAAAAGGTTCGAGCGTGGCATCTCTCTTTATAACATTAACCAATAAATTCCTCCCTATCTGTAGCAAAAATATGTATTGCCACTTTGTTTCCAAACTCCACTGCCTTGATAGAATTCAGCTTGGTACACCACATTGTCAGGAATTTGGCTACCATTTAATAATAAGTATTCTGCAATTTCGATAGTTTCTTTGTCGGGAGTTTTATCATAATTTCCATCCCAAGTGCAAGCATATTGTCCTCGTTGAAATACTACATCTTTAATAGAGTTTGGATAATGTTTGCTATTTACTCTATTTAGTATAACGCTGCCCACATACAGTTTATGTTCGTAAGAACAACCACTTGCCTCGCCATAAATTGTGTGTGATAAGACATAAAGTTCATCTTCTGTATATGGCAGCGTCGTTTCAGTTGTAGTTTTGCTTTGCGTAGTTATCTTAGCTATTTTTGTTTTTGTCGTTTCGGTAGATAAAACAGTAGTTTTATTAACCGTTTCTTCTACTTCTTCGGTATAATTTTGCATAATTTCTCGGTTTTCACAGGAATTTACCTTAATTTCCGTCAAAAGAACTACTAAAATCACGCATAAAAACACCAACAAAAACTTAATTAACTTTTTACTACCCACCACATCACCTCACTTACTGTTCTTCTGTTTGTTTATTATGTATATAATCAACAACTTTATCGAAGCAATCTGTGCAGAGACTAATTGAAATTGTTTCTCCGTCATACCTGCTCCCATAAGTTGGGATTTTTGTAAAACTTGCATTTAACTGCTCGTCCCACATATCAAATTCTTTTCCGCATTTCGTACACTTAATCAATATTTTCGTCCTCCTGATTACATTCACTTTCCTTTGAGCCATTACAAATAATAATTAATTTGATTTTTCTTTGAGGACTTTTAACATCAATTAAAAACTCTGCGTTTTCTTTTGTCGAATTTTCGTTTATGTATATTTCACTAATACATCCAATACGTAATATGCAATCTCCTTTTGAAGAAATAAGACATATTACTGCTGGATCAAAAATATCCACAAAGACCTCGGTGAAACTTAAGTCATAATATATTGGACTGATGATTTCTTCTGGTTGCTTAGAAGCGTTAAGTGAATAATTTTTGTATTGTTCGAATTTGTGTTTGAATTTCCTAAGAGAAATCTTACTATAGCCGTCCATCATAATACCCCTCTGACATCGTCTAAGATACTTTCAATATCGTCAGCCGCATCCGAAAGTACACTTTGATTTTCTTCTATAGCATAATACCTTTCACTTGATTGCAAGTTCTCAGGAAAGTTGTTCAGACATTCTTCTTCGTCTTCCGCAACAAATTCTACAATTTCCTTTGCCAATTCGAGAAACTTAATTGCTTCTCTAATTTTTTGTCTTTTAGGTTTGTTCATTCTTACCCTTATCTCCTATGAAAAAATTTGTTCGTATTTATTTAAAGTAAAATACTGACCGTCTCGTGACCAGCCAAGACATTTTATATAGTCGCCTTTGTGAATTTTTGCAACATCATAAACTCTGTTAAAAACAGTAAATCTGCTTTCGATGCCACTACCGACAGATCTTGTAATGATGCTATATCCAAACTGTTTGTTATCACGCTTACGTTTGAGTGGATAAACGTTCAAAACACATAACTTATTCCTATCGTCTTCTATACCAGAAACATATCCTTCATAGCCCATATATTCTTTAAAGTTTTCCGCTTTTAAGATTATTCCCAAATCGGGCATATTTAAGCTTTTAACCTTTTCCTCAAGCTCACGAAGTATAGCCATAGTATCTAATAGTTTGTAATTCTTGGACGGAGAGCCGTCTTTATTTTTATCTGTTGAATATTTCGAAACTATATCGTACAACTCAGTTCCTTCGACAGAATTTCTTGCCATAGATTTCGCTTCACCGCATTTAAACTTAGAAAACAAATCGTAAATTGCTATAAGTTCTCGTTGGTTTCCAAAATCTGAGAAAAAATCAATTTTTATCAAACCAGCGATCTGTCTTGAATTTGCTGAACTATTCAGCTGAATATCTTTTAATAGATCTACGAAAGAAACGTGTTCTCTTTTGCTGATTTCATAAAGTTCATCTGCAATTTGAGAATTCATATATTTCACCGATGAAATACCTTTGGCTATTGCTCTTTTTTCTTTGTTATAAAAATAATTTGCTTTAGATATTCCGTACTTAGGCGGCATTATTTTTATTCCTATTTTCTTTGCGTATTTAATAATTGCCTCAGTCTTTTCTACCTTATCCGAAAAAACATTTAAAGCAACTGTCAAAAACTCATATGGATAATAATAACGAAGATATCCACAGATATATCCTGTGATACTATAACTATCACTATGGTTCCAAGAGAAAGCGTAATCACTGGCGTCCTCTATCGCTTTAATAAACGGTTCAATGATAAGCTCGCATTTTTCTTTTGTAATTGGATAATTTTGTGACGAATAATCAATAAATCTCTGGCGTATTTCCGGGAGTAATGTCTCTGTGCCTTTTTTCTTTGCGATACAATTATGAACAACCATATCATTTGCAATGTATGTATGAGTTGTATCAATTTGTAAATCATATACATGGGCTTCTCCATACTCCTCTTTTTGGACAACCGTAGACCAAGTTTTATCTTTCATTAAAATCTTATCTTCGCTACACAATTGCTTGGCAGTTCGCCATCCTCTGTTTGTGAGAAACTTATGATTAAATGTTGCCTTTATCTTTCTGCCGTCTTCCGTACCGATTAAGTAAATATATTTTATACCGTTATCAAATACGCGGCGTACAAATGATTTTTCGAATTTCCTTGTCCTTTCGTTATATGTAAGAACGTGATAGCCTGGCTTAATATCTTTAATCTTTCGCAATCGTCCATTTGACATTGTTATTAGAGTTTCTTCATCTACGCACCTGCGAACAGTATCGCTTTCCGCATCTGAATAACCACAAAACTTTACAAGAAATTGCATGATTGTTTCCTGCATAGCAACTCGTCCAGCTTCCGGAGCGAGAAATTCGTTCAATTCATCAAAGCCGTTGTCATAAAAATTGCCATTAGCGACTTCGTCTCTAAAACTTGCACAGGATGGTCTAATTAAACCGTTTCCAAACGACAACCATTTAATCATTGAAAAATTAGGGATTTTTTGTCTTGCTATAGCGATTGTTTTATCAGACATAAACTTTTTTAGATATTGTTGAGCCGAATTACTTTCCCATTGAAATATAGTCGTTGTGTCGTCTCTTATACCTTTCCAAACATCTGCATCGTTTAGATCTGTATTATCTGGATTTAATCTTTCTATTCCAACTTCTTTACAGGTTTTGTTTATTAGTGAAATATTATCAAGCCCGAGCAAATCCAATTTTACATAAAAATTAGCATCGAGTTCTTTCATATTTAATACCGATACAGGATAAGGTGAATTACTTGTAGAACATAAGCCAACCTCTTCGGAAAGGTTTAAATCACTTACTAATACACCACTTGGATGTGTTCCTATTGAGACAATGGTGCCATTAACTATTTCCACATAGTCAAACATTTCAGAATAATCTGGATATTTTTTTCTTAATTCATCAATCGAATTATTGTATTCTTTAGAAATCTTATCTGCAATTTCGAGTGGAATATCTAATGCTCGGCATACGTCTCTGATTGCACCCTTTACTGCTATTGTGTTAAATGTGATGATTTCAGCAGTACGAATTTTCTTTAATCCCATATGGTCTTTTAATAAGAATGTTTTAACCTTTTCTCTGTCTTCCTCGCCATAGTCGGTATCTATATCAGCAAGCGAAACTCTCGCAGGGTTCATAAATCGGAAAAAGTTTAAATTAAAACGAATACTATCCATTTGTGTTATCCCCAAAGCATACGCAACCATGCTGCCCGATACAGAACCTCTTCCGAATCCACATTGAATTCCTTGGGACTTTTCCCACTCCCTTAGGTATGTTTGTAACAACATAAAACTAATAGAGTTAGTCTTCTTGTAGACAGGCATTTCCTTTGCAAGGAAATCTTCAATCTCGTCTTTTGAATATCGTTCATTTATGTATTTATGGGTTTTAATGCTCTCCCTGACTTTGTCTTCGAAAGTTTTCTCGGGGTTATCATAGATTTGGGGATATTTCATGCCTTTGTCAAGCTCAAACGGCTCAACCATACTGGCCATCTTATTGGTATTCTCGATAGCTTCAACATATACTTCTTCTGGTAATGAATTTTGAATACGATAGCAGTCCATTAATTCATCGTAAGTTTTAAACTTTAAATCCAACATACTGTCGTCATAAGGTTCCTTCTTTCTTGCCTTTGCTTTCGCGAGTTTTAAGATATAGCGACCTCGTTCATGACTTTCGTTTAAACTATGAGTATCTGTTCCTGCTATTAGAGGAATATCATATTTCTTTGATACATCATAAAGATATTGATTATATGTAATTTGCTCAGGACAATTATGATGTTGAATTTCAAGGAAGCATCTATCCTTATTTTTTGCAAGAAACTCAATTACCTTCTGTTTGAGTTCTTCAGAACCTTTATTTAAAACACCGCCAAGACAAGCTGTCGTTATAATTATATTTTGCGACAATTGGAAAATTTCTTCAATGGTAAATCTTGGATTATAATAGAAGTGAACGTCTCCACTTTTATCCATTAATGTGCAATCCTCTGGGCTTATTGCAAACGACTGTGAACTTAAGCGGTTCAACTCTTTCCAACCGTCTTTGTTTTTTGCAATCAGTACAAAATGATAATTATCTCTCGTTTTGCTTTCAAAATCATAATCATCGGCAGTAACATATGCTTCGATAGCATGAATATATTTCATTCCAGCTTGTTCAATTGCTGTTTTTTTGTTATACCACTCAAAAATATTACCATGCTCGGCAAACCCTAAAGCAGTCATTCCGCATTCCTTAGCCCTCTCAACGTATTCTGTGTACTTAGTAACTGAGTCTATCTCCGTAGTACCATTAGAGTGCTGCGAATGTAAATGATATATTGTGTAATTTTTACTCAATTAACCAACTCTCTTTCGTTGTATAAAGTTTTCCAAATATCCTCGCCGGCATCGACCGGAGCCATTTTATGGAGCAATAAACCGTTTTTGTTTGACACCTTTTCAATCGGACAATAGTATTTTAATTTATCTATATATTCGTCTTTTCCAATGTCAACTTCCTCGTCCAAAGCAAAAACAATCCTAATTCCCAACTTCATCAATATTTCCATTTGGTAATAATTTAAATGTGAAGTTAATAGAGCACCTGTGTTATGAATACCCCAACTATCTGCGAGCATTACCGATTTCGAACCTTCGAATAATATATATTCGTTTTTGTCAAGAACGCTACTAATATTTTCTGGGAAACCATAAATTACGTCGAGAATTCCTAAAGGCTGAAAATATGTATATTTACGCAATTTTCTTTCTTTATAATCTTCATATAATGTTCTTCCACATACATTAATTATATTTCCAGATAAATCTTTAATTGGAAAGACTATTCTGTTTGAACTATAGTCATACTTTACTTGAAATTTCTTCATCGAATCCCAAGAGATACCCTCGTCATTCCATATCTGAAGCTTTTCTTCCACAAATTCGAACCTATCCATGTAGTCGTTTGGTAATATCGAATATTTAGGCTCTTTCCTTACTTTGTCTTTTGTCTTAAACTTTTTTAATTCATAAAAAGCATCTAAATGTCCTCTTGAAACGGTGACAGTTTTTTCATCAAGATTTGCATAATTCATTAATACTTTTATAGCTTTGTGCGTATTACAATTATTATATGCTTTTATAAAACTTAAGACATTCCCTCCGGTTCCCGAACTGAAATCATAAAAGCATTGATTTTCTATATTAATAGAGAACGAAGGTGTTTTTTCCTCTTTGAGCGGTGATAAACACCAATATTCTCCACCCTTTTCCTCAAATTCGTCTACGTATTGAGATATGTATTCTAATATATCAACAGACTTAATAACATCAGATAATTCCATGGTAGCCTCCATTAATAAGGTTCTCTCGGAATATGCTGTTGCTTTGCTTCTTCATAAGAGATTAAGTTGCCGTTGAATTTTAAATCTATGTAATCATTTGGAGCCATTTGTTCTCCATTTCTATTCAAACAGACAGTAAGTTTTTTATTTCCACAATCTATACCATCAGCCTCAATTTCTTCTGGGCTTTTATTTTGAATAATTGCAATTGTAGATGCATTTCTTCCTATTTTTGCACTGTCGGCTACTCTACCCGATGTCGTAGCTTGAGCCGCACCAATGCCAGCAATATTCATATCTCCACAGATTTTATTTTTCACCATATCAACAAGTTTTCCAAGTTCTTGATATGTTGCAAAGGCATCACCGTCGCCGCCACTCTTAAAGTAATCTACTACCAATACATCAAGTCCTTGTGTGTGTTTAACTTTTTTTACAGTAGTATAAATACTTTTAGCATCAAACATCGGCATATATACATGAGTAAATTTCTTTGTCTTTATCCATTCTATCGCAGCGTGAATTCTTTTTTCTTCCACATCATTATAATTACCACTCTTTACTCTGTTAAATTCAATTCCAGCAAGGTGGGCAACTAATCTACAAGTGAACATTCGAGAATTTAATTCACTGTCAATGTAAAGAACTGATTTGTTTTGTTTTAACAAATCAACCGCACAGTTGAGCAAAATCATACTTTTTCCTTGTTTTGCTTCGGCTGCAAAGATGAATAACTCTCCCGGTTCGATTGTCGCATATTTATTAAGCGTTGGAAATTTGAACGGCATACCGGAAATACCGTCACCTTGTCTTTCTTCAATTTCTTTGAAGTAGTCGTCTACTACGTCTTTATATTGAGGAACTTCATTATTTGTTGAATATGACATCATTACATTATCTAATGTGTCATATATTTTTTGTTCTAAATTCTTTTCTGTGCCACTAAAACACAGATTTTCGCATGATATTAATTTAGTAAATACATCTCGTCTAAAAGCACATTCTATTACTTTATCTACTAACACCAAATATTCTTCGGGTGTTTCTCTGGCTATGATTTTTGCACTATCTACAAATTCACTAACAGCTTCAATTGTTACGCCGCTTAAAGTTTCGGCGTCAAATTTGAAGTCACCTTCTGATTTCTTTTTAAACCTCATATCAAGTATATTCACTATGCTGTAAGCATCCACCGCTTTATCAATTCCTTTTTGAGCAAGCTGACAAACAGCATAGTAAATATATGCGTTTTGTTTATTTGAAAATTGATTTGGTGTAAGATTTTCTGAATAAAATGTCAACTCTGGCTTTAAGATAATCGAAGCAATAATACCCGCTTCACTCGAGATATCTTTTACGCTGTTGATATCTTTATCCAATCAATCACCACCGTTGTTAATTTTAAAATATTCACAATGATTTGACACATCACAAATGTATTTGCATTTGAAAAATTCGTAATTAGGTTCCCAATCATTTTCTTCTTCAATTTTTTTTATAGTGTCCAATATCCATTGCTTTGCGCTGTCAAATTTTTCTTTGTCAAATTGTTCAGTAATAATTTGATTACTTCTGAAGCAATTAAACATTAATTGGTCTGGTAATTCGCCTGTTTCTTGTTGCCATCCATAAGCATATATGTATAGTTGTCGAAAATACTCATCAAGCATTACATCGCCTTTCGTTTGAGTTTTACGATTACTCCTTGGTTTTAATTTTCGAGATTTATGATCACATATTGTTAATTTATTATCGGCAAAACCTATTAAATCTAAATATCCTATAAACGGATATTTGCCTATTTTAAACTCCATTTTATGCTCAACTGATAAAACATTATAAAACAATGGTTTTATATGCAAAAAACAGTCAATTCCGCCCTTATAGTACACCATATATAGTGCTTGCGTAGGTGCTCGGCACAATATACATTTCTTGTAATTTTCTAAATAGTATGAAACGAGGTTATTTTCATTTAACTCACCTTCATAATATTTTTGAAAAATTTCGTGCATATATTTTCCATAATCAGCGAAGAATTTTGATACACCTGTCTTTTGAAAAATATATTTTAATAAAAATTTATAAGGACAATCATTATATGT
>ERZ1026776.1946-NODE-1946-length-10853-cov-3.746620_pt1 | contig 10853 bp, 4 predicted proteins | sample MGYA00380125_ERZ1026776 | MGnify/ENA primary metagenome ERZ1026776 (study PRJEB33269, sample SAMEA4719761) | human gut metagenome | biome: human-associated habitat; feature: organic feature; material: feces | place: Cameroon | collected 2013-10 ... | reverse complement strand
GAATAACTGTGTGGCTTCTTGCTGTCTTTGTCGGGATGTCCGTCTCGGCATCTCCGGCCTTCGGGCATGACGGATATGACGATAAAAAGGTTACTCACCATGTCGGCCTGGACGCCAGGGGTTCGTGGCTGGTTCCGACGCATCAGTTTTTCAGCGGAGAGAACAAATTGGGCAAACCTCTGGACAAAGCCGTCTCCGCACACCTGCAGTATTCGTTTTCTTTTCCGGAGGCGAGTGTCTTCGGACAGATTTATCCCACTGCATATCAGGGAGTCGGAGTAGCATGGAACACCTTCTTCGACCCCGAGGAAATGGGGTCACCGGCTGCCGTCTATGTTTTTCAGGGTGCTCAAATAGCAAAGATCGGAAGGAAGATTTCGCTGGATTATGAGTGGAATTTCGGCGTATCTGCAGGCTGGCAACCATATCGCGAAAATCTCGATGGAAGCGGAAGGGAAAATGTCGCCAATCAAGTTGTCGGGTCCAAGGTCAATGCTTATATCAATGCGGGGCTCATGGTCTCATGGAGGCCCACACCGGCATTGACCATCAACGGAGGCATTGACCTGAGCCATTTTTCTAATGGCAACACGGTTTATCCGAACGGCGGCGTTAATCTTCTGGGCGCGAGAATCGGCGCAGCCTACAGCTTTGGTGCCGAGAAAGTCAGGGAGCCGTCGCTGGACAATCATGCCCTCTTTTGCTCCAATGATTTCATGACCGGACTGAAAAACCGGGAGATGGAAAGGTCAGATTTCAGCAAAGATTTCAAGCATAGGTTTTCGGTAGATATAACCGTATTCGGCGCCGGAAGGGCAAAGGGAATAAAGAGAGACAATGAGAGCTTTATCTGCAAGGGCAGATTCGGCATTCTCGGCGTCAATGTCAATCCGTTATACCGCGTCAACAAGTTCCTCCAGGCCGGTTTTTCCGTGGACGTGCAATATGATGAAAGTGCCAATATCCAAAACCACGTAGCCGGTACAGTGGCCACTGACACGGGCTACGAACTCAGATTCTATCGTCCACCATTGAAAGAACAGCTTGCAGCAGGCCTGTCGCTTCGCGCCGAGCTGATGATGCCTATTTTCACTGTCAATGTCGGTATCGGCCACAATGTCATATACAAAGGCGACGACCTGGCCGGTTGGTACCAGATCGTCGCTCTTAAAGCAAGCCTTACAAGTCATATTTTCCTGCATATCGGCTACAAACTCAACAAGTTCCATGATCCGAACAATCTGATGCTAGGTGTCGGTTTCAAGTTCGGAGGCAGCCGGAAGATTTGATGCGATTCGAGTTTCATCATGGCCAGACGGCTCATTTCGAGTTCGCCGGGATGACTTGAGCACATTGAATGATTCTATTTCTTCAGAACCGGCAGTTCCAGATATGAAACTGCAGATTTGACTGTAATTTCTGAGGTTTTGTAGGCATCAGCTGTCGCTGTATTCTGGTTCTCGACCCATGTCTGAGGGTTCATAGCAATCAGCGGGAACCAACTTCCCTGCACCTGCACCATAACCTGATGTCCAGGCATGAAGATGTGGTCAATGTCGCACATCGGAAATTCCACTCGGACTGTTTTTCCGGATTTCACAGGTTCTCCCTTGTCGAATCCTCCGCGATATCTGACCGGCATCACGTCTCCCCTGACAAGCATCTGATAGCCGTCCGGACGGACGTCAATGAGTTTCACGATAATATCCGCGTCCGCGAGCTTTTCCGCACCGTCAACGCTCATTTCAATGACAACGTTTACCGGTCCCGCAAGATGGAGTTCTTCTGTCAATGTTTCCGCGCGATATGTCAAAACGTCTTTTCTTTCAGATGCAAAGGTCTGGTCTGCAACCATATACGCACGGTCTCGGCTAGTAGCCTTGGTATTCATATATGGTACCGGATTCTGCGGGTCTGATGTGATTCTGCGGCTGCCTTTCTGAGGTTTGCCTCTGCCTTCCATTACAAGTCCGCCGTTTCCGGAGAGATACAATTTACTGAATTTCATATCTTTAGGCGGCCAGACATCGTATGAGCCGGTAAGTGTGGCAGCATTGACCCCGACCATTTTTGACTTCATTGTCTCTGACGATGGAAGGACATTGACCTTGGCCGGTGCTTTTCCTTTTCCTTCGAGGTAGTAGGCGAAGAACGGGTATTCGACGCAGTCCTGGTACCATGCGCCTGATGCTTCGCCGAAGTATGCCTCCGACAGGTGATTGATGGTTCTGTTGTTCCATCCGCCGTGGTACCATGGGCCGGCGGCGAGGTACAATTCGCTTTCCGGAGACAGTTCTTTCATCTTGTAATATGTTCTGAACGCGCCGTAGCAGTCTTCTGCATCGTAGAATCCGCCGGTGACGAGCATAGGGATTTTTATGTCAATGAGGTGCAGGCTTGGATCCCTGTCGATCCAGAACTGGTCGCGGTCAGGGTGTTTCATCATGTCTGACCAGAATCTCAAGCTGTCTCCGAAGAAGGCAGAGAGTTCGTCCATCGGCTTGCCTCTGAAGTACTCGTAGATGTCTTCCTTGATTTTTACGAGGTTTGACATGCCTACAGCAGATGGTTTCCTGAATTCTCTATAGAATCCGCCTCCGAATCTGTAACTATCTGTCAGACAGAGTGCTCCGTTGTGGTGTGCGTCGTCACCCATGTACCAGTCTGTAGCCGGCGCCTGAGGTGATACGGCCTTGATGGCAGGATGCTTTGCCAATGTTGCCATCGTGGTATAGAATCCGCCATAGGAAACACCTTTCACGCCGACGATTCCAGTGTTTTTGGTGTTTGCGAGCAGCCATTCAACGCTGTCATATACGTCAGTGGCGTCGTCCGTCTGGACTTTTCCGTCCACGACGACTGTGTCTGCCGCTCCATCGACTCCGGATATGTATGGTCTCATGTTTTCGTAAGTGCCAGTGCTCAGGAATTTGCCCCTGACATTCTGTACGACAATGATATATCCGTCCGCGACATAGTTTGCCATATCGCCGGTCAGTCCGCTGTAATACACTCCTCGAATTTTTCCGTTCTCTATTTCACCAGGTTTCAGTCCATATGGTTTCCGCGAATACGGTGTCAATGTCAGCATGATCGGAGACTTCTGTTTCCCGATTCTGCCCAAGTATTCGTCTGTCGGTTCGTATATCGCTGTGTAGATTTTTGCTCCATCTCTAACTTCGACCATGACTTCCCTCTTGGTGTAGTTTTCATTAAGCCATGAGTCATTTACAACCCGTCCGTTCTGGGCCGATGCGATGGTTGTGCCCATCAATAGTGTCTGCACTATGGTCAGAGAAGCTGCAATCTTAAGTTTTGTCTTCATTATCTAGTGTTTTTAGTCCTGTTTTGTAGAGTTTGCGTCCTATGAACGCTGTCTTTCCGCCCCGGCCGGGCTAAACAGAATGTAAAGTTAGGATAAGAAACGCAGAGGCGCAAGAAAGTCAACAACAATCCACTTGGAAGGAAAGCCTGATGCTTACAAACAACTGTTCATCACTACGCATACATCCGATCAGATTGATTGTTCTGAGGAATAATCACATTGTGGATATTATCGACGTACTTGGCAAGCGGAACAAGATAAAGTTCAAATACCGACAACTGCTCATCGAACGGAGCCTCATTGACGACGATTTCTTTCGTTATGTCTCCATTCTGACAGACATAACTCAGGATAGTCATCAAGAACTCCTCCTGTTCAGAATTGAGGTCGGCTCCGGAAATAAATTCCCCGAATTTCTTCACAGCTTCTTTTCTGTCAATGCCGATGAGGGATCGGATAAAGGCACCTACGTTGGCTCCGCAAGTCATTTCAGACGTAAACCTGTCGTAGTCCTCCTTGGTTCCAAGCTCCTCCCATAGGATTCTCTCAAGTTCCTTCACATCATCGGAAGAAAGCTGCTCAATGTTGTATATCTTGTCAAGTACAGGCAGATGTCTGTTGTTGGCAAGAAAGTCAATGACTTTTTGCTTGTAGCTTACTCTCGTCCTAACCCCCAGACTTTCTCCATCGTAGCTGATATCGTCATCAATGTCCACAATGAACCATTTGCCCTTCTCACCGACGAGGAACTTCATCAAGTCCCGCAAATCAGTTCTGACCTTCTCCATCCATAGAAGATTGCCGTTCTCCCATGCAACGGGCGACAACACTTCCTTGATGGTTCCCATTTTAACTTGAATCTGAGGAATTGACGCCTTCTCTTGGAGCTTGTCGGCGATGAGTTGTACTCTCTGTATGCACTTATCAGCATTGACATCCTCAGAGATGTAGCTGAGCTCTATTGTCAATGTCAGCACGTCAAACTTCTTCGCACTTTCATCAAGCGTATTTTTCGGAAGAATCGGAGAAATGTCCGATTTGAGCGTCAGGACATCGACATCAGAGATGTATGTCCAAGAATCAGCCTCCTTGAAATGGCTCACGGATTCCCACTTGGCTCGTACTGAAATATGATTGTCAGACAGAGCACATACTTGCTCTCTAAGAAGGTGCTTGATATCGTCGTGAAGCTGCTTCTCATACGGAATCTCTTGATGCTTCTGATGCTGAAGATGGAACGCAATGTCTGTCCGGAGACAGAAAAGACGTTCTGTCAATGATTGTATAGATACCGCCTCCTTTCCGTTAGGATTCTTTTCGAAGTATTCAAAATTTCTGCACCAATCGAAGATGTAGAAGCAGTCCTTGTCCTTACCTTCTCCGTAGATGTCAGGGCTTAATCTTGTGCCTCTTCCAATCATCTGCATAAACTTGATTTTACTCTTGACGATTTTGAAGAAGACAAGGTTCAGAACGTCGGGAATATCGATACCCGTATCAAGCATATCAACACTCACAGCAATCTGCGGTTCTCCGTCTCTTATCTCAAACTTATCGATAAGGTCTTGAGAATATGTCACATAGTTATCGATGAGAGCACAGAATTCTGAGCCGTACTCAGGATAGAGTATATGAAATCTCTTAACGATAAGTTCTGCATGACGATGATTGTAGGCGAAGATGATAGACTTTCCTATACGCTCCCCGCTTTGAACTTTCAGTCCGTTTTCCATCAGGTCTTGGAGGACGGCATCGACGGTATCCACATTGAAGATATAACTGAATATCTCATTGTTGGCTATATCCCTATGGTATTGCTCAGAGTTCAGGTCGAGAGCCTTACGGGTTTGCTCATACTCCCATACGGCTTCCATCTGCTTCTTCTCTGCCTCGGACAGATTGCTATACTTGATTCCTTCTTTCAAGATGAGGGAACCGCGCTTGAAGCCGTGATAGTTGACGAGGTATCCGTCAGATACGGCATCCTCAAGTTCGTAAGCATAGTTAGGCTCTCCCTGCTCCATCTCAAAAATATCGTAAGTGCTCTTGTCCACCTCATCACGAGGAGTGGCCGTAAGTCCAAGCATCAATGCGTCGAAGTAGTTGAAGATAGCTCCATACTTGCCGAAAATGCTTCGATGAGCCTCGTCAATAATAATCAGGTCAAACCTACCGACAGAGAACGGCTTGTCCTCAGTGTCGATGTAGTTAATCATTGTCTGATAGGTTGAGAATATGATACGGGCATTGGTGTCCCTGTCAGAGTTTCCATCATTCAGGACACAAGTCGTTGCATTAGGTAGGAGCTTGACAAAGTTCTTGTGAGCTTGGCTGACAAGACTGGTCCTGTCAGCAAGAAAGAGCACGTTCTTTACCCATCCGTTTCTCTGAAGAACATCGACAAAGGAGATGGCCACTCTCGTCTTTCCCGTACCCGTAGCCATGACAAGCAATCCTTTGCGGTGCTTGCTGTTATAGTGTTCGCAGACAGCCTTGATAGCCATCTTCTGATAGGGCCTGTCCGTAATGTTGTCATTCACTGAAAAATCTGTGATGTCTTGTCTTCCACGCTGTTGAATAAGCAGTTCCAAGTCATTGGCAGTATGGAATCCGTAAAGTCTGCGTGGAGGATAGCCAAGCCCGTCAATGATGTTGGTTTCAAAGCCGTTGGTGTAGTATATCACGGGACGAACCCCGTACTGACTCTCAAGACAATCAGCATATAACTCAGCCTGATGCTTGCCCTTAATCGGAGATATGGATGATTTCTTGGCTTCGATGACAGCAAGCGGAAGTCCATTGGAGCCGAAGAGAACATAGTCTGCATAGCCCACATCGTGGGCATTAGGCATTCCATGAACCTCCACCTCAATGCAAGCCTTAAGTGGCTGAACTGCTCCTTTTGTAGTCAGAACATCCCATCCCGCTTCTTTGAGCATCAAGTCGATGAACATCTTCCTTGTCTCAGCCTCAGAAATGTCACAAGCAACAGCCTCGACGGGATCTGTAGATGAGACAGCTTCGGCTGACGCTGTCTCGATGATGGAATCCGTAGGCTTCACCTCAACGGAGGAAGGAACAATGACCGGAGCCGCAACACTATTAGGTATAAGAGTCTTGTCAAAAGGCTTAACCTCAGATACTACTCTAAGTTTCAAGAGAATAGCTCCGACTACATTATAGATATTAAGAAGGGTGAAGAAAGATTCCTTCTTGGACACATTACCGGTGTGAGCTCCGCTGTTGCCGACTTTCCTTACATAGTGCACAGCCATCATTACCCTATCATCGTTGACGAATTCTTTGAATGGTTCTCCATCAACGAGTTCGAAGAGGGATGCCCTTTCGGGAACATCGATTCGCTTCATAAAGTACAGAGCTCTGACTATGTACTCCAACGCCCTACGGGCATTGACGGCACAAATGTCGGGATGGCTTATCTGATTTTCCTCGGCTGCCGAGCAATATCGGTATAAGTCATTAAGTCCCAAATCTTTTATGTAGTCGAAATTTCTCATACTAACCGAAATAATTGTCCATCGTGTAGTCAAAGAGTTTTTGGATCTCTGCGAGGGAGCGGTTTATGGATTCTTTCTGTGATTCTATCGCTTGAATCTTCTGTGCGAAGGAATCTTGCAACCCCTTCGGTGGAACTATAACCATTATGTTTCCAAGTTGCTTAAGATATATTCCTTTTTGAGCAACACCCTTAGCCTCGTTTTCAAAAACCATCCTCAACATAATCATCTGATACATTAAGAATAAGTTATTTGTCGTATCGTTAGGTTTAAGAATTGCTACGCTACGTTGAAAGACAATGTTCTTGCTTGAATCAAAAAGGCAACAACGTCCAATCGTTCCAACAATTGTAAGAAGAATATCGCCTTTTTTCACATTCGTTCTTTTGTTTTCTAAAGAGAATTCATCCTTGCTCAAATACCTCGGTTCTTCTAAAGACAATACTCCATCTTTTATGTTTTTCGAACTAAGCATCAAGTAATCGCTCTTTTTCCCTCCTTTTGGCGGGTTGTGAGAACCATCGGAAATGGACACACAAATACTGCTCAACTTTTCCATATTCCATCCTCTCTCGTCTGTTTGGGGATTGCCGAACATATCGTAGAAGATGGACTGAGCGAGGGTATCGAGCTCCTTAAGCTGCTGTTTCTGCTTGTCGATGATTCCTGTCAGCAAGTCAAGCTCCGCTACAATTCTCTCTTGTTCTTCGAAAGATGGAACTGGAATCTCAACATTTGAGAAATCGCCTTTATTGATAATTGGAACCACGGGAGCGTTAGCCATTGCCTCCAATTGACTTTTAACGCTAAGAATAGCTAAAGCTAAATACTTGGGTAATATTGTGCGGAATGGTATGATTGCATTTATCTGTTGGTTGCAAGTAGCATCTATCTCAAGAATGCCCACCTTACCTATTATTCCAATACACGTTGTCAAAACGCTTCCCTTGGGGAGCTTTCGTGAGGAATTATACCCTTTCTCAGATATATAAGATTCAGAGTCTTTGATTATTGATACTCCATCTTTTGCAATATCGCTTGGTTTTACAAAGCAATAATCATCAGATGAATAGTTTTCTTTATCCTTCGTTGATGGAGTGTTCCCCGTGATAACTACCCCAATATCTTTAAGTTTTTTATATGTCCATCCTTCTTTCATAGGCTACAAGTATTTTTCTCTGAATTCAGCAATGGCAGCAGTAATCTCAGACTGAAGACTTTCAATCCTTCCAAGCACGACAGAAGGCTCTTCATACTCCACCTTAACCTTCTCCACCTCTTTATACTTATTGATGGACAAGTCATAGTCATTGGCACGAATCTCCTCAACAGGAACGAGAAAACTCTGCTCCTTACGGGTACGGCTCTCTTCCGCGTCAAGGTTGTGGAATCGAGCTACGATATCGGGGATATCATTCTCGGCCACTACAGCTCGCTTGTCGTCAAGACTGAACCCATCAGCTTTCATATCATAGAACCATACCTTATCAGTGCCTCCGGCATTGGTCTTTGTAAAGATGAGGATAGCTGTAGAGACTCCCGCATACGGCTTGAATACTCCTGAAGGCATAGAGATGACAGCTTGGAGACGTTGATTGTCAATGATTTCCTTCCTAATGGACTTATGGCCGGTACTATTGCCGAAAAGCACTCCGTCAGGAACAATCGATGCACAGCGACCACCAATCTGAAGCATTCTTACAAACAATGCAAGGAAAAGCAATTCTGTCTTCTTGGTTTTGGTAATGGCAAGAAGGCTCTTGCTGACAGCCTCATAGTCAAGGCTGCCCGTGAATGGAGGGTTCGCAAGGCACAGGCTGTATTTGTTCTCGTCAGTGTTATCTGTCGAGAGGCTGTCCCTATAAGCTATATCAGGATTATCCACCCCGTGAAGCATCAGGTTCATCGCACCGATTCTGAGCATTGTCGCGTCAGTATCGAAGCCGTGGAGCATTCCGTTCTTGTAATGTTCTGAGTTCTCTTTCTTCAGAAGCTCAGTCTTGTAGTTCTCTTGGATGTACTTTGCAGATTCGACAATAAAGCCCGCCGAGCCCATGGCCGCATCGCAGATGGTGTCCTTCAGTGTAGGCTGCATAAGTTCCACCATCATTCTGATGATGTGGCGAGGGGTGCGGAATTGTCCGTTGTTCCCCGAAGCGGCCATCTTCCCAAGAACGTACTCATATACATCTCCCATCGTATCTCTGTTGTTCATGTCGAGGCTGTCAATGCCTTCGATAATCTTCACGAGGCTGCGTGGGCTTTGAATAAGGAAGGTGGCGTTCTGCATAAATTTGCTATACGCTGAATCCTTGCCGTCGTTGAGGTTCTTGATGAAAATGAAAACATCCTTGCTGATAAGCTTGTACATGGCTTCAGCTTCCATATTCTTGAACGTGCTCCATCTCAAGTTCTTATAGGGAACATCCTTGTCTGTCTCAGGATTATGCCACATTCCCTCCTTGAAGGTTGGGTCTTTGACGGACACCCCGAAGGCATTAGCATTGGCTTCCTTTGTCCTCTGAGCATCGTCAAGCATCTTCATAAAGAAGAGGTAGGTCATCTGTTCGAGGATGGTTATGGAGTTTGTGATTCCACCTGTCCAAAACACATCCCATATAGAGTCTATTCTGTTTTTGATTTCTCCCGTAATCATCGTATCATGCAGTTTTATCCGCAAGGAGCAGCGGAGCTCTGCGGAGTGTTATTTTACTATTCATATATTTACACCATCTTTGACTGCGAGCGTGATGACGCCCTGGTCTTTTTTATTGATGAGTATTCCTTGCTTATTCGAATATACAAAATTTTGATGAAAGAATAACAATTATATGAAAAATAGTGCGCCCAATAATCGTCGTTTAATATTTTTCAGTTTAGTATCGTGAGTTTACTGGTTGTAAACTATTGGTGTCTTTATTTTTGGCTGGAAAAGATTATCTTTGTACAGACTGAGCGGATGATTTCTGACCGGACGTGATATAATTATGGAGGACGGAATATGTTGTACCCGATAGGAATACAGAGTTTTGAAGAACTTCGAAGTGGCGGTTATGCTTATGTAGATAAGACTGAGCTCATCTACAGGCTGACTTCCACTGGCAAATATTATTTTCTGAGTCGTCCGAGACGATTTGGAAAGAGTCTGCTCGTATCGACTATGGAGGCTTACTTCAGTGGAAGAAAAGAACTTTTCAAGGGTCTTGCGATAGAGTCATTAGAGAAGGACTGGACGGAATATCCTGTTTTGCATCTGGATTTGACGGGAAGTTCTTATACTGATATATCGCATTTGAAGATAAACCTTGACCAGCATCTTCGCAAGTGGGAATCCCTGTATAACGTCACTCCCATGTCCGAAGACTTGTCGTCCCGGTTTAAAGACATCATTGACGCCGCATACCGCAAGACCGGCCAGAAAGTCGTCATCCTCATTGACGAATATGAGAAGCCGATAATCGACAACATTGACAATAATGAACTTATGGAACAGTTCAGGCGCGAGCTTCAGGGATTCTACAGCGTCATAAAGGGTAAGGACAATGCCATCCGTTTCGCGTTCCTGACGGGAGTGACTAAACTCGGCAAGATGAGTATTTTCAGAGGTCTTAATAATCTGAATGACATATCGATGGATGCCAGATATGCCGACATCTGCGGCGTATCGGAGCAGGAACTCAAGTCATATTTTGGCGAAAGCGTGAAGACACTGGCGGAGATGAACGGGCTTTCGGAAGAAGAATGCTACAAGAAATTGGCGTCAATGTATGACGGATATCATTTTTGTGAGGACAGCATCGGCTTGTATAATCCGTTCAGTCTTCTGAACACATTCTACTCTGGCAAATTCCGGACGTACTGGTTCGAGACTAGGACAACGTCATTTTTGGTAAGATACCTCAAGCATGGAAATTACAACCTCGACAATATTTCCAAAAATGACTTTTCGGTGGAAACTCTAACGGAAGCCAACTATGTGAGCCCTGCACCTATTACACTCATGTATCAGG
>ERZ1026776.1943-NODE-1943-length-10862-cov-5.311927_pt1 | contig 10862 bp, 10 predicted proteins | sample MGYA00380125_ERZ1026776 | MGnify/ENA primary metagenome ERZ1026776 (study PRJEB33269, sample SAMEA4719761) | human gut metagenome | biome: human-associated habitat; feature: organic feature; material: feces | place: Cameroon | collected 2013-10 ... | reverse complement strand
TACGGTCTCATGGGCTCGGAGATGTGTATAAGAGACAGCCTTAAATATTAATCAATTCATTAGATAAAACAGCCGAGAATTTTTTAGAATTAACGTCTGACAACGCAACGTAAACCTTTGTTATTTCAATTTTATTTTTGCCGCTTGAAATTATAATTTTATCCGGCTTAAACGCTTTTAACATTCCCTGTCCCGACACCGTTTGGCACGGAATTAAGCGTTCGCATTTTTCAGGCATTTTTGATTTGTCAACTATTATAACAGGATAATCGGAAAACGGTTCTCGAAGCTTATTTCCGCTGTCGGCAAAAGCATAAAACTTGTATTCGTTATTATCAACAAATATACTTAAAGAATATATTTCCCCTTTTGCAAGCGTTCGATTTGTTATTTTTATAATAATATATGTAACCAAATAGGCACAAAAAGCACTTACAAGAAGTTGGGTGGCTGAAATATCAAAATAAACGTTTGAGTTTTTAACCGTCATACCCTTAGGCGAAAAGAACATACAAATTGCAGATATCACACCGAGAAAAAGAACGTTTGAAAAATAAAATATGATAAAATTTTTCAAAAAAGTCCACACCCTTATAAAGCCAAAAGCGACAAAAACAATAAGCAGTGAAGCAAAAATTTTACCGATTGCCGATAAAAGAAAATTCAGTTTATCGAAAATAATAACAAGAGAATACATACCGCCCAAAACAGAAGCAAAAACAGCACGGTATTGCTTAATCTCCGATTTTGCAAAAAAAGATGTGGAAATGAGGAGCAAATAAGTAATAAAAAAATTGACTACAAATAAAACGTCAACATATATAACCAAAAAATACCCCCTCTCTATGATTAATTATAACCATTGAGAAGGGGTAAATTTGTCAAAATCACTCTTCTATTTCAATTGTTTCAATAACAACATCATAAACAGGCTTGTCACCCATACCTGTACGAGTTGAAGCAATATCCTCTAAAACGTCAGTTCCGTCTGTTATCTCGCCGAATACTGTATGGTGAAAATCAAGCCACGGTGTGCCGCCGACCTCTTTATATTTATCAATTACTTCCTGCGGATATCCGTTATCCTTAAGTTCTTCCATTTGCTCAATAAGCGTGTTTGGAACTTCCTTAGCCTGAACAATGAAAAACTGAGAGCCGTTTGTGTTAGGACCGCTGTTTGCCATTGAAAGAGCACCGTAATAATTTCTTGCATCAAGATTAAATTCATCTTGAAAAGGAGTGCCCCAAATTGACTCGCCGCCGCAGCCCGTGCCTGTCGGGTCGCCGCCCTGAATCATAAAATCCTTAATTACACGGTGGAAAATAAGACCGTCATAATATCCGTTTTTTGCGTGTGTAACAAAATTTTCAACAGTCTTAGGTGCAAGGTCATCATAAAGATTAAACTTCATATCACCTTTATTTGTTTTAATAGTTGCTTTAGTCATTTAATTTAACCCTTTCATTTATCTTTTTTAATGTTTCAAAATCTACCTTTTCAACCTCACGGTCATATGTTAAAAGGCCGTTAAGTTCGTCCTCAACGTCAGTTACCTGAGTATAAACAGCAGCACTCAAGCCGTCTTTAATTTGAGGAATGATAGTTTTTGTAAACAGTCTTTCATAAGCCTTAGTCAAGGACTCACGGCTGAAAAAGACTTTATATCCAAACATTTTATTGTTAAAAGTGTGCCCTTTAAGTTTAAGACCAAGCCCGCCGAATTCCGAAAGAACATAGGCACGATTGCCCTTTTTAACCTTAATAGGCGTAAAATAGATATGCTTTGAAATAACGTCACTTTTTCCCATATCGTGCCAGCCCGAAGCTGTATCAACAATTCGTGTTTTATCAAGAGATTTAAGCTTGTCATAAGCTTTTTTACTGTCAAACTGACCCCAACCCTCATTAAATGGAACCCACAAGGCTATGCACGGGCAGTTATAAAGAGTATCAACAATTTCTTCAAGCTCCTGATAATATAAATCTCTGCCTTCTTTATCCGTTCTGTGAAAAGTAGAATAATTATTATCGTTAAGAGTGATATTAACAAACGGAATAACTGATATTTCAAGACCGTATTTGCCGCCGCCGTTTATCATATCCTGCCAAACGACAATGCCGTTAACATCGCAATAATGATACCATAAAAGCGGTTCAACCTTAATGTGCTTTCTAAGCATATTAAATCCCGCCGACTTGACGTATTCAATATCAAATTTCATTGCTTCATTCGACGGAGGAGTTAAAAGACCGTCGGGATAATAGCCTTGATCAAGAAGCCCATTATGAAAATACGGCTTATTATTCAAAAACAGCCTTTTGATACCGTCTTTATCGGTACCGACTGAAAATTTACGCATACCGAAATATGATTTTATCGTTTCTCCGCAAGCTGAAAATTCCACATTATATAAAAACGGAGATTCAGGCGACCACGATTTAAAATCAGGGATTGATACGCAGGTATCCTTTGTTTTGGCTATTAATCTATCGCCGTCAAAGATTGACACCTCAACGTCATTTGTTCCGAAATATTCAAACGATACGTTTGAATTATCATAGTCAGGTGTAATTTTTACCTTTTCAAGAAATTCTTTAGGGGTTGATTCAAGCCAAACGCTTTGCCAAATACCGCTTTGACAGGTGTACCAAATACCGCCACGCTTAATTTTCTGCTTGCCTCGTGAAAATTCATTAGTATCTGAAAAATCAAGGCAAACTACTCTTATTTCATTTTCACCGTCTTTAATAAAATCTGTAATTTCAAATTTAAACGGTGTATATCCGCCTTTATGAGATGCGACCTCTGAACCGTTAATAAAAACTGTTGCGATTTGGTCAACTGCGCCGAAATTGATAAACACTCTGCCCTTATTAAAGCCTTTTGGAATTTCAAATTTTCTCTTATAAATCAAAAATTCACCCGGTTCAAGCGTTCTGTGAACACCCGAAAGATAAGACTCAGGCGAAAAAGGCACACAAATATCATACCTAAACATTTCGTCATCACAATCAGGCATACCGTAAAAAGCACATTTCCACATTCCGTTAAGGCTTATATAGCTGTCACGAACGAACTGCGGCCTTGGATATTCACTAAGAGGATTGTTTTTATCAAGCTCTTTACCCCATTTAGTAAGCAACATATTTACCCCTCACTTATAATTTTACCGTTTTTGATTTGAATGGTTTTATTACAAATATCAAGCGCCGCTTTCTTATGAGAAACAATAATGCATGTAACATTATCAAGCGCTTTAAGATTAGTTAAAAATTCCTTTTCCGTCTTTTCGTCGAGAGCGGAGGTAGCCTCGTCAAGAAGCAAAATCGGAGAATCGGCAAGCAAACTTCTTGCAATCGCAAGGCGTTGTACCTGACCTTCCGAAAGACCTAAGCCTTTTTCACCTATTACGGTTTCAAGCCCTAACGGAAGTTCATCAATAAACTGCTTTGCGCAGCTTATTCTTATTGCCTCTTCAATTTCAGCGTCGCTTGCATCGGGATTAATAAAAGTAATATTATCCTTAATTGTTCCCGATATAAGCATATTGCCCTGCGGAACATAAGAGAAAAGCCTTCGTGTATTTTTGTCAATAGGGATTTTACCGTTGTTTGTATCAAGATAAATTTTACCGGAATTTAGATTAAATACACCCAAAAGAAGCTTCAAAAGCGTACTTTTGCCGATACCGGAAATGCCCATTATCGCTACAAAATCACCTTTTTTGATGCTCAGCGAAGTGTTATCAAGAATAATATCACGGTCAAATTTAAACGAAATATTTTCAAATTCAACAGACTTTAGATTTTTATATGTATCTAAAACATTAATTTCTTTTTTGTTAATTTCTTTTTCGTTCGGCAAATCGTCAAGCTCCATAATTCTTTCGGCAGAAGCGATAGTGGTATAATACTTAGGCATAATACCGGAAAGAGAAACAAACGGCGACTGAACCTGATTTACAAGTTGAATAATAGCCGTTACCGTACCGTACGTCATACCGTTAAACAAAATACTGTATGCACCAAAAGCAATGGCGAAAACAGTGCCCACACTGAAAACGGCACCAAGACCTACATTTGCACATATGCTGAAGTTTCGTTTTCTCATACGTGCTTTAAAATTATCGTCTTGAAGTTCATCTGTAGTTTCATTAATTCTGTTTTCAACCGAAAAAGCCTTAATAACAAGAATATTTGACAAGATTTCCTGAATAAAAGAACGTGTTTTCCCTTCTGTTTCCTGAACTTTTTTATGAAGCCTTTTAAGCGTTTTTCTGAAAAAGCGGGTAATGATAAAAACAGTACAGCCGCCGACTATAAATATAAGTGCAAAAATCTTATCAATGATAATCAAATAAATAAGCGCACTCAAAAGTTTTGCGCCGAAGAAAGCCGATTCGGGAATAATGGTTGTAAAGCCCGATGCAACAAGAGTAGCATCATTAAACATACGGTTTTGCAAATCACCTGTATGAAATGCAGTTACTTTTTGATAGTCCTTTTTAATCACCAAATCAAGAATATACTTTTTAAGTATCATCTCAAGCCTTGCACTGCAGCGCTCGCTCAAGCTGTTTTTAGTAATATTCAAAGCCATTTGAAATACTACCAAACCGAGCATACAAAGTGCAAATTTAATAACAATATTGAAATCCTTTGCCTGGGTTGCACCGTCAATAATGTTTTTAGAAAACTTAGCAAAAAAAACAGATGAAACGCCGTAAATTGCATTAAGAACAACAAGCAAAATCATCAACGGCACCTGCTTTTTGCAAACAGTGAACATCCATTTAAGAACATTTTTATCCTTTTTGCGGATTTTTTTAGCCATAAATAAAGGTCACCTCTTTTTGAAAATATGCCTTTTAATCCAATTAATTCCTCTTGGGAAAAGAAGAATAAAAGGGCGAACAGGCAAAAGAGCAACCCAAATCTTGGAATAAAGCTTATATGCCTTAGAGTTTTGGCAATCGATATATTTTTTGCCGTCTTTATAAAAACCCACAAGCACACCGCAAATCATATCGTCTGTCACATATTCTTTTTTAGTTAAATTATCGCCGACAATAACATAATGGTCATCGCACACCTTAACAATGCGGTGCATAATATACTTTCCCTGCTTTGTTACATAAACAGGAACGTCATATTTTTTCAGCCTGCCTTTATTTTTAACGACAATAATATTATCACGCTGTTCGTGAATAAGCGGCTTCATAGATGTGCCCATGGTAAGGCCTGTATATTTGCCGTATGTATCAAGTATTTCTTTAATTGACTTACTCTGTTCCATTAAAATCCTCATAAAAAAATAATATTGCTAATAAATTATAACAGATTATTATTTTATATGCAACAATAATTAAAACAAAGCTGCTCTTGTATTGACAAACTATTTCAAATATGCTAATATAATGTGCAATAGATAATAATAAGACATGAAACTTAAGTCGAGCTATTGCAGCACGGCTTTATTTTTTTGCGAAAAAAAGGAGTATATATATGAATTACGATTTGATAATTGTAGGTTCCGGACCTGCCGGTATTTTCACTGCGCTTGAACTTATCAAGCATGGCACAAAAAAGAAAATGCTTTTAATCGAGAAAGGTAAACCTGTTGAGAAACGTCATTGTCCTAAGGCTGAGGTCGGTCACTGCGTAAACTGCAAGCCAAGCTGTGCAATTACAACAGGATTTTCAGGTGCAGGTGCATTCTCTGACGGTAAATTAAGCTTAAGCTATGAAGTCGGCGGAGATTTGCCAATGCTTATAGGAGAGGACTTTGCTCAGGAGCTTATCAACTATACGGACAAGATTTATCTTGAATTCGGTGCAGATACCAAGATTGAGGGAATTAACACAGGCGACGCTATCAAGGAAATCAGAAAGAATGCTATCAAGGCAGGCTTAAAGCTTGTTGACTGCCCTATTCGCCATTTAGGAACAGAAAAGGCACAGGAACTTTATCTTAAAATTCAAAACTTCCTTGCCGACAACGGTGTTGATATGATGTTCTCAACCGAATGTAAGAATATCATTATAGAGGACAGCGTTTGCAAGGGCGTAATTATTGACGATAAAGGCAAAGACGTTATCATCAATGCTCCTGAAATCGTTATTGCAACAGGCAGACGTGGCGCTGATTGGCTTGACAAGCTTTGCATTGAGCACAACATTGCTCACAAGCCCGGTACTGTTGATATCGGCGTAAGAGTTGAATGCAGAAACGAAGTTATGGAAAAAGTAAACGAGGCACTTTATGAATCTAAGCTTATCGGCTATCCGAGACCGTGGAAGAATAAGGTACGTACTTTCTGCCAAAATCCGGGCGGCTTTGTTGCGCAGGAAAACTACGATAACGACCTTGCTGTTGTAAACGGACACAGCTTTAAGGATAAAAAGAGCGAAAACACGAACCTTGCAATCCTTGTAAGCCACAACTTTACAGAGCCGTTCAATCAGCCTATTGAATATGCTCAAAAGGTCGGCGAACTTACTAATATGCTTGGCGCAGGTCACATTATGGTACAGCGCTTCGGTGATATTCTTGACGGCAAGAGAACATGGCAGTATGAGCTTAACAAGAGTAATGTTAAGCCGACACTTAAGGACGCAGTTGCAGGCGACATCACAGCAGCTATGCCATACCGTGCAATGACAAACATTATTGAATTTATCAAAATGCTCGACGTTGTTGTACCAGGCTTTGCCTCAACTGAAACATTACTTTACAGCCCTGAGCTTAAGTTTTATTCAAACAAGGTTAAGATGGACGAAAATCTTAACACTAATATCAAAGGGCTTCATTGCCTCGGCGACAGCTCCGGCTGGACAAGAGGACTTATGATGGCATCTGTTATGGGTGTGCTTATGGGTCAAAAGCTCAGCGACGCCGAAAATAACTAAATATACGAATAAAATTAACCCTCCCTGTTGAGTGCTCAACAAGGAGGGTTTTTATTATGCTTATTTAACCTTTTGTTTTATGAAATCAATTACTTTTTGCTTATCTTCGCCGAGGCAGGAATATAAAATGACAGATGCACGATGAGCGTCAACAAAAAGATACAGTGCATCATCACTGTAAATCACCTTACTAACGTCGTTGTATTTTGTATGCGAAACCGAATTTTCGGTTGTTTCAATATATTCGTCATCTAAGAATTCAACGGTATAATTCTTAGAATAAGGCAACTTGCCGTCCTTTTCAAGCATTTTTAATGCTCTTTTGCAAGCGCGAACAGCACGTTTATTCCTGCTTTTAGGTCTAAATGTGAAAAACAAATATACGCCGTGGAAAATCAAAAGAAAAACCGTTTCGATTATCGGAACATATATCGGAATACCGTTCTTTGTTGAAAAATAAAAGAAAACAGCAACCGCAAAAGTTGTAACCACCGCAAGAGCGGCATAAGTTATTTTATCAGCCAGCTTATAAGCGTGCGAATTTTTATAGCTTTCAACATTAAATTTTAAATAATCGTCCTCGGTCATAGTAAAATTATATTTCATAATTACTCTCCAAAGGCATCAATTAATAAAGCTTTTCGCCCTTTTCAATTGCCATTATTTGGTCAACACGATTTTGGTGCCTGCCGCCCTCGAATTCTGTATTAAGGAAAACGTCAACAAGTTCGATTGCAAGGCCAGGACCGATAACTCTCTCTCCCATGCAAAGAGCATTTGCATCATTATGAAGCCTTGTATATTTTGCGCTGAAATAATCGCTGCAACAGCAAGCACGAATACCCTTAACCTTATTTGCCGCCATAGAAATGCCGACACCTGTTCCGCAGCAAAGAATTGCGGCTGTGCACTCGCCCGATACTACCTTATCGCAAGCCTTTTGAGCAGAAATTGCATAATCAAACCTTTCAGGTGAGTAGCAACCTACATCAACATATTCAACTCCTGTTTCGTCAAGATGCTTTTTGATTTCCTCTTTAAGTGAAAAACCTGCGTGGTCACTGCCTAATGCTATCATATTAATTCTCCTTGTCCTTCTTTTTAAGCTTAAGCTCACGTTCTGCCTGACTTAATCTTAAATAAACAGGCATAAGAGCGGCGGCTGAAATTTTTTCTTTATTTTCTGCAGCAAGAGCGACACCCTGACCGCATTGATACCTTTTTTCCTCAGGCGCTAAAATTATATTGCCAATACCTAAATTATCATAGCAAAGACGTGCGCCGTCGCCTGCGATAATTACTTTTTTATACTTATTAAGGTCATTTCTCAAATCTTCGATAGAAATAGCCCTATCCTCGCAAAGCCTTACCGCCATGCCGTTTTTTATTTCAAAAAGTGCATTATAAAACTGCATACGCCTTGCGTCCATAACCGAGCAAACAATGCAATCCTCATCTAGAAAATTACAAGCAATCGCTTCTAACGTTGAAACGCTGATGCAAGGGATATTATCATTAAACGCAAGCCCTTTAACCGTTGCAACGCCGATTCTGACACCTGTAAAAGAGCCGGGGCCTGCCGTAACTGCAATTGCGTCAAGGTCAGATATTTTATACTCCCCCATTACCCTTTTAATCATAGGTAAAAGCGTTTCACTGTGAGTAAGACCTGCATTGATGAATTCACTTTTAATAACCTTTTTTCCGTCAGTCAAGGCAACAGATGCCGTAACTGCCGATGAATCAACAGATAAAATCATTCTTCTTCCTCTGATTTTTTATACATTTTAAAAAGCCTGTCATTTTCGCCGATACGTTCAATCTCAATCATCAGCGTATCATCGGGCAAAGCGCCGTAAACATTTTCACTCCATTCAATCGCCATATATGCGTCGGTTTCAAGAAAGTCAAAAAATCCGGTTGAATAAAGGTCATCCCAACCGTCAACACGATACATATCAAAATGATAAAGCGTATTTTCTTCTCCGATATAAGTATTGCAGATTGCAAAGGTCGGTGAGGAAACGTCAACGTCAATTCCAAGCCCTTTGGAAAATCCGGTTGTAAAAGCGGTTTTGCCCATACCGAGCCCGCCGAGAAAAGCCACAACAGAACCTTTAGGCAAGCTTTTGGCAACCTTTTCTCCGAGTTTTACAGTTTCTTCATATGAATGAGTTTTATATTCCTTCATAGTATCCCCTTAGAAAAGACCGACCGTGTTGCCATTTTCGTCAATGTCAATTTTATAAGCGGCAGGAGATTTTGAAAGCCCCGGCATAGTCATAACAGAGCCGGTTTGACAAACAAGAAAACCTGCGCCGTTTGAAAGAGATGCGCTTGAAACGGTAATCTTAAAACCGTGAGGTCTGCCAAGCAAAGCAGGATTATCGGAAAGGCTGTATTGAGTTTTTGCCATACAAACAGGCATATTATCGCAACCGAGTTTGATAAATTCATCAATACTCTTTTTAGCTTCTTTAGTATATTCAACACCGTCTGCGCCGTAAATTTCCTTTGCAATAGTTTCGATTTTTTCATAAATCGGCATATTAATATCATAAAGAAAACGGAAATTATTTTCTTTTTCGCATGCTTTCATTACCTTGTTTGCAAGGTCTATACTTCCTGCACCACCCTCTGCAAAACACTTAGTAACTGCAAAATCAGCGCCCTTTTGCTTACAGAATTTTTCAATAAATTCAATTTCCTTATCTGTATCGGCATAAAAATGGTTGATAGCAACAACAACAGGCACGCCGAATTTATGGAGATTATCAATATGAGCGGCGAGATTTTCACTACCCTTTTCAAGAGCAGCAAGATTTTCCTTTGCAAGTTCTTCCTTAGGCACACCGCCGTTATATTTCATCGACCTTACGGTAGATACAAGAACTATGCAAGACGGCTTTAAATTTGCAAAACGGCACTTAATATCAAGGAATTTTTCAGCGCCGAGGTCAGAACCGAAGCCTGCCTCAGTAATGCAATAATCTCCAAGCTTCAGTGCGGCTTTAGTAGCTCTTACAGAGTTACAGCCGTGAGCAATATTTGCAAACGGACCGCCGTGCATAATGGCAGGTGTATTTTCAAGAGTTTGAACGAGATTCGGCTTAAGCGCATCCTTAAGAAGAACAGTCATAGCACCGTTTGCCTTGATATCTTTACAATAAACCGGATCGCCGTCATAAGTATATGCAACTAAAATTTTACCTAACCTTTGCTTTAAATCAAAAATATCACTTGCAAGGCAAAGTATTGCCATAACTTCGCTTGCAACAGTAATAACAAAATGGTCTTCACGAGGAATACCGTTTAATTTACCGCCCAAGGAGCAAACAATATTGCGAAGCGCACGGTCGTTCATATCAAGGCATCTTTTAACAAGAACTCTGCGTTGGTCAATACCGAGTTCGTTACCCTGCTGAATATGGTTGTCAAGAATAGCGCACATAAGATTATTAGCACTCGTTATAGCGTGCATATCGCCTGTAAAATGGAGATTAATATCCTCCATAGGAACTACCTGAGAATATCCGCCGCCTGCGGCACCGCCTTTAATGCCAAAAACAGGACCGAGCGAAGGTTCTCTAAGTGCGGCAACAGCCTTTTTGCCAAGTTTATTAATAGCCTGCGAAAGACCGATAGAAACAGTAGTCTTTCCCTCGCCTGCCGGAGTAGGATTGACAGCAGTTACCAAAACAAGTTTTCCGTCATCTTTATCTTTAAGTGCTTCAAGAGTTTCATTTGAAATCTTAGCCTTATAGTGACCGTAAGGCTCAATGCCTTTTGAGTCAAGACCGATCATTTCGGCAATCTCATTAATGTCCTTCATTTTTGCACGCTGTGCAATTTCAATATCACTTAACATAACATACCTCATTAATATTTAACTTAGTATCTATTCTGTCTCTTATACACATCTCCGAGCCCACGAGACCGTACTAGATCTCGT
>ERZ1026776.1939-NODE-1939-length-10872-cov-4.083572_pt1 | contig 10872 bp, 6 predicted proteins | sample MGYA00380125_ERZ1026776 | MGnify/ENA primary metagenome ERZ1026776 (study PRJEB33269, sample SAMEA4719761) | human gut metagenome | biome: human-associated habitat; feature: organic feature; material: feces | place: Cameroon | collected 2013-10 ... | reverse complement strand
GATGTAGGTTCTGCATTTTCATCCATTGCAATCGTAATGTCATCCGTCAGAATGGTAAGCGAATTTCTATTTCCAGATCCATATTTTCCATAGGTATAATCGACTCCTTCTACAATCGTCCCCGAATCCCTTGACAACGTAAATGGTCCTGCCTGAACCGAATTTGTAGCTGCCTTTGTCTCAACTGTCATCCCCTGCATAAGACCTGCTACCATCATCAACGCAAGTAACAAGGAAAATAAACTTTTCTTCTTTTGTTTCATGTACATCCTTCCCTTCTTAAATTACCTTTTTTCTTTCTTTTTTCACTTTTCACACTCTCAATGCTGTGTTACAATTACATTGTTATTTTACACCGTACATCAATGTACGATGCAATTATTTTACAAATTTTGCCGATATTTGAGAAAAGAAATATGATATGGAAATTTTTGAAGAGTGAAAGAGTGTTGCTTTGTCTTAAAATACCACAGTTCTAAAATACATGTTTTGCTTGTTTGTAAGCTGTCTTTCCGTTGCTTTGACCGGCTGCCCGGTTGTCCGTCTGCTACAGATACTTTCACAAACCCGTAAGGAGGTCTAGGCATTCTGGCAAATAAGTTTATGATTCCGGCAACCGGCGCAAATTCATATCCATATTCAACTGCGCCTTGCAGGCACATCCCTGTGCCTGCATTTCCGGTTGCATAACAGAATGCCAATACCTCCTAACAGGCTTGTTTATGTATCTGTATGCAGGCGGACAACCGGCGCAGACTGTCAAACATTAGAAAGACTGGCTTTCATAGAGAAAAGCAAAACATATATTTTAGAACTACGGTGTTTTGAAGTGATGCAGCCGACTTTATTTCTTCAAAATTTCTAAATCCATTCTTTTCACAATCACCGAATAAATAAAAAGGGGGAAAAATTTTGAAAGAACTGTTTTCAATTGGAGATGCCGCAGACTTTGTTGGCATCACAAGAAGAATAATTTTAAATTATGAAGCTCACGGACTGGTTTTTCCGGATGTAAAAGAAGAGCCATCCGGCAATCGTTACTATACCATTGATACACTGACGAAGATTCGAACCATCCGCTCGCTGCAGAATCTTGGCCTGTCACTGGATGAAATCCTTGACTACTTCAACAACTCCAACGACCTTTTATCCATGGTCCGAAGGCTGGAAGCGTTGCGGGATGAATTAAATGCCAATATCCAATCATTATATGAAAGAATTAATCAGGGATTTGAAGCGATAGAAGTCATTACGATTCCACCACAGACGGTGTACTGCCGCAAAACAGAAAGCGACAGTATTGCAGAAAAGACGAATCTTTTAAGAGAGGTTGCCCTAGAGGCACTGCAGAAATATGGTTCAACGCACACAGGACGAATTTATTTTACGGAAGCTCCCATTGCGGATGCAACGGATATGTCCTTTTTTGCTGTTGTCCCGGCAGGAAGTAAGGGTGAGCATATCTTAAATCTTCCTGCCCAGAAAGCAATCTGCCTCTATCATCATGGAGCGTATGAAGAATTGCCGGCGGTTCATGATACCCTGCTTTCCTATGCCAGAGAACGAAACCTTACACCGGTTGGCATCTTCCGCCACTGCTATTTAGAGGGACCGCCACAGCATAAAGACAAAAGTAAATTTATTACCCAGGTACTGCTCCCGCTAGCATGTTCTAAATGACATGGATCCGGCTCCACCTGCCGCTTAGATACCGGACGCTGAATGCGATAGCACGAAGCGTCCAGTCGGCAAACATGCCAATCCACACCGCCATTGGTCCGAAACCACAGCTGCGGATCAGATATACACACAGTGCCACACGGCAGAACCACATGGTAAGACTGGATAAAATCATGGAGAATTTCACATCTCCGGCGGCACGCATGCCATAAGCCGGGATAAATGCAAGCACCCATACAATCGGCTTTACAATCGTAATTGCTATTATCATTTCCATGCAGAGGGACGCACTTTCTGCTTCCATTCCAGCTAAAAATGTAACCGGCTTCGTCAGCAAAAATACCATAGCACAGGAAATCAGAATAACGATTTCCGCATAGCCACAGAGCTTCACCATATAATAACGCGCCTCTTCCACTTTTCCGGCACCGATACACTGTCCTACTACCGTCATCAGACCGATGCCGATTCCAATGGCTCCAATTCCATTTAAATTTTCCAGAATAATGGTCATTGCCTGCGCAGCAATGGCTGCCGTTCCAAGGGTTGATACGCTGGACTGGATTGCCAGTTTACCAAACTGGAACATTCCATTTTCAATGCCGGACGGAATTCCGATGGAAAGAATTTTTCCAATCAAAGGGAAATTCGGACGGATTTTAAGATAATGATTTACTACAATCACCTGATCCGGTTTCCGCAGATTCCAGAAAATGACTACTGCGCAGAAGATTCTGGAAAATAACGTAGAAAGAGCTGCTCCTTCCACACCCATCTTTAATCCAAAGATAAGCACTGCATTTCCGGCAATATTGAGTCCATTGGAAAGGACGGAAATCATCATTGGAAAGCGGCTGTTTCCTGCCGCCCGGCAAAAAGCCCCACCGGCATCAAAGAGCGCAATAAACGGAAAGGAAATGGCTGTCAGCAGGAAATAAATCATGGAATTATCCATAACCGCCTTCTCCACCTGTCCGAAAATCAGATGCAGCAATGGACCGCGAAATACAATACAAAGTATGGACAATACTGTTGAAATTGTCAGGACACTTAATGTTACCTGTCTTGCAGCCTCATTACTGGATTCCCGGTCTCCTCTTCCAAGATACTGGGAACAGATAATTGCTGCTCCTGCTCCTAATGCCGTAAATACCTGTATGACCAGTACATTGATGGAATCCACCAGTGATACCGCAGAGATTGCCGCACTTCCCACATTGCTTACCATCATGGTATCCGCCATTCCCATAAAGGAATTCAAAAGCTGCTCTACCATAATTGGCAGAAGCAGCGTAAGGAGTTGCTTATTGGAAAACATCATATGTTTCCGGTCTAATTGTGTTGCATCATATAATCTTAACTTTCGCATGTTTCATTCACTTCTTACTCTTTTACTACCGGAGTAAAATCTTCTGTATCTCCACAGAAGAACCCGCCTGCTCCGGCGATGATTTTTTGCATGATTTTTTTCATAAATGCATAGTTTTCTGTGTCAATTGTGACAGCAAAAAGAGCATGAATGTCATGCTCTTTTAAATAAGCATTGGCATATTCATCCTTTAAATCGACAGCAATCTCTTCGATATCCATGGAATGATGCTCCGGAACCTCCACCTCTAATACTCCGGCCTCTTTCCAGATTTCTGTTTCAATGCCATCCATTCCTTCTAATGCAGCTTCAATCTCTGCTACTGTGATGGAATTTGGATTCATATAAAGCCACTCTTTGGTAACGGTGGCTGTGCCTGCTTTCTTTTCTCTTATTTTCTTTAACTTTGATTTATTCTTCATATCCGCTCCTGTTTGTGTTTATGGATATGTTCATCTTAGCACAAACAGGGGCTTCTGTCTCCCTACTTTTTTACTTCTCCATCCATAAAATATAACCGGGATGCAAAATCCGGATAGTGTCTTACCTTATCATTATATCCGGTTCCGCCAAATGCCGGACTGACATGAACACCGCCATACATTAAGGTATCTCCATACGCATGGAAGTCTTCTGTCTCGCCATCCATTTTTACCAATTTCGAAAGCACCTGATGGGTCAGGGAATCCTGTCTGATATGAACCGGTGAAACGGTATTTACCAGGTCTCCGAATTCTTTGATATTATATTTTAATTTCCGGTTGTAGAAATGGTAACGGACATCCGGCAGCAATCCCTTCGGATAATAAGTCTGCTGCTGCGTATTCGGCACCACTAATTTCTGCATCAGCATACCCACTGCTTTGGTGCCATCTTCCGATACGCAGGTCCACTCCATCTGGTTACCGGCTTCGTCCGCTAAAACACTGCCACCCATTCCACTCTGTGCTCCATCATAAAAGCTTCTGCCCCGGTAAAAGGTTCCCTGCTGCAACACCTTCCGCCATTTCTTATATAATGCAATCTGCTCCTTCATGGCTTCCTTTTCTTCTTTTTTCATATCACAAAGATTGCATTCGTAGCCAAAGCTTCCAAAGCATGCCACCTGAAATCTTGTCTCTAAAGGTGTATTCCGCAGCGTCTGGTGATTCGGGCAGGCAGACACATGGGCACTGACTGCTGACAGCGGATAGCCATAACTATAATTCTCTTCTATCTCCGCCCGGCACAGTGCATCCGTATCATCACTGCCCCAGATCTGCGGAAAATAGCATAAGATTCCAAGGTCAAAGCGGTTGCCGCCTGCTGCACAGCCTTCAAATAAAATCTCCGGGAACCGTTCCGTCAGTTCCTTCATGCAGCGGTATAATCCTAACACATAGCGGTGTGCCACCTCTCCCTGCCGTTCCGGCGGAAGTGCTGTGGAATAATAATCACTAAAGGTCCGGTTCATGTCCCATTTCACATAGGAAATATCCGCCGAAGAAAAGACCTTGCTCATGCTCTCAATAATATAATCCTGTACTTCTCTTCTTCCCAAATCTAAAATCCGCTGGTTTCTTCCTTCCGAATGTGGCTGTCCCGGAATCTCAATGGTCCAGTCCGGATGCGCCACGTATAGCTTACTTTTTACATTGACCATTTCCGGCTCTACCCAGATACCAAACTGCAGTCCCAGTCCATGAATCTTATCGGATAAACCCTTAAGACCGCCCGGCAGCTTCTTCGCATTTGCTTCCCAGTCTCCTAAGGAGCTGCTGTCATCCGTCCGTTCACCAAACCAGCCGTCATCCATTACAAATAATTCTATGCCAACTTCTTTTGCTTCCTTTGCCAGCTTTAACAGTTTCTTCTCACTGATGTCAAAATAAGAAGCCTCCCAGCTATTCAGCAGTATCGGCCGCTCCTTCTTCTGCCAGGTTCCACGGATAATATGCTCCCGGATAAAATGATGCAGTCTCTGGCTCATCTGGTTAAATCCGTTTTCTGCATATTCCATCACTGCTTCCGGTGCCTGGAAGCTTTCTTGTGGTGCCACTTCATAGGAAAATGCCTGCGGATTGATTCCTGTCACCAGACGCATTTTTCCAAAGCTGTTTACTTCTGCCGCTTCATAGTGATTGCCGGAATAGATAAGGTGAAAACCAAAGCATTCCCCGGCATCCTCTGTGGTCTTCGGACAGCTTAACATCACAAAGGAATTTGCCCGGCTGGAAGTGGTTCCGGTATAAGAAGCATTCACTAATTTTCCAGCTGTTACCGGCATATCACTCCGCTTCATTTCTCTTGCCCAGGCTCCATGAAATGTAGTAAACACATAATCATGTTCCTCAAAGTCAAGCTGCAGGCTCATCAGCCGTTTCAACTGCACAGCTTTCTTTCCGTTATTATAGAATCTCGCACTGCGGCTGATGATGTCACAGGATGGATAGACATAATAATACAATTCCAGTGCCAGCTCATTTCCTTCGTCCGCAAGGCGGATACAAAGCTGCTCCACTTCCTCTTCGCTGCCATAGGAACCCGGCAGTTCCGCAAAGGCTTCCTTTCCTTTGGTTATCTCTGCTTCCCTGTATACAAAATCTATCGTATTGCTTCCGTTGGCATTCACCACTTCCACAAAAGGCTCTCTTATATCTCCTTTTCCATAGGAGGACATTTCAAGGCGCATATCCTCTAGGGAATATGCTTTCTGCTCTTCGTTATATAGATTCACATTGCCCGGTGCAAAGACATGCTTTTCCACCAGCGGCTGCATATCAGCTTCGTCCTCGATATGAAGCTTTCTGCCATAATAAAGATGCTCCAGCTGCCCGGTAGGAAGTACCCGGAAGCAATAGGTGGTATGGTCGGTATCCAGAATAAAATAATCCTTTTCCTTACGAATCATCGATAATTTTCCTTCCCTTTCATCCTGCTTTTTCTGCTTGATATTCTTACTTGCTATTTTTGCTTGCTGTCTATTTAAGCTTCCTTCCCTTTAATCTGCTCTGTAATTTCCTGCACTTTTTCTTCTGTCAGGATAAATTTCTTACGAAATACCAGCACTGCAATCAGTAAGCCAATTATCGGAATTCCTGCCATCGTCATGCGGAGTCCTAAAAGAGAACTGCCGGATGCGGTAGCTGCGGCTGCTGTTTCTGCAGTATCGTTACTTAAGCGGCAGAGATTTAAGCAGATAGAAGCTGCCAGTGCAGCTACTCCGGATGCCAGTTTTACCACAAAGGTCTGCATGGAAAAGATAACGCTCTCATCTCTCCGGTTATTTTTCAGTTCGCCATAGTCCACGGTATTTGCAAGAAATACGGTGGTAAGTACCGTCAGCATTCCAAAAGCGGTAAAGATAAAGAATGCCGGAATAAATAGCAACAATAAGTTTGACATATTTGTCAGTGTCAGTATAAATAATACACCATAACCTGCGATTGCCATAACAAAGCTTACATAAAATACCTTTAAGGCACTTAAAAATTTACGCAGCAGTGGGAAGAAAATCATCATGGAAATAATCTGGATTCCACCACCAAAGGTATTGAATAAAGTATAGCTGTTATACCACGCGTCCCCGCCAAAATCATATTTGAAAAAATAAATCAAAAGGTTTGAAGTAATATAAAGAGAGCAGTTAATCAGCACTATGGTAATAACAACGGTCATTGCCTGGTCATTCTGTAACAATGCTTTAAACATCTGTCCCACCGATGGAGAGTCCACATTTACGGTGGATTTTTCTTTGATGCTCATACAGGTAATAGTAATAAAAATCACAAACAACACTGCAATGATTAATGCAAACCATTTGAAACCGGCACGTTCATTGCCCTGACCTAATAAAACCACACATTTTACCGTGATAATCGTAATCAGCGCGGAGCCCACGCCTGCACAGGAACGGGCAAGGGTCGAAAGTCCCTCTCTTTCTTTGCCTCCTTCGGTAAATGCCGGAATCATAGACCAGAATGGAATATCCATCATGGTATAGGTAACGCCCCATAACACATAGATTACCGCTGCATAGGCAACCAGTCCGCTGCCATCTAATGCAGGTGGTGCCGCAAACATCAGATATAAGATTACTGCATTGGTTATGGTTCCAATCAAAAGCCACGGACGGAACTTACCCCAGCGGGTTCTCGTCTTGGCTACGATAATTCCCATAACCGGATCATTAAATGCATCAAATACTCTTGCTGCCATCAGGATAATTCCCATCGCAATGGCACTGACATTCAAAATATCCTGATAGTAATATAAAATGTAACTTGCAGAAAGCATGTATACCATGTCTTTGCCAACTGCACCAAGGCCATATGCTACTTTTTCTTTCGTTGTTAATCTCATTGTCCTTCTCCTCCTTTTCGTAAGCCCATTGCCAGTTCCACTACCCTGTATGCGCCATCGTAAATCCCCTGTTTCTTATTTTCCATAATTGCTTCACACATATCGGTAAGCAGATGGTCTGAGCTTTGGAATAACTCCAGCATCTGCAAGGTATGTGGAATATCACGGCATTCCAGGGTACCGTCCCCAATCTCTGCGGAATGGATGGCACCCCACTGTTCATGTCCACCCACTCTTTTGATAAAGAGCTTTGGCACCGGATAAAATGCCAGTTCGCTAGGCTTTGTCACCAGTACATCGCAGCTTCGCATCAAAAGATTCGTGCAGTACACTGCTTCAAAAATATTCTTATGGTAGAAGCCATGGACTCCGCTTACTTCCCCATCCAGTGCTGCTTGGGCAAACTGCTTCGTATTCTCCCAGTCATCAAAATGCTCCGTTGCTGCATTTTTAAGTCCCGGAATTTCCCGTAATAATTCTTCCCAGACATTCCGGTAATCTCCTACATTGACATAGAGTGCTGCCCTGCCTTCCCGGATTTCCGGCAGCAGATATCTGATAATAGCTGCAAAAATTTCTCTCTGGGCTCCTGCTCCTCCAATAGTCAGCAGGAAACGCATCGGTTTCTTCTCCTGCTTTCTTTTGATTCTCGCTTTGCAGTCCGCTTCAATGTTGCTTACCAGCTCATGGTCAATATAATGTCCCGTGTATACAAGGTCTTTTTCCGGCATAGGATTTAAGACATCTTTTCCCTGCATGCCATTTAAAATCCGATACCCCTGATAAGCATAATGGGTCTGCACCGTATGAAGGCTTCCTTCGGATAAATGCAATGCCATCGGCCAGTTATCCGGAATCGCATTGACTACATATTTCATGCCGGCATGAATAGCTGCCTGTGCCGGCCACACATGGGTTGCTACCACTGGAATTTCCTTTGGCACATTCCGGTAAACCGGAGCCATAAGCTCTGCATTTTTCTGGTCAGAGGCATTATAGGAAAGCTTCCGGAACCCTTCATAATTCATTGGCTCCCACACCAGTTTGTTAAAAAGCTTACTCTTACCGGAAAGTCTTGAACCTAATGAATACAAATCATTCTGTGCGCCAATGACCTTCGTGCAGGTAGTCCCAGGATAGGAATTTAAGTCCATCCAGTATGGTGTGTAGCCCATGGATTTTGCTGCAGATGCAATTGCCATGGAAATACGGTAATGTCCAAATCCCATACGGATATTTCCTACGATGATTCCCTTCTCTTTGTCAAATTCCAGTTTCGAAGCCTCTTTCTGCTCCGGCAGCAGCACATCCACAACACCAAGGGAATCTCCGATATATGCATTTTCTTTTAACACCACCGGATAATCCACCTTGCTGTCATCCCCGAATTTCTTTTGAAATTTTTTCTTACTCTTTACCGCTTTCCGGTACACCTTCTGCGGCATTTTGTTTCCGAAGATTTCCCTTGATTTCTCCTTCATAGATACCCTCCTTATCGTTATACTCCCTTATTCTATTTCAAATGTAATTTCTCTGGTTCCTGCCTGGCGGCTGCTTATCATAAGTTTTCCGCTTCCGGTCTTTCCTATGGTCTTTACATAAGTGCCACCCATACCGCCCTGCAGGCTGATGATGTCCGGTCCGATGAGTTCTAATGCTCCCTCACATTTTAGCTGCACTGGCTCCTGAAAATATGGCAACAGATTTCCATTTTCATCCACTGCCTGTATTCTTACCGCAGCCACATCATAGGTATGTGTTTCTTTTAATTTCTGACTGCTGACCGTAATCTGATACTGCACCTTCTGTACCGGCTCCCTTACTAAAGTTTTGACCACCTTACCATCCTTTATGGCTTCTAACTTATATACCATGGATTGTCCGCCCCAGTCCCCGACATACCTGTTATAAAGTGCAACCGCATCCTCCATCTTCATATGATAAAAAAGCATCAGTTTTGCCGCCAGATAATATGCTCTTTTCGGCAGATGATTCATGCCATAGCGTGCCGCCAGATTCAAAACTTCTTTTACCATTGCAGCCTGTTTCGGTGCGAAATTCTCTCCCTCTTCGATGGCATTTCCAATGTAATCATCAATTGGAACCGGACCATGTTTCAGATTCTTATATGGAGAATCCGTTTTCTTATATTCCTTGATAAACCGGTCATTTTTGTACATTTTAACACTGTCTGCATTGGTAAAAATATAAGTCTCGCCCCGGTTGCAGGCTGGATGTTCTCCAATATCCATCGTTGAACTTAAGGCTAATACCGGTCTTTCTTCCTGCTGGCAGGCATACACATCTGCCGCCATTTTCGGATTACGGAACATGTCCAAGACTCCGTGATAGCAGATTCTGTCTCCACTGCCGAAATCTTTATGTGTATTATAATCTGCCATACACCATCCGAAGCTTCCGGCAATGTCCTCTTCTCCTGCTACTGCATCCAGTACACTGGCGTGGCGGAGTGCATGCCACATACGATGTTCTTCCCAGTCGAAGGATTTGGTGGAATACATATGCCCGTTATATTCCGTGATAAGATACGGTTTTTCTATATCGGATGTCACATATTTCTTATGCTCACAGCCTTTGTTCAGACCATTGTGTACAAAATCATTATAGGTATATACATCCTCTAAAAGACTGCTCTTTTTATGCGCCCGCACACCACCGGTCTGCCTGGTATCATCCAGCTTGTGTGCCATTGCATTGGTGCGGCGGTAAAATTCATCATCATCCTGTGATTCATTAATCCTCACACCCCAAAGAATAATGGATGGATGGTTGCGGTACTGCATCACCATGTCTTTTACATTTTCCAGTGCCTGTGCTTTCCACGCTTCATCACCGATATGCTGCCAGCCCGGAATCTCGGTAAATACCATAAGCCCCAGCTCATCGCACCGGTTTATAAATTCCTGGGACTGCGGATAATGGGAGGTCCGCACTGCATTCAGCCCTAACTCTTTCTTTAATACTTCCGCATCCATCCTCTGTATGGAAGCCGGCATGGCATAACCCACATAAGGATAGCTCTGGTGACGGTTCAAACCCCGGATTTTAAGCTTCCGTCCATTTAAGTAAAAGCCATCTTTTTGGAATACTGCCCGGCGGAAGCCCACCGTTGTTACGGTCTCATCGATTATGATCCGCCCGGTTTCCATGCCTCCGCCTGCTGCTTCTTTGTCCGTTGCTCCTCCTGCGTCCTTATTTGCCGGATTCCCAGTTATAAGCTGGGTCTTTACTTCATATAACGCCGGATTCTCTACCTCCCATAGGGATACAATTCCTGCCGGAAATACAAGTGTTTTCTTTCCCTCCTGTGCAGGAATTTCAGCAAGCGTTTCCTCTCCAATCAGCCGGTATTCCTCTTCACCTTTTTTCCGGATGTACTGCCGCAGCAACAGGTTTTCTTCGTTTCCTGCCAGCGTGATTTCAGATAGCAATGTTCCTTTTCTGATTTCCAGCTCCACCTG
>ERZ1026776.1938-NODE-1938-length-10880-cov-8.191871_pt1 | contig 10880 bp, 4 predicted proteins | sample MGYA00380125_ERZ1026776 | MGnify/ENA primary metagenome ERZ1026776 (study PRJEB33269, sample SAMEA4719761) | human gut metagenome | biome: human-associated habitat; feature: organic feature; material: feces | place: Cameroon | collected 2013-10 ... | reverse complement strand
CTTCATACCTGTACCGGCAGGAATCAGCTTACCGATCAGAACGTTCTCCTTCAGACCAATCAACGGATCAACCTTACCCTTGATAGCGGCATCGGTCAATACCTTTGTTGTCTCCTGGAAAGATGCTGCTGATAAGAAGGAATTTGTAGCAAGGGATGCTTTGGTAATACCAAGCATAATCTGTGTTCCCTTTGCAGGTTCCTTACCTTCTGCTTCCAGCTTCTCGTTGAGTTCGGCAAACTCAAGTGCATCCACGTTAATTCCCGGCAGATAATCACTGTCTCCGCTTTCCTCAATACGAATTTTCTTCAACATCTGACGTACGATAACCTCGATATGCTTATCGTTGATTTCAACACCCTGCAGACGATATACCTTCTGTACTTCCTGGATCATGTAATCCTGTACAGCACGTACACCCTTAATTTTCAGGATATCATGTGGATTTACAGAACCTTCTGTCAGCTCATCACCGGCTTCAAGCACCTGTCCATCCTGTACCTTCAGACGTGAACCATAAGGAATCAGGTAAGCCTTTGCTTCGCCCGTCTCCTGATTTGTAATGACTACTTCACGTTTTCTCTTTGTCTCACGAATCTCAACAACACCACCAAGCTCGGTGATAATTGCAAGTCCCTTTGGCTTTCTTGCCTCGAACAACTCCTCAACTCTAGGAAGACCCTGTGTAATATCTCCACCGGCCACACCACCTGTATGGAATGTTCTCATTGTAAGCTGTGTACCAGGCTCACCGATTGACTGAGCAGCGATAATTCCGACTGCCTCACCAACCTGAACTGCCTGTCCGGTTGCCATGTTTGAGCCATAACACTTCGAACATACACCAAGGTGTGAACGACAGGTGAGAATCGTACGAATCTTGATCTTCGCATCTCTTCTTGGTTCTGATTCACCTTCAAGTGTAAACGGAACACCGTCTTTATCTACACCATTCTTCAGTACATTTTCAGCACGTTTCGGCGTAATCATATGATTAACCTTTACAAGCATGTTACCATCTTTATCGTAAATACTTTCTGCTGCATAACGACCTGTGATACGATCCTTCAGACTCTCAACTACACGGTCACCTTCCATAAATACTTCAACATACATGCCAGGTTTCTCATCACGATCGACACTACAATCCACATCACGGATGATTAGATCCTGTGATACATCTACCAGACGACGTGTCAGATATCCGGAATCGGCTGTACGAAGAGCTGTATCTGAAAGTCCCTTACGAGCACCATGCGCAGAGATAAAGTACTCCAATACATCAAGACCTTCACGGAAGTTTGACTTGATTGGGAGCTCGATGGTACGACCGGATGTATCTGCCATCAATCCACGCATACCAGCCAGCTGTTTGATCTGCTTATCACTACCACGAGCACCGGAGTCTGCCATCATGTAGATATTGTTATACTTGTCAAGGCCATCCAACAGAGCCTTTGTCAGCTTGTCATCGGCATCCTGCCACGTCTTAACAACCGCATGATACCGCTCCTCATCCGTCAGATATCCACGTCCATAAAGCATGTTCTCTTTATCTACAATCTCCTGTGCATGCTCCAGAATATCCTTCTTGGATGCAGGTACCGTCATATCGGAAATAGATACTGAAATTGCACCTCTTGTTGAGTACTTATAACCCATTGCCTTGATATCATCCAATACTTCGGCTGTCTTTGTAACGCCATGTGTATTGATACACTTGTCAAGGATCTTCTTCAACTGCTTCTTATCTACATGGAAGTTGATTTCCGGCTCCAGTACATTTTCCGGCTTACTACGATCTACAAAACCAAGATCCTGTGGAATGATCTCATTGAAGATCAAACGTCCCAGTGTACACTCTACAAATCCTGTATGTTCCTCGCCGTCCGGAGTTGTAACGGTACGAACAACTTCTATCTTCTGATGTAACGTAATCTCTTTGTTCTCATATGCGAGCATTGCAAGATTCTCGCTGCTAAACTTCGGCTTCATGAAGTTTCTGACTGTTCCTACAATATTCTTATAGAATGTCTCTGTCTTTGTCTTCTTTGCAATGACACGAACTCTGATATAATCATCTGCATCTAACTCGCCTGCGTAACAATCTGTGTGCAGCTGCTCCAGATTGCCCTTCTCATCATCTGCAAGATATTCTTTCTTAATCTCTACATTTGCAGCTTCAGCATCAGAAATACTTGCATAACGTTCCATTGTCAGATAGTAGATGCCAAGTACCATATCCTGAGAAGGAACGGCTACCGGACCACCGTCAGAAGGCTTCAGCAAGTTATTTGGTGACAGAAGCAGGAATCTACACTCTGACTGTGCCTCTACAGAAAGCGGAAGGTGAACAGCCATCTGGTCTCCATCGAAATCGGCGTTGAACGCTGTACATACCAATGGATGAAGCTTGATTGCCTTACCTTCTACCAGAATCGGCTCAAATGCCTGAATACCAAGTCTGTGAAGCGTCGGGGCACGGTTCAGCATAACCGGATGCTCTTTGATTACATCTTCCAATACATCCCATACTTCCGACTCCAAAGACTCAACTTTCTTCTTTGCTGCCTTTACGTTTGTGCAAATTCCACGTGCTGTCAGTTCTTTCATTACGAAAGGCTTAAACAGCTCGATTGCCATTTCCTTAGGAAGACCACACTGATAAATCTTCAGTTCCGGTCCTACTACGATAACGGAACGTCCAGAGTAGTCAACACGCTTACCAAGAAGGTTCTGACGGAAACGTCCCTGCTTACCCTTTAACATATCAGAAAGAGACTTCAATGCACGGTTACCAGGACCGGTTACCGCACGTCCTCTTCTACCATTATCAATGAGCGCATCAACAGCTTCCTGCAACATACGCTTCTCGTTACGAACGATGATATCCGGTGCCTTCAGATCCAGCAATCTCTTCAGACGGTTGTTACGGTTGATGATTCGACGATACAGATCATTCAGATCAGAAGTTGCGAATCTACCGCCATCCAACTGTACCATTGGACGGATATCCGGTGGAATAACCGGAATTGCATCCAGAATCATCCACTCAGGCTTATTATGTGAATTACGGAATGCTTCTACAACTTCCAGACGCTTGATCACACGTGCACGTTTCTGTCCAGTTGCTGTCTGTAATTCCTCTGTCAGTTCTTCTGCTTCCTTATCCAGATCAACAGCCTGCAGAAGCTCCTTAATTGCCTCGGCACCCATTCCTACACGGAACTTTCCACCAAAGTCCTCTTCTGCTTTTCTGTATTCTGCCTCAGAGAGTACCTGTCTGTATTCCAGATTTGTCTCTCCCGGATCAATTACAATATAAGATGCAAAGTAAAGCACCTTCTCCAAAAGTTTTGGAGAAATATCGAGCATCAAGCCAATACGGCTTGGGATACCCTTGAAGTACCAGATATGTGATACCGGTGCAGCAAGTTCGATATGTCCCATACGCTCACGACGCACAGAAGCTTTTGTTACTTCTACTCCACAACGGTCACAGACAACGCCCTTAAAACGAATCTTCTTGTACTTACCACAATGACATTCCCAGTCCTTGCTTGGTCCAAAGATTCTCTCGCAGAAAAGACCGTCTTTTTCCGGCTTCAAAGTTCTATAATTGATTGTCTCCGGCTTTGTAACTTCGCCGTGAGACCATTCTCTTATCTTCTCAGGAGATGCAAGTCCAATTTTGATGGCATCAAAATTAATAGGCTGCTCTTGATTTTTCTCGTTATTCATCGCTAACATCTCTTACAAATCTCCTTCCTTAAAATTCATCATCGAAATTATCGTCAAACGCATCGTCATCCAGATAATCATCATTTAAGGATTCCAATTCGTTATCTTCGTTAATTCCGCTGTATCCGTTCTCTCCAAGGTCCTCGTTAAAGTCGTCCGGATTTTCACCCATAAACTTCTTTACGTTCTCATTTCCGGTATCCATGGACTCACCAAGTTCTACCTCTTCGCCGTTCTCATCGAGAACTCCAACATCCAGACCAAGTGACTGGAACTCCTTAAGCAATACCTTGAAGGATTCCGGAATACCCGGAGCCGGGATATTGTCACCCTTGATAATTGCTTCGTAAGTCTTCAGACGTCCTGTTACATCATCGGACTTCACAGTTAAGATCTCCTGTAATGTATGAGATGCACCGTAAGCCTCAAGAGCCCAAACCTCCATCTCACCAAAACGCTGTCCACCGAACTGTGCCTTACCACCAAGCGGCTGCTGTGTAACCATTCCGTAAGGGCCTGTAGAACGTGCGTGGATCTTATCATCAACCAGATGATGCAGCTTCAGGTAATGCATGAATCCGATTGTAACCGGCGAATCAAATTCCTCACCGGTTCTACCGTCACGTACCTTTACCTTACCTGTACGATTGATTGGAACGCCCTTCCACTCTTCACGGTGATCGCGGTGTTCATACAGATAATCCATAACTTCCTTCTCTGTATCATCCTTATATTTCTCATAGAATGTCTCCCAATCGGAGTTTGCATAATCGTTTGCCATCTCCAGAGCATCCATGATATCATGCTCGTTTGCACCATCAAAGACTGGTGTAGATACGTTAAATCCAAGTACCTTTGCTGCAAGACTCAAGTGAATCTCAAGCACCTGTCCGATATTCATACGGGAAGGTACGCCCAATGGGTTCAACACGATATCGAGTGGACGTCCATTTGGAAGGAATGGCATATCCTCAACCGGAAGGATACGCGAGATAACACCCTTGTTACCATGACGACCAGCCATCTTATCACCAACAGAGATTTTTCTCTTCTGTGCAATGTATACACGAACAGACTTGTTTACTCCCGGTGGAAGCTCATCACCATTTTCTCTTGTAAAGATCTTTGTATCCATAACAACACCGTAAGCACCATGTGGCACTTTCAGTGATGTATCTCTTGTTTCTTTTGCCTTCTCGCCGAAGATTGCACGAAGCAGTCTCTCTTCAGCTGTTGCCTCAGTCTCTCCCTTTGGAGTAACCTTACCAACTAAGATATCACCGGCACGAACCTCAGCACCGATACGGATAACACCATTCTCATCGAGATCCTTCAGTGCATTGTCGCCGTTTCCGGAAACTTCCTTTGTGATTTCTTCCGGTCCGAGCTTTGTATCTCTTGCTTCTGTCTCGTACTCTTCAATATGAACAGATGTATAAACATCTTCCTTTACCAGTCTCTCACTCAGAAGAACGGCATCCTCGTAGTTGTAACCTTCCCATGTCATGAATCCAATCAATGGGTTCTTACCAAGTGCGATCTCACCGTTTGATGTAGATGCACCATCTGCGATTACCATTCCCTTTGTTACACGGTCACCCTTCTTCACGATTGGGCGCTGGTTCATACAGTTACCCTGGTTGCTTCGAGCAAACTTGATTACATGGTACTCATCCAATGTACCATCATCACACTTGACAATAATCTTCTCGCTGGATGACATCTCAACAACGCCATCATGCTTTGCAACGATACATACGCCGGAGTCAACAGCTGCCTTACCTTCCATACCCGTTCCGACAACCGGAGCTTCTGTACGAAGAAGCGGCACTGCCTGACGCTGCATGTTAGATCCCATGAGGGCACGGTTTGCATCATCATTCTCCAGGAAAGGAATCATAGATGTAGCAACAGAGAACACCATCTTTGGTGATACATCCATCAGGTCAACGTTTGCCTTCGGGAATTCGGATGTCTCTTCTCTAAAACGGCCAGATACATTATTCTTCTTGAAGTGTCCGTCCTCATCCAATGGCTCGTTCGCCTGTGCAACAATATAATTATCCTCCTCGTCCGCTGTCAGATATACAACTTCATCTGTGACAACCGGATTTGCAGGATCTGATTTATCCAATTTTCTGTATGGTGCCTCAACGAAACCATACTCGTTGATTCTTGCATACGTAGCAAGTGAGTTGATCAAACCGATATTCGGACCTTCAGGTGTCTCGATCGGACACATTCTACCATAATGTGTATAGTGTACATCTCGAACCTCGAATCCGGCACGATCTCTTGACAAACCACCAGGACCGAGAGCTGACAGACGTCTCTTATGTGTCAGTTCAGAAAGCGGATTGTTCTGATCCATGAACTGTGACAACTGAGAACTTCCGAAGAACTCCTTGACTGCTGCTGTTACAGGCTTGATATTGATCAGAGACTGCGGGGTAACAGTATCCTTATCCTGTGTTGTCATTCTCTCACGAACCACTCTCTCCATTCTCGAAAGACCGATTCTGTACTGGTTCTGGAGCAATTCACCAACTGCACGGATACGACGGTTGCCCAAATGGTCAATATCATCATCGTTACCGATACCGTACTCCAAATGAATGTTATAGTTAATAGAAGCAATGATATCTTCCTTTGTAATATGCTTAGGTACAAGCTCACTTACATTTGCTTCGATGGCCGCCTTTAACTCGTCTTCATCATCATATTCCTGTAAGAGCTTCTCTAATACCGGATAATAAACCGCTTCATGTATGCCAACTTCTTTCGGATCAAAACCTACATATTCAGAAAGATCTACCATCAGGTTTGACAGAACTTTTACATTTTTCTCCTCTGTCTGAATGTACACAAAAGGAACTGCTGCATTCTGAATAGCAGTTGCATCCTCTCTTGTAAGAGTGGTGCCTGCTGCGAACAGAACTTCACCAGTACTTGGATCAATAACATCTTCTGCCAAAACATGACCTGCAATACGATTCTTCAATGCAAGCTTCTTATTATACTTATAACGGCCAACCTTTGCCAGATCATATCTTCTTGCATCGAAGAACATGCCCATGAAGAGGTTTGTCGCATTTTCTACTTCCTCCGGCTCACCCGGACGAAGTCGCTTATAAAGCTCGATGACACCTGTCTCAAAACTGTTTGAAACATCCTTCTCCAAGCTCGCCATAATCTTTGGTTCCTCACCAAACAGATCGATGATCTCCTGGTTTGTTCCAAAGCCAAGTGCACGAATCAAAACCGTGATTGGCACCTTTCTATTTCTATCAACATGTACGTAAAATACATCATTGGAATCCGTCTCATACTCCAGCCATGCACCACGGTTTGGAATAACTGTAGATGAGTACAAGGTCTTACCAAACTTATCATGATCGATTGCATAGTAGATACCCGGAGAACGAACCAACTGGCTGACGATTACTCGCTCTGCACCATTGATTACAAATGTACCCGTCTCTGTCATAAGTGGAAGATCACCCATGAAGATATCATGCTGTGCAATTTCACCTGTCTCTTCATTACGAAGATGCACATTGACCTTGATTGGAGCTGCATAAGTTGCATCACGTTCCTTGCATTCCTCGATAGAATACTTGATGTCTTCCTTACACAACTGATAATCAACCAGTTCCAAACTCAAATTGCCTGTGTAATCGACGATTGGAGAAATATCCTTAAACACTTCTCTCAAACCTTCGTCAAGGAACCACTGGTATGAATTTTTCTGCACTTCGATGAGATTTGGCATGTCCAAAACTCTCTTCTCAGTTGAAAAACTCATTCGCATACCTCTTCCCGATTTCACAGGACGCATTCTGTACTTTTTCATCGACGCATTCACCCCTTGAATTTATTTGGTTTTTTCTTTACTATCCGAATTTATAGCACACATATCCATAGTAATGACATTTTACTATACTAACATGGTTGGAAATTTGTGTCAACACACTTTTTGAAAAAAAGAAGAAAAATAAATCAGAATTTTTTGTATTTATTCTTAGATAAAAAATCCGGCTTGGCATCTGCCAAACCGGACATTTAATGTTTAAGTCAAAATTACTTAAGAGTAACCTTAGCGCCTTCAGCCTCAAGCTTCTCCTTGATCTCGTTAGCCTCTTCCTTAGAAGCACCTTCCTTAAGAACCTTAGGAGCACCATCAACAACGTCCTTAGCTTCCTTAAGTCCAAGACCTGTACAGTCACGAACAACCTTGATAACCTTAACCTTGTTAGGACCTACTTCTGTAAGTTCTACGTCGAAGGAATCCTTCTCCTCAGCTGCGCCGGCACCGTCTCCGCCTGCTGCTGCAACTACAACACCTGCTGCTGCAGATACGCCGAATTCTTCCTCACATGCCTTTACAAGGTCATTTAACTCTAATACTGATAAACCTTTGATAACTTCAATAATTTCCTGAGTTGTCATAATAATAATCCTCCATTATAAATTTAAATTTGTTTTGTAGATTCCAATCTCAATAATTCCAATTATGCTTCCTTGCTCTCAGCAATCTGCTTAATAACACGGGCAAAGTTTGTAATTGGTGACTGGATGCTTCCAAGGAACTTAGAGATAAGTTCGTCTCTGGAAGGAATTGTAGCGATTGTCTTAATGCCGTCTGTGTCGTAGTGAGTACCCTCAACAACACCGCTCTTAAGTTCAAGCGCCGGGTTTGCCTTAGCAAAATTAGCTGCCAGTCTTGCAGGAGCTGTTGCATCTGTCTTAGAGATAACAACGGCTGTAGGTCCTTCGAGCTCGTCCTTCAAAGATTCGAACTCTGTACCAGCGATAGCAATCTTTACCATGGTATTCTTATATACCTTGTAAATGACATCTGCCTCTCTCATTGACTTACGAAGCTGTGTATCCTGCTCAACTGTAAGTCCACGGTAATCAACCAATACTACTGACTTCGCGTCCTTAATATTTTCTTTGATTTCCTCAACGACAGGCTGTTTTAACTCGATCTTAGCCAAAGTCTTGCACCTCCTTATAATATTAACGGAAACTGCACTTAAAAGAAAAACTCCCACACCGCAGTATGAGAGTTAAAATTCGTTCATCACGATTCTTCCTCGGTAGGCGTTTTCCTGCTTATGCCTTGCGGCACCTACTGTCTACGGCAGTTCATCGTTTGCTACTTTATCATGTTAAGCAATGGTTGTCAATACCTATTTTCATTTTTATTTGTTTTTTCATATCAATATTATACAAATAGCTTCGTTCCCATGTTTCGCATAATGGTTCCGTTTTCTCTTTAATTGTTTTTTCAGGGCTTACAGCTTCCGAACAATAAGCGTATCATATCCCCTGTCACGCAATTCCCGCTGTGCAATGATTGCGTCTTCGATTGTATCATAATCTCCAACACGGACCTGATACAATCCATCATCCTCATATACCATCGCATCATATCCTGCATTAATAAACCGGTTTACCTGATACGATGCAGTACCAAATGTCCGGTAGATACCTACCAGAATCTGGTAGCCTGTTGTTTCCTGCGGAGTTTCTTCCGCAAATGCCGGAACCGTCCGGGATATTCCATAATACTCATTTACCATCTGTGTGCCGGCATATACTTTATTTTCCGGGGTTTCATCTGCACCGACACGCATTGTGTTTTCCTGATTTTCGTTCTGTATGGCAGTCTTTACCATACTTTCCCGATTTCCAGCCTGCGACACTGTATAGCCCGCATCCCGGATTGTCTCATCAATTCCACGTGCGATAGCCTCCGCTGTCTCCGAAAACTTTGTATCGAAAAGATTATTGTCCTCATCGCTGTTGATAAATCCTGCTTCTACCAAAACCGCCGGCATCCTCGTCCGACGGAGTACAGCAAGATCCGGTCGTTCCACCACATTGATGTTCCGGTAACCAACCTTTTCAAGTTCGTTGTTCACATTTTCTGCCATCGTTGCTTTGAGTCCGGTATCATTATAGATTAGTGTCTGTACACCATTATACTGGTTTGGTGCCGGAGAAGAATTCCGGTGAATAGATACAAAGAAATCCGCCCCGCTCTCATTGCCAATCCGCGCCTTCTGCACCGGGGAGTCATAGACATCATCCGTTCTCGTATAGATGACATCGTATCCCTGCGCTTCCAATATCTCCCCGACCGCAAGTGCCAGTGCCAGTGTATCGTCCTTCTCTCTTCTTCCATTATACGTAGCGCCGGCATCATATCCACCATGTCCGGCATCGATCACGATTTTCACTGCCATAAAAAAGCCTCGCAAACATACACCTTCTGTATAGTTTATGCGAGACTTTTTATTTGTTGATGAAATGATTCTGCCATCATTGCCAGATTCGCAGATATTCTACAGTGTTTGTTCTGCGTTCACAACAATTAGTGTTCCATCTTCCAGAATGCTGCAGAATATGGAGGCAGTTCCGATCCTCCGCCGAAATCATGCGGTTGTCCGGTAATCAGATCCTGTGCCATTCCGCATCCGGCATCGAAATGTGCCGTGTACGGCTGGTCGCTTGCATTGATTGCTACAAGCACGCGTTCATGCTCCGAACGTCTTTCAAAGATGCATTGATGATTCGTGAGCACAACCGAACGGAATCCGCCATAGTTCAATGCCTCGCTATGCTTCTTTGCCTCTGCAAGCTTGCTGATCCAGTCCGTCAGCTCGTTCCATTCCGGCTTCTCATAGCTAAGTCTCAAGGACGGATCGCCCTCTTCTTTTCTGCCTTCTGCGCCCCACTCGCTGCCATAGTACACACAAGGAATACCCGGCATGCCAAATGCAAGTGCATAGATGAGAGGCAGATGGTTCTTGTTCGTCAGGATACTCGCTACCCTTGTCACATCGTGATTATCCACGAAAGACAGGAAATGCTTTCCTTTGTATCTCGTCCATTCTTCCGGTCCAAACTGCTGCAGAAGACTATGAATGATTTCGAACATATTCATACAGTTAAAGCTTGAATAAAGTCCCTTGTAGCACATGTAATTTGTCGCGCTGTGCAGCATGCTGTCATTTACGAATACATTGTAATCGCCGTGCAGCAGCTCTCCTAACAAGAAGAAATCCTGCTTCAGTCCATCACAGTGTGCGCGCAGTCTGCGGATGAAATCGTGGTCTAAGCAATATGCC
>ERZ1026776.1924-NODE-1924-length-10914-cov-6.641496_pt1 | contig 10914 bp, 8 predicted proteins | sample MGYA00380125_ERZ1026776 | MGnify/ENA primary metagenome ERZ1026776 (study PRJEB33269, sample SAMEA4719761) | human gut metagenome | biome: human-associated habitat; feature: organic feature; material: feces | place: Cameroon | collected 2013-10 ... | reverse complement strand
GCCCCAGCTATCTGCCGGACGGCAGCACCCTCCAGCAGTACATCGACGCCCACCCCGGCTGCCTGGGCACCGACTGTGAACCCTTCAGCGAGTTCCCCATTCTGGGCAAGTTCATCGACGCGAAGAAGGACCTGTCCATTCAGGTGCACCCCTCCAACGCCTACGCGCAGGAGCACGAGCACCAGTACGGCAAGACCGAGATGTGGTATGTGCTGGAAGCCGAGCCCGGCGCGACCCTTTACTACGGCTTTACCCACGAGATCAGCAAGGCGGAATTTGAGCGCCGCATCCGCGACAACACCCTCACCGAGGTGCTGAACGCGGTGCCCGTGGAAAAAGGCGACTGCTTCTTTATCCCCTCCGGCACCCTGCACGCCATCCGCAAAGGCATCGTGGTGGCAGAAATTCAGCAGAATTCCAACGTCACATACCGCATCTACGATTACGGCCGCAAGGGCGCGGACGGCAAGCCCCGCCAGCTGCACATCCCCCAGGCACTGGATGTGACCGAACGCAAGCCGCCGGTCGCCCACGATTTCCACGGTCATCTGGCCCAGTGCGATTACTTCACAGTGGACGCTCTGGAAGGGGATTTCAAGGATGTCTGCGATGAAACCTCCTTCACCTCTCTGCTGGTGCTGGAAGGCAAAGGCATCCTGACCGAGACCGCCACCGGCGAGAGCCTGCCCATCCGCAAGGGCGAGAGCCTGTTTGTCCCGGCCGGCACCGGTGAATACACTGTGCAGGGCGAAGGGCTCAAGTGCCTGCGCACCCGCGTGTAAACAAAACATGAAAAATTCCCGGACGGCCTGCCGCTGTCCGGGAGTTTGTGTTACTATAAAGGAAACGATTGAAATGAGGACACTGCCATGGCATCTTACCGCTACGAACGGGACATTAAGCCCGAAGACCTCATCCCGGAAGCGCCCCGCACCCTGACCAAAGCCGAAGCCCGCGCCAACTGGTGGCACTACCACTGGCACTATGTGGCGCTCCTCGTGCTGGCAGTGCTGGCCGCCGGGTACTTTGTGTGGAGCCGGGTCACCGAAGTGAAACCGGACTACACCGTGGCTGTCGTCAGCCGCACCGACCCGGACACCGCCTTCCTGGCTGAGGTGGAGACCCAGCTGGAAGCCCTTGCCGCAGACGTGAACGGCGACGGCAAGGTGAAGGTGAACGTGAAAGGCATCTGGCTGGCCGTGGATTACTACGAGGGCGATGTCTCGCTGCAAAAGCTGATGCAGTCCAGCGAGGACAAGCTGAACTCAGACTTTTATCTCTGCGAGAGCACGATCTTTCTCGTGGACGACCCCGCCGCCATGGAGCAGAAATACGGCTGCTTCCAGAAGCTGGACGGCACCGACCCCGCCGAGGGTGACACCCTGTCGGTGGCCGATTTTGCCGTCCCGCTGGCGGACACGGCCCTTGCCGGTGCGGCAGCGGAAGACGGCACCGTGTGGTACGCGGCCCGCCGCCTGAACGAGGGCATGGACGCCGACGCGGTCAGCCGCACCCGCACCCTCTGGGAAGCGCTGGTGTGACCGCCGGGGTGCCGTTTCTCCCCCGCCAGAGTTGAACGCAGGAACACAAAGCCCCGCTGCGCTGAAAAGATTTTCGCTTTTCTTTTCCCGTATTTCATGGTATTCTGTGGTATGGGAAATTTTTAGAGGGGAACATTATCATGAGCGAATTCACCTTTCACACGCTGCGGGAAAGCATCACCTCCGCCATCCGGGAAAAAATCCTCACCGGCGAGCTGCAGCCCGGCTGCAAGCTCACCGAACAAAAACTGGCCGAGGAGTTCGGCTCCAGCCGCGCGCCCATCCGGGAAGCGCTGCGCCAGCTGGAACAGGAGGGCCTGATCGAGTATTCCCGGAACGTGGGCTGCTCGGTCAAAAAGATCACCATTGAGGACGCCTACGAAATTTATCTGCTGCGGGCCAACCTGGAAATGACCGCCCTGCGGCAGTTCGACTGCCAGTTCCCGGCGGAAGACCTTGCCGCCATGCGCGGCCTTCTGGACGAGATGCTGCAAGTTCCCTCCGGGGACCTTCTGGCCATCGTGGAGAACGACAACCGCTTCCACCGCATCATCGTGCAGCGGGCCGGGCTGCCCCGGCTGCTGAAATTCTGGGATGACCTGAACTACGGCAGTCTCATTGCCGGGGTGAAAAGCGGCCCCTACCACGGCGATCTGGCGGTGCGGCAGAACGTGATCCACACCGAGCTTTACCATGCCCTTGCCTCCCGCGACACCGAGGCCGCCTGTCAGGCCGTCTACGACCACTACATGAAGCCGCTGGAAGCACTCCGTGAAGCGGAAAAGAGCGCCGCCGCCCGCTGAGCCCGGGCTGCTCGTTTCCCCTGAAATTCGGATAACCGCCTAAATACTGGGCGGTTATTTTATTTAAATTGCAGATTGTCTACAATCTACAATTGTGCTATACTATACCGGTAAACGATCAAAATCTGTCGTTCTTTGGCCAGATGCATCGCTTTTGGCGGAGGACTTCCGGCCCGCTTTTGCGGCAGCCGGAAAAGAAAGAGAGGATTATCCGCATGTCAACATCTACCCAAAAAGCAGCCGAAACCACCAAGATCAGCTGGCCGATCCTTGCGTTCATGGCCTTCTCCACCGTGTGGGGCTTTGGCAACATCACCAACGGCTTTGTCTACTTCAATGGCCCGCAGGTCATCTTCAGCTGGATCCTGATGTTCGCGCTCTACTTCATCCCCTATGCCCTGATGGTGGGTGAGCTGGGCTCTGCCTTCAAGAACGAGGGCGGCGGCGTCAGCTCCTGGCTGCACCAGACCACCAACGCAAAGCTTGCTTACTACGCCGGCTGGACCTACTGGGCCTGCCACATCACCTACATCGCCAGCAAGGGCAGCGGCTTCCTCAAGGCGCTGAGCTGGGCCGTCTTCCGCAACGCGGAGACCTACGACTCCTTCCCCACCCTGTACATCCAGCTGGCCACCTTCGGCATCCTGCTGCTGGGCTGCTACATCGCCAGCCTCGGCCTGAACCCGCTGAAAAAGCTGCTCACTGCCGCCGGCACCTGCACCTTTATCATGTCGCTGCTGTACATCGTGATGATGTTTGCCGCCCCGGCCATCAACCCCACCGCCGAGTATGTGCACGCGAACCTGAGCTTCAGCAGCCTCATCCCGAACTTCAACGTCACCTACTTCACCTCGCTGTCCATTCTGGTGTTCGCTGTGGGCGGCTGCGAGAAAATTTCTCCCTACGTCAACAAGGTCGAGAACCCCAGCAAGGGCTTCCCCAAGGGCATGATCGCACTGGCCGGCATGGTGGTGGTCTGCGCCGTTCTGGGCACGCTGGCCATGAGCCGCATGTTCGACCCCGCTGTCATCAATGAAAGCACCGAGAGCTTTAACGCCTATGCCGCCAACAGCTCCTACTGGGCCTTCCAGAAGCTGGGCCAGTATTACCACGTCGGCGACCTATTCATGATCATCTACGCCCTGTGCAACGTCATCAGCCAGTTCGCCGTGCTGATCCTCAGCATCGACGCCCCGCTGCGCATGCTGCTGGACAACGAGCACACCCAGCAGTTCATCCCGCAGGGTCTGCACAAGGTCAACGCCCACGGCGTGCACAGCAACGGCATCAAGATGGTGGCTGTGCTGTCCGGTTCCATCATTCTGGTGCAGTCCTTCGTGCCCGGCGCTGCCGCTGTGCTGCGCCAGCTGACCAAGCTGAACTCTGTCTGTATGCCCATGCGTTACCTGTGGGTGTTCGTGGCCTACGTTGCCCTGCGCAATGCCTATGACACCATCCCCGCCGAGTACCGCTTCGTGAAGAACCAGAAGGTCGCCAAGTTCTTCGGCGTCTGGTGCTTCGCCGTCACCGCCATCTGCTGCGTGATGGGCATGTACGACAAGGACCCCTTCACCTTTGCGCTGAACGTCATCACCCCCGTGGTGCTGACGGTTCTGGGCTTCATCCTGCCGGCTATTGCAAAGCGCGAGCAGCAGAAGTAAAATAAGATCAATCAAAAGTACTTGAACGGGCCGGTCAAATCTTCTGATTTCGACCGGCCTTTTCTGAGATCACCGATCGGAGGTTCACATTTATGATCGAGACCGAAGTCAGGGAGCTGCTTTCCTTCATCGACGGCAACCCCACCGCCTACCACACCACCGCATCCGTCCGGGAGATCCTGCTGAAGGCGGGCTTCTCCGAGCTGCTGGAAAGCGGCAAGTGGCAGCTGGAGCCCGGCAGGGACTATTTCGTCTGCCGCAACGGCTCCAGCATCATCGCCTTCCGCATGGGCACCCGGCTGGAACACTACAGCTTCAACGTGGCCGCTGCCCACACGGACTCCCCCTGCTTCCGCATCAAGGAGAACGCGGAGCTCCACATGGGCCAGAAGTACACCCGCCTGAACACCGAGGGCTACGGCGGCATGATCTGCTCCACCTGGCTGGACCGCCCGCTGTCCGTGGCCGGCCGCGTGCTGGTGAAGGAGGGCGATGCCATTGTCTCCCGTCTGGTGGCGCTGGACCGCGACCTGCTGCTCATCCCTAGCGTGGCCATCCATATGAACCGCGAGGTGAACGACAAGGCCTCCTTCAACAAGCAGATCGACATGCTGCCCCTGCTGGGCGGCGCTGCCGAGGAAGGCGTGCTGAAAAAGCTCATCGCCGCCGAGCTGAACGTGGCCGAAGACCAGATCCTGGGCAGCGACCTGTTCCTCTGCATCCGCGAGAAGGCCACCGTCTGGGGCTGCAACGAGGAGTTCATCTCCTCCGGCCGCCTGGACGACCAGCAGTGCGTGTTCGGCATCCTGAAGGGCCTGCTGCAGGGCCGCAGCGCCGAATCCGTCAACGTGGCCGCCTTCTTTGACAACGAGGAAGTGGGCTCCGGCACCAAGCAGGGTGCGGCTTCCACCTTCCTGTACGACGTGCTGCACCGCATCGCCCGGAACGTCTGCCCCAGCGACGAGGACTTCCACCGCGCGGTGGCATCCAGCTTCATGTTCAGCGCCGACAACGCCCACGCCGTGCACCCGAACCACCCGGAGCACACCGACGCCAACAACTGCACCTACATGAACGAGGGCGTTGTCGTCAAGGTGCATGCGGGCCAGAAGTACACCAGCGACGGCATGAGCATGGCCGTTGCCAAGGAGCTGGCCGCCCGCGCCGGGGTGCCCCTGCAGTACTTCGCCAACCGTTCCGATAAGGCGGGCGGCAGCACCCTGGGCAACCTGGCCATGGCGCAGGTGTCCATGAACTGCGTGGACATCGGCCTGCCGCAGCTGGCCATGCACTCCTGCTACGAGACCGCCGGTGCCAAGGACACCGTCTCTCTCATCCGGCTGATGAAGGAATTCTACAGCAGTCACTTCGAGGAGACCGGCTTCGGCACCCTGGCTGTGCACAAGGCCTGACCCCCTATCGACAGCAAAAGACCGGGCACCCTGCGGTGTCCGGTCTTTTTTGCAGTATTGGTTGCGGGAACGCTTATGCCAGCAGCGACATGATGTTTGCAGTGATCAGGCCGCCTGCCGTGCCGATGACGTAGCCCATCAGGGCCATCAGAACGCCAACGGGGACCAGTGCGCCGCTGTAGGCACCGGCCAGAATGGGAGCGGAAGCAGAGCCGCCGATGTTGGCCAGAGAGGCCACGCCGCAGGTGAACATGTCCAGATGGAAAATCTTTGCCAGCAGCACCAGAAGGATGCCGTGGATGGCAAGGATCATAAAGCCTGCAATGATCCACATGGGAGCATCGGTCAGTTCCAGGAAGCTTGCGCGGGAGGCCAGCAATGCAACCACAGAGTACAGCAGCAGGTTGGACAGCTCGGTGCTGCCGGCCATGCGGCCCACGGGGGTGACAGCGCCGATCAGGCCGGACAGCGTGATGAGCAGGACGGTCCAGGTGGCCTTGTCCAGGAAGGGCATTGCGCCGTTCAGGGCTGCGCCGATGTCCTGACCGAAGGCAGAGATCACCAGAGCCAGACCCAGCAGGAAGATCAGGTTGACAAAGGTCGCCTTGTCCTCGTTGGCCTTGGCGTCCTCCTCCAGACGGCGGGACACTTCATCCAGCGTGGTGGTGTCGGCCTTGACCCACTTGTTGAACTTGGGAGCCAGATTGATGGCCCACAACAGGAACATGACCCAGATGGAATAGTCGATGGAGTCCACGACCAGCGCATACGCCATGTCGCCCTCGCCGATGTCCAGAGCAGCCTGCACGGCGATCATGTTGCCGGAACCGCCCATCCAGCTGCCGCACAGCGCACCCAGAGCCTTCCAGGCCTCAGAGCCCAGGAAGCCCTTCATGATGGCGAAGGTGGCAATGAAGCCCACCGCGATGGAGAAGGAAGCGGCAAAGAAGCCGCCCAGCATCTTGGGGCCCAGCTTGATAATCTTGCGGATGTCGCAGCGCAGCAGCATCAGGAAGATCATTGCATACAGCAGGTTGTTCTTGAGGGCAGAGTAGGCGGGTTTGGTGGCAGCCATATCCCACACATTCAATGTGCAGAGGATCATGGTGATGAGATACAGCAGAACGATGGGAGGTGCGTAGTCGAAGAACTTCGACTTGGTATAGCGCTGGAGCCATACCAGCATTGCGGCAATGAAGATCAGCACCGCAATATAGGTGAAGCCATTGGTGATCATAATTCCGGACCCCTTTCCTTTTTTAACGATTTTTTCACGGACAATTGTCTTTACAACATCGACAACTTCGTATACAATGTTACCATAGATCATAGAATCTGGCAATATTTTTTTATCGAAAGGGGAAGGTTTTGCATGAAAATTACGGAAGTACGTCTCGGATTGATCTCCGTGCCGCTGCGTGTGCCCTTCAAAACGGCGCTGCGCTCGGTCAGCAGCGTGGAGGATGTCATTGTGGAGATCCACACCGACACCGGTGCGGTGGGCTACGGTGAGGCACCTCCCACCGGTGTAATCACCGGCGACACCACCGGTGCTATCATCGGTGCCATCCGCGACCACATCGCCAAGACCATCGTCGGCCGCGACGTGGATGAGTTCGAAGACCTGATGATCGCGCTGAACGGCTGCATCCAGAAGAACACCAGCGCCAAGGCTGCCGTGGATATGGCCCTGTGGGACCTGTATGGCCAGCTGTATAAGATCCCGGTCTACAAGCTGATGGGCGGCGCGAAGAAGTCCATCGTCACCGACATCACCATCAGCGTGAACGACCCCGAGGAGATGGTGCGCGACGCCCTGAACGCCATCGACCGCGGCTACGATTGCCTGAAGGTCAAGGTGGGCAAGGAGCCGGAAAAGGACATCGCCCGCCTGAGCGCCATCCGCGCCGCCGTGCCCAAGGAGACCTGCATCCGCATCGACGCGAATCAGGGCTGGACCCCGAAAGAAGCCGTGCGCATCCTGAACGGGATGCAGGAGAAGGGCCTGGACATCGAGTTTGTGGAGCAGCCGGTCAAGGCCCACGACTTCGACGGCCTGAAGTACGTCACCGAGCGCTCCTATGTGCCGGTGCTGGCCGACGAGAGCGTGTTCTCCCCGCAGGATGCCCTGACCATCATGCAGATGGGCGCAGCCGACCTCGTGAACATCAAGCTGATGAAGTGCGGCGGCCTGTACAACGCCCTGAAGATCGCATCCGCTGCCGAAGTCTACGGCGTGGAATGCATGATCGGCTGCATGCTGGAAGCCAAGATCAGCGTGAACGCGGCCGTGCATCTGGCCTGCGCCAAGCAGATCATCACCCGCGTGGACCTGGACGGCCCCGTGCTGTGCAGTGAAGACCCCATCCTCGGCGGTGCCGTGTTCAACGAAAAGGACATCACCGTCTCCGACGAGCCGGGTCTCGGCATCAAGGGCATTGAGCCGGGCAAGATTCGTTATATCTAAGCAACAAAAAGAAGGGCTGCTGCGGCAGCCCTTCTTTTTGTTGCTATTACCCTTTATACGCCAGAATGGCCTTCAGGTACTCCCACACCCGGGCCACCGAAGCGATGTCGGCGCACTCGTTGGGGGTGTGGACGTTGAGCAGGTTCGGGCCGAAGGAGATGCAGTCCAGCCCGTCGATCTTGCCCGAGAGGATGCCGCACTCAAGGCCTGCGTGCAGCGCCACGATCTGCGGCTTTGCGCCGTACTGCGCTTCATAGACGGCCACGCAGCGGTCCCGCAGGGCGCTCTCGCGGGCGTAGGTCCAGGCCGGGTAGTCGCCGTGGAACCGCACGCTGCCGCCCAGCAGCTCGGTCAGGGTCTGTACCTTGCGGGCCAGCAGTTCCTTGGCCGAGGGCACCGAGCTGCGCACGGAGAAGCGCAGAATGGCTTCGGCGTCGCCCAGCTCCGCCACGCCCAGATTCAGCGAGGTCTCCACAAGGCCCGGCACGTCCATGCTCATGGCCTGCACGCCCCAGGGCATCAGCAGCAGGGCCTTGCGCAGCCGCTGGGTGGAATCGGCATCCAGCGCGCTGTACTCGCTGCAGCCCTGTTCGGTGAGCTGCAGGCGGATGGCGGGGTCTGCCGTGCCGTATTCGGCCTGCATCTGGGCCGCAAAGTCGGCCGCGGCGGCATGCACGGCTTCGGTGATGCCTGCGGGCAGCACCAGCGTGACGCTGCTCTCCTTCGGGATGACGTTCTCCTTCGCACCGCCGGAGAGGGCCAGCACAACGTACTGCACGCCGTGGTCTTCCAGCAGGGTCAGCCAGCGGCCCAGCAGGGCGATGGCGTTGGCCCGGCCCTTGTGGATCTCGGTGCCGGAGTGGCCGCCCACAAGGCCCACGATATCCGCCTTCACAGCAGTGCCGGTCACGGCCGCCCGGGCAGCGGGCAGGTGGCACTCGATGCGGCGGCCGCCGGCGCAGCCTGCGGTCAGCACGCCCTCCTCCTCCGAGTCGATGTTGATGAGCAGGCGGCCCGCGAGGTCAGAAAAGTCCATGGCGGAAGCGCCCAGCAGGCCCACTTCCTCGCAGACGGTCAGCACCACTTCCAGTGCCGGGTGGGGGATGTCGTCGGCGTCCAGCACAGCCAGCGCATAGGCCACGGCAATGCCGTCGTCGCCGCCCAGCGTGGTGCCCTCGGCGCGCACATAGCCGCCGTCCACCACGGGGCGGATGGCGTCCTTTTCGAGGTCCAGCTTGCAGTCGGCGGTCTTGTCGCCCACCATGTCCAGATGGCCCTGCAAGATCAGGGCAGGCTCGTTCTCGTAGCCCGGGGTGGCCGGGGCTTTGATGAGCAGGTTGCCCATTTCATCCTGACGGCAGGCAAGGCCGTGCTCCTTCGCGAAATCCGCGCAGTAGTCGCTCAGGGCCTTCTCGTGGTGGGAGGTGTGCGGGATGCCGCAGATCGCCTCAAAATAATGAAAAACCGATGCCGGTTCCAGTCCGGTCAATGCGCCCATAATGTTCCCTCTCCTTTGGTTCAGCGTGAATAAACTTTCCAGCTTCTATTTTAGCAGATGACACCGTCCGGCACAACAGAAAAATCCCTCCGGGAAAAGGCCCGAAGGGATTTTTGTGCGCTTACTGTGCCTGGCTCAGGCAGTCGTCCATGGCGGTAAAGACAGCATCGCTGGTCATGGTGGCCCCTGCCACGGCGTCCACGCCGGTGGTGGTACCAGTCTCCGTCAGCTGCTCTGCCAGCGCTGCCGCCGCGTTGCCGCCCAGCTCCGGCGTCTCGCCGGAAGCGTCGATGTCCACATCCGTCACCTTGCCGCCGGTGATGGTCACGGTGACAGCCACATCGCTCAGGCAGCCATGGGCGCTGGCAGTGTAGGTGCCGTCGGTGTAGCTGGCGGCGTTGTCCGCTGCGGGCACCGTGCCGGTGCTGGCGATATACAAACTCAGGCCGATGCCCATAATGAGGGTCACAATGGCCATCAGGATCACATTTCTTGTCAGTCTGCGCTTCATGAACTCAACGCTCCTTTTCAAAAAACTGCTTACTTCGCGGGCTTGAAGCTGTCGCGCAGGGTCACCACGCGGTTATACACGCCCGGGTTCTTCGAGTCCGGGGTGAAGAAGCCGGTGCGCACGAACTGGAACTTCTCGCCGGGCTTTGCGTCCTTCAGGCTTTCTTCCAGCTTGCAGCCCTTGCGCACAACGACGCTCTCCGGGTTCAGGTAGTCCTTGTAGTCGCTGCCGTCCGGGATGGCGTTCATGTTGGCCTCGGTGAACAGCTTGTCGTACAGGCGCACCTCGGCGTCCACGCAGTGTGCGGCGCTTACCCAGTGGATGGTGCCCTTGACCTTGCGGCCGTCGGCGGGGTTGCCGTTGCCGGTCTCGAGGTCGGCGGTGCAGTGGATGGCGGCAATGCTGCCGTCGGCGTTCTTCTCCACGCTCTCGCACTTGACGATGTAGGCACCCATCAGGCGCACTTCGCCGCCCACGGTCAGGCGCTTGAACTTCGGGGGTGGGACCTCGGCAAAGTCCTCGCTCTCGATCCAGAGCTCCTTGGTGAAGGCCACCTTGCGGGTGGTGGTGTCGTTTGCTTCGCGGTTGGGGTTGTTGGCCACGTCGAAGTACTCGGTCTTGTCGGCCGGGTAATTGTCCACGATCAGCTTCACGGGCTCCAGCACGGCGATGCGGCGCTGGGCGGTCAGGTCCAGCTCGCTGCGGATGCAGGCTTCCAGCTGGCGCATGTCGATGAGGTTATCGGACTTGGAGATGCCGGCCTCCCGCACGAAGGTGAAGATGGAGGTGGGGGTGTAGCCGCGGCGGCGCAGGCCGCACAGGGTGGGCATGCGGGGATCATCCCAGCCGTCCACGATGCCCATCTCCACCAGCTCACGCAGGTAGCGCTTGCTCATGACGGTGTTGGTCATGTTCAGGCGGGCGAACTCGCGCTGCTTGGGGAAGGCGGTGCCGAAGATGTTTTCGATGACCCAGTTGTACAGCGGGCGGTGGTTCTCGAACTCCAGGCTGCACATGCTGT
>ERZ1026776.1923-NODE-1923-length-10920-cov-3.987943_pt1 | contig 10920 bp, 10 predicted proteins | sample MGYA00380125_ERZ1026776 | MGnify/ENA primary metagenome ERZ1026776 (study PRJEB33269, sample SAMEA4719761) | human gut metagenome | biome: human-associated habitat; feature: organic feature; material: feces | place: Cameroon | collected 2013-10 ... | reverse complement strand
CAAGTGAGAGCCCAAGTCCGACGCCGAGTGGATCTCCAAGCGTGACGCCTAGCCAGCAACCAAGTGAAGTGCCGGAAGATGATGTGGATGAGACACCGGATGAGACCGCAGAAGTTGGAGACAGCATAGATATCAGTGGTCAGGTTTATGAGATCACGCAGATAGAGAACGGTAAAGTGTATGTCACCTTCACGGAGGCAGATGAAGATGCGGAGGATATCACGATTCCGACTACTTTTACGGATGCAGCAGGAAGAACCTGCTATGTAAAAGAAATTGCTCCGTATGCATTTGCAAACCATAAAAAGCTGAAAAAAGTAAAGATTGCAGAGGGTATTACAAAGATCGGCAAGAAAGCGCTTTATCATTGCACGGCATTAAAGAAGGTAACGTTGCCGGGTAGTCTGGTGACGATCGGAGACAGTGTGTTTGAAGGTGACAGAAGCATTACTGCGATCACGATACCGAAAAATGTCAAAACGATCGGTAAAAAAGCGTTTTATAAGTGTAAGAAGCTCAAAACCGTAACGCTGAAAACGACAAAAATGAAAAAGGTTGGTGCGTCTGCATTTAAAAAGACAAAGAAAGGTATGTTGTTTAAACTGCCTAAGAAGAAAAATGCGGCGTACAGAAAGCTTTTGAAGAAAAAGTATGACAGCGGTGTGAGATTCAGAAAAATAAAGTAAGAGAAAAGTGAGGAAAAATATGATTGAAAAATTGAAGAAAAAATACATGGCAAACTGTATTTTTGCTGCGGTTCTTCTGTGGGCGCTTGCTGCTGTATTTGTGGCGATAACATGGGATGACCTCAATGTGCTTTTTCAAAAACCATTGAAAATTGAAGATTTAAAGGCAGAGGATATACAGAAAAATGTGAAGGTTGAGGGTGACGTATATTATTTCATGGATTATTATGCCTATCAGGAAAATGATAAGGGCGGTATGACTGCCATGCAATTTATGGTTCCTGTCGGAGAGGCAGAATATATGGGTGTAAACTGCAGTGGTTCCACAATGAACAGGGCGAAAGAAAATATGGATGCTTACTGGGCGTATCTGGATGGAGACGAATCAGCAATGGACAACCTGCAGCCGGTAAAGATTTCCGGAACGATCCAGCCGCTTTCGGGTGATTATCTGACATACTTTAATGAGTTTGTAGATAGAATTGGTTTGCCGGAGGAAAGTGCGGCATTATTCCTGCCTTATGTGATCAATGACGGTGACATCGGCGAGGGAAATATGGTAACCATTATCTTCTTTATATTGCTTGCAGCAGGTGCCCTGATCGGTGGTATTTATATGCTTGTCAGTGGGATAAAGGGCAAGAATGTAAAAGCATTGGAAGAATATTGCGAAAGGAAAGGAAACAAAGAATATATACTTTCGCAGATTGAATATTTTTATCAGATGCAGCCGGCGGTGCAGGGAATGCGTATCGGGCAGGATTATTTTATGGCTGTAAAGGGAACAAAGGTGTATTTCGCAGAGGCAGATCAGGTATTATGGGTATATGAAAATGTGGTACAGCACAGAACAAACTTTATTCCGACAGGTAAAACCTATTCTGTTGTTGTGATGCTTTATGATGGAAGAATATTTGACATCCCAATGAGTAGAAAGACAGCATCACAGGAGGCATTGCAATATATTGCTGCCAACATGCCATATTTGTTTATTGGATATGATGAAGACTGGGTGGAACTGTATAATACGGAAAGAGACCGGATGCGTCAGATCGTCAGAAACAGAAAACAGGAGTATGAGGTAAATATGACAGGCACTGCCGGGGATATGGCATCTGCACCGGATACGGAAATGCAGAAATTTTAAATTCGGTATTGACATTCAAAAAAAATAGTTGTAAAGTAAACACAACTTAAAAAACAAAACATAATGTAAAGAAACCGATGAGAAAGAAGAGTAGTCATTAGGAAGTTTCCCAGAGAGCTGCAGGTGGTGGGATTGCAGCAAATGGAATTTTGATGAATGGGCTTTCGAGGCTGACCTGAATCAAGTAGGAGTCAGCGGGATGCACACCCGTTATCAAGGTGACATGTATGATAGTACATGACAGAGTGGACACATTGTCAATTTGAGTGGTACCGCGATAATACTTAGTTTATTACCGTCTCAAGCATTAGCTTGAGGCGGTTTTCTTTATGTTATGAAAATTCATTTTTCTGGGAGGAAATAAGTATGAAAAAGAAAGTAGTAGCAATGATGATGGCAGCAGTAATGGCATGTTCCTTAATGGCATGCGGCAGCACAAATGACGCAGCAGACACAGCTGCTAACGAAACAGAAACAACAGATGTGGCGGAGACAACAGACACAGCTGAAGCAACAGATGCCACTGATGCAGCAACAGACGGCAAACAGTATACGATTGGTATTTCACAGTTTGCTGAGCATGGTTCTCTGGATAACTGCAGAGAGGGCTTCTTACAGGGACTTGCAGATGCAGGCATCGTGGAAGACGAAAACCTGACAGTCATTTATGACAATGCACAGGCTGATACAGGTACAGCAAGTACGATCGCAGAAAATTATGTATCACAGGGCGTTGATATGATCTGTGGTATCGCAACACCATCTGCAATGGCAGCATACAACTCCTGCATGAACACAGATATTCCGGTTATCTATACAGCAGTTTCCGATCCGGTAGAAGCAGGTCTTGCAAATGAAGACGGTACACCGGCTGGCAATATCACAGGTACATCCGATGCACTTGCGATCAATGCACAGCTTGAAATGATCCGTGAAATGTTACCGGATGCAAAAACGATCGGTATTATTTATACAACAAGTGAAACAAATTCAGTCAGCACGATCGCAAGCTACAAAGAAGCAGCTCCGGATTACGGATTTGAAATTGTAGAAACCGGTATCAATGTAGTTGCAGACGTAGAAATGGCAGCAAAAGATTTAGCAGGAAAGGTTGACTGCATTACCAATTTGACGGATAATACAGTTGTATCTGCTTTGCAGACAGAGCTTGCAGCAGCAAAGGATGCAGGTATTCCGGTATTCGGTTCTGAAGTAGAACAGGTAAAAGCAGGCTGTGTTGCTTCCATGGGTCTTGAATATGTAGAGCTTGGTAAACAGACAGGTGCTATGGCTGCAAAGGTATTAAAGGGAGAAGCAAAGGCTTCCGAAATGAACTTTGAAGTCATCAGCGAGCCTAGCCTTTACGTCAATACAAAGGCAGCAGCAGATGTAAATCTGACGATCAGTGATGATATGTTGGGAAAAGCATATCAGACATTTGATGAAATTACAGTAGAGTAAGAGGTAAGAAATGAGTTTAGTACTGAGTGTTTTCGAGCAGGGTCTGATCTATGCGATCATGGCGCTCGGACTTTATATCACCTACAAAATTTTGGATTTTCCGGATATGACAGTAGATGGCAGCTTCCCGTTGGGAGCTGCTATTACTGCTATGTTGATCACAAAGGGATGGAATCCGTTTCTGACATTGCCAATTTCTTTCGCGGCCGGTGCGGTTGCAGGTATGTTAACAGGACTGATCCATGTCAAGCTCCGTGTGCGGGATCTGTTATCCGGTATTATCATGATGACGGCGCTTTATACCGTTAATCTCCGCATTGCCGGAAAGGCAAATCTGCCAATCTACAATATGGAAAATATTTTTGATAACAAACTGGTCAATGCCATTATCCCGGAGAGTCTTTCCCAATTTAAAACAGTTATTGTGGCATTCGTGATCACAATGATCGTGAAATACATTCTCGACTGGTATTTAAGTACCAAATCCGGTTTTATGCTGCGCGCGGTCGGCGATAATGAGACAATCGTAACAAGCCTTGGTGTGGATAAAGGATGGATCAAGATACTGGGTCTGGCGCTTGGCGACGGCTTTGCAGCACTCAGCGGCTGTATGTTTGCACAGCAGCAGCGCTACTTTGATGTGACAATGGGAACAGGAACGGTCGTGATCGGTCTTGCTTCTGTTATCATCGGAACAACCGTCTTTAAAAAGGTAACTTTCCTGCGTGTGACATCCAGTGTTGTCATTGGCTCATTGATCTATAAAGCCTGCGTTGCGGTTGCGATCCGTATGGGTATGCAGTCTACAGATCTGAAACTGATCACAGCGATCCTGTTCTTATTGATCCTTGTTGTGGGAACAGAGAGAAAGAAGAAGGTGAAGAGTACATGTTAGAGCTGCAGCATATCCATAAATTTTTTAATCCGGGTTCTGTCAATGAGATCTGCCTTTTTGATGACTTCAATCTGACAGTGAAGGACGGAGAGTTTGTTTCCGTTGTCGGCAGTAACGGTTCCGGTAAGACTTCCATGCTGAATATTATCTGTGGCAGTATTGATATTGACCACGGACAGATCTTAATAGATGGTAAAGATTATGCCGGCAAAAAGGATTTTGTCAGAAGCCGACAGATCGGCCGTGTATTTCAGGATCCTTCCAAAGGAACGTGTCCACAGATGACCATTCTGGAAAATATGTCGATTGCGGAAAATAAGGGAAAACCGTTCAATTTAACAAGAGGTGTCAATAAAGCACACATCGATTATTACCGTGAAATGCTTGCACACTTAAATCTCGGACTTGAAGATAAGATGCACACACCGGTAGGTGCGCTTTCCGGCGGTCAGCGTCAGGCAGTGGCACTTTTAATGGCAACAATGACACCGATCGATTTTCTGATCCTGGATGAGCATACAGCAGCACTTGATCCGAAAACAGCAGAGATTATCATGCAGCTGACTGATCAGGTGGTACGGGAAAAGAAAGTCACAACGATCATGGTCACCCATAATCTTCGTTATGCGGTAGAATACGGAAGCCGTCTTCTGATGATGCATGAAGGCAAGGTCATTTTAGACAAGATCGGCGAAGAAAAGAAGAATGTAGATACGGAAGAAATCATGAAGATCTTTAACCAAATCAGTGTAGAATGTGGTAATTAACATGAAGAAAGAGACCAAAAAGGAAATTTTTTCCTGGATCTGGACGCTGGCAGTAGCGTTTGTGATCGCACTGTTTTTAAATCATTATATTATTGTCAATGCAAATGTGCCGACTGGTTCGATGGAAAATACGATCCAGCCGGGAGACCGTCTGATCGGTTTCCGCCTTTCTTACCAGAAGGAAGGACCTAAACGCGGAGATATTATTATTTTTAATTATCCGGTGGATGAGTCGGAAATATATATCAAGCGTGTGATCGGTCTGCCGGGAGAAACTTTGGAGATCAGAGATGCCAAGGTTTATATCAATCACAGCGATACGCCGCTTGCTGAGCCTTATCTGAAGGAAAACTGGGTTGCCATGAATGACGGATTGACCTATGAAATCCCGGAGGATTGTTATTTTGTAATGGGAGATAACCGGAATAATTCGGCAGACGGCAGGTACTGGGCAATGGAAGCAGTTGATTATGGTGTGGCAGACAGTATTGAGGAAGCAGTAGAGAATGAATATTGTTTCGTACGTCAGGATCAGATACTTGGAAAAGCAATCTTCCGTTATTTTCCGAAACCCACCTTACTGAACCAGTCACCTTATGAGAAAGATACAGATCAATAAAAGTTGTATATCAGAAAAATAAGCCGCATGCAATCTGCATGCGGCTTTGCCTGTTTTATTGATAGAACAGTTCTCTTTTTCTGCATTTTTCTTCACAGTATTTGCAGCGGTAAATTTCTTTCTTCTCGTCTGCCAGTACGAAGATGTGTGGAAGCTCCTGCTCAATGGAAGTAATGCAGCGGGGGTTCCGGCATTTGATGACGTTTTTGATCTCTTTTGGCAGGCTCAGATCTCTTTTCTCAACGATCTTGCCGTCCTTGATCACATTGACGGTGATGTTATGGTCGATAAAACCGAGCACATCGATATTCAGTGTATTGATATCACACTCCACCTTCAGGATATCCTTTTTTCCTTTTTTATTGCTGCGCGCATTTTTGATGATCGCAACTGTACAATCCAGTTTATCAAGCTGGAGAAGATGATAGATCGTCAGGCTTTTGCCTGCTTCAATATGATCCAGTACAAAGCCCTCCTCAATTTTTCCTACATTTAACATGGTTGTCTCCTTCTATATATATTAATCTGTGAATACGTGGTAACATGCTTTTTTCCATGCATTTACGGTAACTATTCAGCACCTGATCCGCCATTTATGCAAGCTCAAGAAGTGTCAGAATCAGTGCCATGCGAACATAGACACCGTACTGTACCTGCTTGAAGTAAACAGCTCTCGGATCATCGTCTACTTCAACGGAAATTTCATTGACACGCGGAAGCGGATGGAGTACAAGCATATCCGGTTTTGCAAGTTCCATTTTCTGTTTATTCAGAATATAGAAATCTTTTAATCTGACGTAATCTTCTTCGTTGAAGAAACGTTCCTTCTGGACTCTTGTCATGTAGAGCAGATCCAGATCTGCGATCGTATCTTCCAGACTGGTGTTTTCTTCGTAAGAGATGCCCATTTCTTTGAGCATATCCGTGATATAATCCGGAACACGAAGCTCCTCCGGAGAGATAAATACAAAGTGGATATCCTCATAACGTACCAGCGCACGGATCAGGGAGTGAACGGTACGACCGAATTTCAGGTCACCACAGAGACCGATCGTAAAATGATCGAGGCGCCCTTTCAGGCTGCGGATTGTCAGAAGGTCTGTCAGTGTCTGGGTAGGATGCTGATGTCCGCCATCACCGGCGTTGATGACCGGGATACGGGAATGTGCAGCTGCGACCATCGGCGCACCTTCCTTTGGATGGCGCATGGCGCAGATATCTGCAAAACAGGAAATAACGCGGATCGTATCGGAAACGCTTTCTCCCTTGGAAGCGGAAGAGGAACCTGCATCGGAAAAACCGATAACTTGTCCGCCAAGATTGATCATGGCGCTTTCAAAACTTAAACGCGTTCTGGTACTTGGCTCATAAAAGCAGGTTGCAAGCTTCTTTCCGTCACACTTGTGTGCGTATTTCTGGGGATTTTTTTCGATGTCTGCAGCAAGGTCAAACAGCTGCTCAAGTTCATCTGTTGTAAAATCAAGTGGACTCATTACATGTCTCATAGTTTGTTCTCCTTTATATGTATGGTCGGAGCAGACGCATGCAAAGCGGACTTTGTCCGCGGCGTCTGCGCAGGTCATCAGGGCTCCTCCCACTCTGCGAGCGGGTCCCTCCTCATGACATTACATAAATAGAATCGAAGGGAAATGATTCTCTTCGATTCTATCAGTTTACTTATACGTTAATAAATCAGCTACAGCTTTTCTTTTTGGAGCTGCAGGTGTTTCGTCCGGATATCCGACCGGGATCAGTGCTACCAGTTCTCTGTCTTCCGGGATCTCTAATAAAGAAGTAATTTTATCATTGTCAAATAATCCCATGATTACGGTGCCAAGACCTGCTTCATAGGCGGCTAAACAAAATGTCTGGCTGGCAACACCCGCATCATACATCTGCCAGGTATCTCCACGCTCTGTAGAGAAGGAACCGTCTCTTTCGTAGCCACATCTGTTTTTGATAACGGTAACAGCGATTAAAAGTGGTGCATTTTCAATAATTTTACCATTATTTGGGAAAATAGTGGTACAGTCACGTCCGATCTTGTCCTTTAATTCGCCTTCGATCGCGATATAGCGGATCGTCTGGGAATGCTTCCAGCTTGGTGCATAAGAAGCTGCTTCGATCACGGATTCAAGCAGTGCGTGATCAACAGGATCCGGTTTATACTTTCTAATACTTCTACGTCCATAAATACATTCTTTTGCAGTCATAAGTTCCTCCTTCTGATTTGCTTTTGCCTATTATATTAGCATACCGTATTGTCACTTGCAATGCTTATCCGGGAATAAAATTGAAACAATATTGCCAGAAAAAGAGCATTATCTTGCTTACTTTATTTTAGTACTTGCAAATTGATAAAAAACTGATACAATGCAGCGAGGAGTGTCGTACATTTGCCATGCAAATGTACGGCCCAGTAACCTGCGAAGCAGGTTACAGAATTTCTGGCAGCAAAGCTGCGGCGCTACGAAGTAGTGGATTTTCGCGTATGAAAAGAAAGGAAGGAGATACATATGGAACTGGATATGACAAAAGGGAAACCGATGGGTCTGATGCTGCGTTTCCTGATCCCGGTTGCGATCGGTAATATTTTTCAGCAGCTTTACAATACGGTAGACAGTATTATTGTGGGTCGTTTTGTCGGTGTCGGGGCTCTTGCCGCAGTAGGAAGCACAGGAACGATCATGTTTCTGATCCTTGGCTTTTTATCAGGGCTGACATCAGGCTTTACGGTGCTTGTATCACAGAGATTTGGTGCGGGAGATATTAAAGGCATGAAAAGAGCAGTGGGAAATGCTGCACTTCTGGCAGTGATCGTATCAGCGGTCATGACATTCTTCAGCATGGTCTTTATGAAGCAGCTTCTGACACTGATGAATACGCCTGCGGATATTTATCAGGATGCATATGATTACATTATCGTGATCTGTGGTGGTATCTTCTGTAATGTTTTATACAACATGATGGCAGCTGTTCTGCGTGCAGTCGGAAACAGCAAAGTGCCGCTGTATTTTCTGCTGGTTTCCGTTGTACTGAACTGCGGACTGGATTTGTTTCTGATCATTGTCTGGGATATGGGAGTGGCAGGCGCTGCCTGGGCAACGATCATTTCACAGGGGGTATCAGGTGTATTGTGTCTGTTTTATGTATATAAGAAAATGGAGATTTTACATCCGGGAAAAGAAAACTGGAAGCTGGAGCATGGACTCAGCATGCAGCAGTTAGCGATCGGTATTCCGATGGCACTGCAGTTCTCCATTACGGCGGTCGGTGCGATCATTCTGCAGAGCGCTCTGAATCTGCTTGGTTCTGTCATGGTAGCAGCTTATACAGCAGCTTCCAAGGTGGAGCAGGTTGTGACACAGCCATTCCTTGCCATGGGAGCCACAATGGCGACCTACAGTGCACAGAATATGGGGATCGCGGATATCAAGCGGATCCGGAAGGGTGTCGCAGCAGCTAATCTGATGACGATTGTTTATGCTGTTGTGATTGGTGCGCTTGTGGCGACAACACTTGTTTCTGTTGTCCCTGTTTTTGTGACCGGCGACAATGTGCAGGCAGTAGTTGATGCAGCGGCAATTTATATGCGTATCAGTGCACTTTGTTATATTCCGCTTGGACTGATCTTTGTATTCCGTAATGTACTGCAGGGCGCAGGTTATGGGTTCCTGCCAATGATGGGCGGCGTTGTGGAGCTTGTCTGCCGTACGGTTTTTGCATTCCTTGCAGCATATCACCACAGCTACACGGGTGTCTGTATTGCCAATGTCAGTGCATGGGTAGGCGCGGGCTTCTTTTTGCTGGTTGTCTACTTATATAAGATGAAACGAATTGAAACGCATTTGCAGGGACCGGAGCCGTCAGTGCATGGTGTTTAAAATATATTCATAAAGAAGTCCTGTACCAAACCAGCAGGGCGCATAATCCAGCCGGATCACACCATCAATATTGAGCGGAGCCTCCGAATAATCCCACGGGCAGGCATGCTTCTTTTGGAGCAGCCTGCCCGTTATAAATTCTGTGACAAAGATACAGACGGTATAGACACTGCCCCGCAGTAGAAGCGGTTTGTCCTTTAACAGTCTGGACAAGGGCTGCAGGAGAACAGCCATTCCATAGATCGGAAACATCCAGAGGGAAGTATTGCCTTTCAGGCGGATATCATGTTTTTTCATTGTGCAGGCGGCGGTAAAAATGATCTCCAGACACCAGCCGACGACACCACAGGTCAAGAATTTTTTTATCATACCTGCAGTATTGACAAAATGACTTTTTTTATTCCGTAAAAAATTGTATACTGGAAAGGATGATGTGAAAAAGCAGCAGACAGGACGTCTGTATAGAGTGGGGAAGTATAAAACATGAATGAAAAAGAGGCAATGGAATATATTGCATATTTAAATACACTTGGCAGTAAGCCGGGTCTGACTGTAATACGGGAGCTTTTGAGAAGGGCGGGAGATCCGCAGAAGGAGCTTGCCTTTATCCATATCGCAGGGACGAACGGCAAAGGATCGGTATCAGCCTTTCTATCTAATATCCTGATGGCAGCGGGCTACAGGGTCGGACGTTATAATTCGCCGACGATACGCACCTACCGGGAACGGATCTGTGTCAACAAGTCCATGATCTCGAAGACAGCATTGTGCAGGCTGCTGACGCAGTTGAAAACATGCTGTGATGAAATGGTGGCGGACGGCTTTGCACATCCGACCTCTTTTGAAGTGGAGACGGTGCTCGGCTTTCTTTATTATAAGGAAAAGAACTGTGATATGGTGGTGCTGGAAACGGGCATGGGCGGCAGGCTGGATGCGACCAATGTCATACCGGATCCGCAAAAGCTTCTGGCGGTATTTGCTTCCGTCAGCATGGATCACATGGCATATCTGGGTGACAGCCTCGGGCAGATCGCAAAAGAAAAAGCAGGGATCATTACACAGGGCTGCAGTGTGGTAACGATGGAACAGCGTGAGGAGGTTATGGATGTATTTCAGAAAGTCTGTCTCGAAAAACAGGCAGTACTGACAGTCAGTAAACCGGAGACCGCTTCTTCCATTCACTATGGGCTGGAAAAACAGACCTTTTTATACAGGAACCGGTTACCGGTTACGATCCGTCTGGCAGGCAATTATCAGATCACAAATGCCCTGCTTGCTCTGCAGGCGGCAGAAATTTTGCAGCAGAAGGGATTCAGGATCACAGACCGGGCAATCTTAAAGGGCATGGAGCAGACCGGATGGCACGGAAGGTTCGAGATATTGTCCAAAAAGCCGTATTTTATCGTAGATGGCGCACATAATGAAGATGCAGCGAGAAAGCTGGCGCAGACCGTGCAATTC
>ERZ1026776.1920-NODE-1920-length-10929-cov-7.457973_pt1 | contig 10929 bp, 6 predicted proteins | sample MGYA00380125_ERZ1026776 | MGnify/ENA primary metagenome ERZ1026776 (study PRJEB33269, sample SAMEA4719761) | human gut metagenome | biome: human-associated habitat; feature: organic feature; material: feces | place: Cameroon | collected 2013-10 ... | reverse complement strand
AAGTATCACTATTATAGACACCACCTCCAAAGCTTGATATATTAATCTTATTTGGATTTTTAGAATTATTCTTTATAGTACCGCCGTACATATTAAATGTTCCCCTATTATATATTCCGGCACCATAATCAACAGGTCTGTCATAAGAATAATCTGGTCCTACATATTGATTTTCAATCCAGCATTTATTGCTATCAACTGAACCACGCCAAAGGTTAAGAGTTCCGATATTATATATTCCTCTTCCGTTTTTCCCATCTGAATGTGTAATTGTACCAGTTTCACCTGCACTACAATCAGTTATTGTCAGTATCCCTTCTCTGCGAATGTTTATGGCAGCTGTATCAGAATCACATATAATGCTGTGTCCATTCAGACAAAGATTCACTTTACCATATACTTTCCATTCTGATGTAGTATGTATATCACCCTCCAGATAATAATAGCCCGATTCTATCGAATCATTAATTTCAGATAATGGCTGCCAGTTAATTGTATCATCATGTTCATGACTATACTCACCGGTTACGCAAATACAGTGATTTTTATGTGTACTCGGTATATCCTCCGCCCAAGTATTATCAGGCATTAGTCCTGCCACCATTGCAAGACTTAATAGAATAGCATACATTTTTTTCTTCATATTCCAGTACCTCCCTCGTATCTGTGCTTCGTTATATATTTCCATATCACATATACTTGTATTGATAGTACTAATTATACAACATTTTGTGCCTTACTTTGCCACAATGGTGCCAAATGTAGTTTTCAGGGTGTGAATTGCATGCGCTCAACCATAAATGTGCAAAAACGTGCAAAAACGCAAAAACAGCCGGACACATTTCTCACACATGTCTGACTGTTTTTTATCGCTTACTATTCAGTTTTATTGTAGCTATCCGCTAAATTTTCCTATAGTGGTACGCAAAGTATATATTGCCGGCGATTGCGGTGAGCGTCCACGAAATGACGTATATGAGATATAAGGACTGTAGTGTCTTAAAATACGCAAACACCGTGAGCAGCCATATAATCCTGAATACGACAGAGCCCATGACCACTATGATGGTTGGCATGACGCTTTTTCCGATACCCCTGGCGGCGGCTGTGGCATTGTCCATGAAGGCTGACACACAGTAGACGAATGCCATCACACCGATTCTGATCTGCCCATAGTGTATCACGGCATCATCACTCGTAAAAAGCAGTAGGAACGGTCTTTGAAATATAAACAGCGCCACTCCAAGCACCAGTCCCATCAGAAACGAGTATGCCAGGGTGATGAAAAATGTCCTAAGCACCCTTTCCTTTTTCCTCGCGCCCAGATTCTGCGCTATGAAGCTGGTACATGCGGTGTAAAATGCTGCCATCATGTCATAGATGAGCGAATCCGCATTGGTGGCGGCTGAATTGCCCTCCACGACCACATGGCTGAAGGAGTTGATGGATGTCTGGATACATATATTGGCTATGGCAAAGAGCGAGTACTGTATTGCTGCCGGCACTCCAATCCGAAGCACTGCTGCGGCGGCATCCCTGTCAATCGCTATATCCTTCATGCGCAGACCGTAGCTGCCGTATGTCTTCATGAGAAACCTGATGATGAGAGCCGCTGAGATGTACTGTGCTATGATGCTTGCGATGGCTACTCCTATCACTCCAAGGTCGCATACTATTACAAAGAACAGGTTGAGCACTATATTGATAATGCCGGAGATACTCAGGTATATGAGAGGCCTCTTTGTATCTCCCACTGCGCTCAGCACACCGTTACCGAAATTATAAAGCGCAAGCGCCGGCGAACCGCACAGGTATATCATCAGATACGCTGTGGCACCGTCTATCAGCTCGGGCTTTGTATTCATCGCCTCTAGCAGTGGCTTTGAAAAAACCAGACCTGCCACTAACAGTAAAAGTCCCGCTATAAAGCACAGAATGACCGATGTGTGGACTGTCTTATGCACCCTCTGGTAGTCCTCAGCTCCCATGTGCAGTGCCGTGACAGCATTGACACCGCCTCCCATACCAAGCAGGATGCCTGTTGTGAGTGTGATAATGATTGTCGTGGAACCTACCGAGCCGAGTGCTCTTGCACCTGCAAATTTTCCCACCACTGCCACATCCGTCATATTGAAAAATACCTGAAGCAGGTTTGAGAACATGAGCGGTATGGAATAAATCAGTATCTTCCTTGCAAGTGGTCCGTTCACCATATCCAGTTCTTTGGTCTGTATTGCTCTTGACTTCATTTTGCCCTCTTGTAAATCTATAATATATTCACACTGCCATGTGAACAGTACCCTAATTATAGATACGTTTTATTCTTTTTTCAAGACTGTTGTTTACGCTTTACAAAAAAGATTATATAATAAAGTTAAAAAGACTTAAGAGGTAAAAAATGTTTGAAATAGTAATCTGTGATGATGACGGTGCATGCCTTGAGCAGACCTGCCAGCTCGTGAACGACTGGAAGGCAGCTATCAGCACTCCCATCATTGTAAAGACAATGGAAAGCGGTGATAAGCTGCTTGAATACTGTGCCAAAAACAGGCCTGATGTGATTCTTCTGGATATCATGATGCCTCTCTTAAATGGCATGGATGCTGCAAGAGAGCTTCGCGAGCACAATCTGATATCGAAAATCATCTTTCTGACCACATCGCCTGAGTTTGCCATCGAATCCTATGACGTGGATGCTTCCGGCTATCTGCTAAAGCCTGTTGACAGAGAGAAGCTATATAAGCTTTTGGACAAATGCTTGTCTGCTGTGTCAAAGCCTGCCGATTCCATCGCAGTACATACTACATTTGGATATCAAAATGTGCTCATGCACCATATTGAGTTTATCGAGGCTCAGAATAAAAAGGTCAAATTGGCACTATACGACGGACAAAGGCTTGAAGCCATTGGCACACTTTCATATTATGAAAAGCTGCTCACTGTCGAAAAGGGCTTCTTCAAGTGCCACCGGAGCTATATTGTATACATGCCGGCTGTGGAGCATTTTTCAGCAACTGAGCTTGTCACAAAATCAGGTACCAAGATTTCCATTTCCAGAGGTCTTTCAAAGAGCTTTCAGGATGCCTATTTCTCCTATATGTTTAAGGAGTAGGCTTTATATCATGACAAAGGAATAATTATATGCTTAATTTTATCATGCACACTGTGAGATACATACTCACGCTCTACTTTGGAGTATTTGTCACTACATCTATAATAGGTATCAAAAACAATAAAAAAAATATACTGATATTAAACGCATTCTGTATCACAGATCTGCTTTTGGATCTCGTACTCATATGCTTTAAGGGCTCTGCAAGTGTGGTAAGTACATATCCTCTCGTGACGCATCTGCCGCTTTTGCTGATACTGATATTTGTTTTTCACCGAAGCTTACTCAAATCACTGCTTGCTGTCACAAGTGCCTACATGTGCTGTCAGATATGTAACTGGATGTCTATCATCGCAGAGTCGCTCGGCTATGAGAGCTGGATTGTCGATTTGACCTATATTGCCGGTATTTTCCTCACATACTTTATCGTATACAGGTTCATCGCCCCGGCACTGTCCGATATCTTTGCAAAGCCCGATGTGGAGCTCATACCTATATGCATCATGCCGTTTTTCTACTACATATTCGACTATGCGACAACAGTGTACACGAAGCTGCTTTACAGCGGCAGCCGCATAGTGGTCGAGTTTGTGCCATTTCTCATGTGCATCAGCTTTCTGACCTTCTGCGTGGTCTACTATCACTCGATTGAACGACAGCAGCAGATTGCCACACAGAATTATTTTATGCAGATAAAGCAGGCGCAGTTTGCCAAGGAAATCGAGAGCATGCAGCGCAATGAGAAAAATGTTTCTCTGCTGCGCCACGATATGAGGCACTTTCTGAATAATATAGCTGCCTTTATCGAAAACAATGAAGACGACAAGGCATTGGAATACATACACAGCATAGTTAAGGCAACCGAAAAAACCACCAGAAAACGCTTCTGTGCAAACGAAATAATCAACATCATTATCATGTCCCATGCCGACAGCTTTAAGGATAAGCATATCGATTTCAGGTATTCTATATCCGTTCCATCAAAGCTCCCCTTCTCAGACATAGACATGACAGCGATACTTCAGAATGCCCTGGAAAATGCCATGCATGCTGTCATGATGCTTGAGCCTGACAGGCGCTTTATCAGACTCTCCATCTCTGAGAAAAGCGGCAAGCTTTTGATTTCTGTTGAAAATCCTTATGCTGTAAGGCCTAAGCTCTTAAACGATATGCCTGTAGCGACAGAAAGAGGTCATGGACTTGGCACAAGAAGCATTCGACAGACAGCCGAGAGACTCGGTGGCAAATGCCAGTACAGTGTGACCGATACACTGTTTATTGTAAGAGTGATAATTTAGTTTATTCAAGTAAAACAGCCGGTGCATGACGCACCGGCTGTTTTGATTCATAGACCATATAATTCAAATTACAATTAGAAATCTGTAAGGTTTGCAGCTCTCTTCTCAAGGAATGCTCCCATTCCCTCTTTCTTATCGTTTGTATCATTTACAACACCGAAGAGGTTTGCTTCCATCTCAACAGCGTTCTTGATATCCATATCATATCCGTTGTTGATAGCAGCCTTTGCAACTGCGATTGCGTAGCTTCCCTTAGAGATGATCTTTGCAGCCATAGCCTTAGCTGTTGGCATAAGCTCCTCTTTTGCTACTACTTTATTAACGAGACCGATGCGGTATGCTTCAGCAGCGTCTACATTGTCGCATGTGAAGATCATTTCCTTAGCACGTCCCATTCCTACTAAACGAGCAAGTCTCTGTGTACCACCAAAGCCAGGGATGATTCCAAGACCTGTCTCAGGCTGTCCGAAAATTGCGTTCTCAGAAGCGATTCTGATATCACATGCCATAGAGATCTCGCATCCTCCACCGAGTGCGAATCCATTGACAGCTGCGATTGTTACCTGACGCATATTCATGAGCTTGAAGAATGGCTCTGAAGCCTTGATTCCGAATGCTCTTGCCTGTGGTGCTGTGAAGTTAACCATCTCTGAGATGTCTGCTCCTGCTACGAATGACTTGAACTCGTTGCCCTTCTTGTCAGGACCACCTGTAAGGATAAGCACCTTAACATCGTCTCTTGCCTCGATCTCTGTTAATGCTACATTTAACTCGTCAAGAGTCTCACTGTTTAATGCATTAAGAGCAGCCGGTCTTGAGATTGCAAGTACTGCAATCTGATCTGCTACGTCAAGTGTTAAATTTTTGAACTCGCTCATTGTATAAATCCTCCTTAAAAAACCTATGTATAACCGACATTTCTGTCGTAATTTATAAAAAAATAGTAACACTTTGACAAATTTTTGTCAATGTCTGAACGACCTTTTTCTATAATATTTATTGGGAATCATTATCTAAACAGAAATATCGCGGACACTGTCTCTGACCACCAAACGTCCCTCAACTATGTTGATTTTTGTCCTATTCTTCTCACCTTTTATATTTTTAAGCAGACTGCTGACTGCCTGTCGTGACATCTCCCTGATATCTACCTCATATGTGGTCAGCTCCACGTTGCAAAGCCCCGGATATAGATAATTATCATAGCCCACCACCGAGATATCCTGTGGCACATTATAGCCTGCACTTTCCAGCTTTTTGATGAGCTTGCATGCCGCCACGTCGCAGTTGCATAAAAAGGCTGTCGGCATGTCGTCCGGCAGCTTAATATAATTGACCTCATCAATCACACCGTCCACAAGCTTTCTATCATCGATTATCCAGTCCTTTCTCACCTCAATTCCCTGTTCCATCAGACACTTTACATATCCAAGATATCTGTCTGTTATTGAGCCTGTTGCAAGTACTGTTCCCACATAGGCAATCCTTCTATGTCCTTGCTGCACAAGGTATCTGGTAAGTGAATACGCGCCATAGTAGCTGTCAGAAATTACAGCATCTATATCTCTTGTATAGTCACAAAAGTCCATAAACACTATAGGTACAGTGACATTTTTCTCAAGAAAATCCAGATAATCAGGATTCAGTCTGCCTATTACGATGACTCCCTGCACCTTATTTTCCTTTAACATGACCGGCAGCTCCTTATCACGAACCATCTGCAGGCTGATAGTCTCAAGCAGCGTTAAGCACCCATTGCTTGCGGCTTCCAGATTCACTCTCTGATACATCTGCAGGTAAAATGAATCGTATTTGTCAAAATACTGTGCGTTGATTATGATTCCTATATTATAACCGGTTCCACCAGACTGCTTTCTAAGCGCAGAGGGCTGCTTGTAGCCCATTTCATCTGCCAGCGCAACAATTTTCTGTCTCATCTGCTCGCTGACACCCTTCTGTCCCGAAAGTGCCTTTGATACAGTGACATTGCTCACCCCGAGCTGCTTTGCAATATCAGCCAGTCTTACTGCTTTTTTCATCGTATACCTCACATCATTATCTATTTCAAATTCTCATAATCATATATCTCTTCATGATACTAAAACAGCTTTTATTATATCACTTTTTCTTTTATTTGTAACTATTCCAAATCACCACACACATTCACAAAAATGCAGGAGACAGTCTGCTTAACGCAAACTGTCTCCCGCTTTAGCTATATTATGAGTATTTACCAACTGCCTATTTTAATGTCTGGTCCTTTTTTGACTTCTTTCTTGAAGCTGTTAAAAGTCCTGCGCCTGCTACACAGCCCATTATCCATATGAATACATTGCTTGTGTCGCTTGTCTTTGTGGCTTTATTTGTAGCTTTCTTTGTGGTTGTTACTGCATTTTTGGCAATATTTGTACCTGTACCATTATTTTTACCATTACCCTGCTGACTTCCACCGTTGCCATTACCATTGCCGTTGCCCTGCTGGCTTCCACCGTTGCCGTTATCGTTGCCATTGCCCTGCTGATTTCCATCATTTGATGTCTGCTCACCGATTGCTGTAGCTGTTACGATATATCCGTCATCATTTGCACTTGCTAACTGTTCATCAGTAAGTTTTACTGCACGGATTGCATCAAAGTAAATAGTTGATGTAAGGCTTGTGTCGCTATCAAATGTAGAATTACAGTAAATTGCAAATTTTGTAATGTTCTTAGGATCAAATGTGCCACCCTGCTTGCCTACCAGCCTGCCAAATGGAATTGTCACATATTGAGCCTTCGTTCCTTTTACAAACTCTGTAAGATATACTTCAAATTCCTCATTTCCGCTTGCAACCTGTACTACTAATTTCTGGCCTTTTCCGTCAGGCTTAACCCACATCTGGAGCGCATTGTAATTAGATAAATCACCATTCTTGATAGATTTTATACGTCCTGTATATGAATTCTTACCAACAAGATTGTAAGTAAATGCTCCACCATATGTTCCATCTGCTTTGTTGTTCTCATCCAAGGTCCATGATGCAGAGCTTCCATTTGAATGATTAGATGTATATGCTGCATCTAACAAAGTATTGTTGCCTGTATAATAGTCGAAATCCTCAACTACATTTGCAGGTGCTACGGCTTTCTTCTTTCCGATACTTAAATTCTTAACAGATGAAATCTCTTTGCCATCAGCTACCACTGTAATTGTAGCATCATCTGTCTTTCCAAGAGTCTCCATATCCGCCTTTGTAAGTTTTGCTGTATATCGTGTCGATACAAGGCTTGGTGATGTACCATCGGCACTCTGTGCTGCCACATCACTCTGTGCTTCTCCCTTTAATGTAACAGATTTTCCCGTATCATTGTTTTTCACAATAAATTTTACATTAGAAGCATTTTTAACCTGTGCCTGAAGTGTATACTCATCAAGAATCTCATCCTTATCAAACGGCGCTGTGATGTATCCCTGCTCAGCATTGTATCCTGTAGTTCCAACAGCTGCTAACTTCGATATATTGTTATAGAAATTAGTGCCTTTACCAAATATTGAGCTTTCATTATTGTAATAATCAATAAACTCATTGATCATCTCCTGACCATATGTATTGTCATACTTATATGGTACGTAGAAATTTGTATCGCTGAAATTTGCCCATACAAGGTAATATGGCATATCATTGTCTTTTGCAATATCATTTACCTTCTGATACCAGTTGTAGTCAGATTTTTCTTTTGCAACAGGATTTCCTTTAACTAAAAGGCCATCGCTTGAGCCGTCTGCCCTTGTCACGCGGACACCACACTCTGAAATTCCGGCTATCTTATCATGCTTTTTGGCTACACTTGCCACAATCTTACATGTACTGTCAAGTCCCTTGAAATATGAGTCACTACTGTCAGATTTATCATTGTAATTATAATCTGCATAGTAATCGAAGCCTAATACATCTACATACTCATCACCCGGATATCTGGTCATAAAATCTTCCTCTGATGAGATTGGTCCGCATGGAGAGTATACGTAAAGCATATTGTGTACACCCCTGCTCTCCAAATAATCTCTTGTATATCTGTAGAGACTCTTGTAGCTCTCCTCTGAGTTTGTAGCTCCCCACCAGAACCATGAGCCTGTGTTCTCATGGAATGGTCTGAACATTACAGGAATGTTAGCATCTGCTAACTGATTAGCATAATCTGCGATTATATCAAGATATGCATTGTATACCTCATTATTTTCTCCACCCGGAAGAATTGTCTTTAAAGAGTCATTGCTTAAATCCTTTGACTCGCTGAAATCGCAGTTAAAGAAATCATATGAGCCGTCATCATTCTTTTTAATCTTTGAGTTTGTAAAGTTTGGCATATGAGCTGAAAGACTGACAATTGCTCCGTTTTCAGCTGCTGTTTTGCTATATGCAACAGATTTTTCAAGAGCACTTTCTGCGTCTGTGCCACCTGCCTCTGAGCCTGCCAGTGCCAGCGTATCAATTCCAAACACACCGCTGACAGAGCCGGTTACATCATACACGTCTCCCAGTGACGCATTTGCATTTACAGATCTTGATACATCATTCTGATGTCCGAAAAGCACCTGATCGCTGTTTTTTAATCCATTCAGATATGCCTGAAGTGCTTTTGCACTTTCATCCAGCCCTGAATCAGTTACTTTAATGGTTGTAGCAGCCTTTGAAATATCTGCCTGTGTTCCCTCACCGGCCTTTGATGTAATCTTTACAAAATCCTCAGCCTCATTCTTTTGTGAAAGCACAAGATTATCTAAATATACATCTCCGACAAAGCTGCTGTTTACACCAATGAGTCCGATGGTAAGATCCTTTAGTGGTGTCTCTGTCGGTGAAAATCCCATTGTGACAGTCACCTTATGTAAACCATTTCCGAGATCCTTGGCATCTGTTGTGTCAACTGTACAGTCCTTATTGATGATGCCGTCTGTATAGAATTTCATCTTTCCAATAGGATTCTCTCCTGAATAGATGAGATCAACACTTACCTGATTGTAGTTGCTTACATCCACTCCATCAGCATTAGTATATTTAACCTTTGCCTCACTCCAGCTCTCCTTGCTGTTTTTTGAGTAGTTTAATGAAACCTTTAATCTTCCATCCTTTGCAGCCTCATTTGCATCATAAGAAATATCAGGTGTGGCATTTGAATCTCCACCATGGAAATACTGATAGCCTGTCTCACCTGCCCAGCTACTCATAGTGGACTCATCATCGAAGCTTGCAAGCACTGATGGATCCTTTTCTTCAAGCTCAGGCTTTGACTCTTCAATATTGTATACTGCTACATTATCAAAAGTAACCTCTCCGGCAAATCCAACTCCGACAAGCTCAAAGTCAACCTCCATAAGATTTCCGGCGCTCTTTCCATTGAAGCTTACCTCTGCATCTGCATAGTAATTTCCGTCCTCGCCCTGTGTAAATGCGTTTTTATCAAGCCATGGCCAGCTGTCTCCGTTGGTATATGTCCAATCATCTCCGATTTTCACAACTCCCTGAAGCTTAATATGATTACCATCAGTCTCAAGTGTCTTATACGCATCTGAATTGATTGCTACACGGGTCTTGAGCTTAAAATTCTCTGTGAGAGCTCTCTGCTCATCGTTTGTATATGCATATGTAAATTCTACCTTATTGTTCCAATCTTCTTCTGTCTTAGTGGAAAAATCGGCTTTTGTATTTACTGCCTCCTTATTCTCGTACAAAAGAACTTCTTTCTTTTTAGTCTCCTCTGCCTTGTTTGCCACACTTACCTGACTGAAATTAACCTCTCCGGCAAATCCAACTCCGACAATCTCAAAGTCGACTTCCATAAGCTGTGCAGCATCCTTGTCCTTGAAATCTATAGTAACATCTGCATAATAGCTTCCATCATCGCCCTGTGTAAATGCGTTTTTATCCAGATATGGCCATGTATCACCCTTAGTGTATGTCCAAGCATCTGTCAGCTTTACTACTCCCTGCAGCTTGATATAGCTTCCATCCTTATCAAGTGTCGCATAATCATCAGCACTGATTCCAACTCTTGCCTTCACACTGAAATTCGACTTTACCTGACGGTCTGTATCATTTGTATAAGCAAATACTACTGTCGCTTTTTTGTCTCCCCAGTCCTCAGCGTCAAGAGCAGAAAAATCTACAGTTGCTGACTTGGTATCTATATTGTTATCATAAACTTTTTCCTCTGTCGCAGCCATTACTGTCGCAGGAGCTATAATTCCCGTACTCCCCTGCATTCCTGATGCCATCATCATAGCTGCCATGACAATAGCAACACCCTGTTTTCTCAGCCTTCTCATTAATTACCCTCTTTTCTCTTTTTTATAATTTTTTAGTTTTAGTTTTTTGTTTTTAGATTATAGTTTTACTTAATAATAAAGCGTTAACTCGAGTTACTTTAATTATATTTTCACTATATCATTAAGTCAATCTAAAGTTGTGTTTTCGAAAAAGTTTGTAAATTAATACTTAAATTAAGTAATTTAGTTATTGAGTTTGTCCAATATCCAAAG
>ERZ1026776.1914-NODE-1914-length-10969-cov-7.066245_pt1 | contig 10969 bp, 8 predicted proteins | sample MGYA00380125_ERZ1026776 | MGnify/ENA primary metagenome ERZ1026776 (study PRJEB33269, sample SAMEA4719761) | human gut metagenome | biome: human-associated habitat; feature: organic feature; material: feces | place: Cameroon | collected 2013-10 ... | reverse complement strand
AAAGACGTACACAGAAAAGGAGGCAAAACGACTGGCTTCTGAGAATCTTAAGAAATATCTTGACGATTTGGAAGAAAAAGGTATTCAAATTACAGAAAAAAATGTTATTATAGAGAGAACGAAGAAAAAATATGTGGTGAAAGGAACGATCGGCACTTTAAAATCCATTGTTTCCTATCAGCCGACAAAAATCATCGAACAATCGAGTGAAGAGAGGCAACCGACGGATGAGTCTGACTGAACTATCATTAAATATACCGACTGATCATGTGGCCAATGTATTTGGTCAGTTTGATGCGTATATCAAAAAAATTGAACGCACCTTAAACGTCACTGTGGTTTTACGCGGTGAGAGTATGAAACTCCTTGGAGAGGAACATAATTTAAAAAAAGCGGAACAGGTATTTTTACAGCTGATCGAATTATCAAAAAGAGGCAATATCATTACTGAGCAGAATGTCAATTATGCACTGGCACTTTCGGAGGAAGAAAAAGAATCCGCAATCGTGGAGATCGATAAGGACTGTATCTGCCATACGATCAACGGCAAGCCGGTCAAACCAAAGACACTTGGACAGAAAGCATATGTGGATGCGATACGCCAGAAAATGATCGTGTTTGGCATGGGACCTGCAGGAACCGGTAAAACTTATCTTGCAATGGCAATGGCGATCACGGCGTTTAAAAATGAAGAAGTGGGAAGGATCATCCTGACACGTCCGGCAATCGAAGCCGGCGAGAAATTAGGATTTTTGCCGGGGGATTTACAGAGTAAGGTCGACCCGTATTTAAGACCGCTTTATGATGCATTATATCAGATCATGGGAGCAGAAAGCTTCCAGAAAAATATGGAAAAGGGGCTGATCGAGGTTGCACCGCTTGCATACATGCGCGGACGTACACTTGACAACGCATTTATCATATTAGATGAGGCGCAGAACACTACACCGGCGCAGATGAAAATGTTCCTTACCCGTATCGGTTTTGGATCTAAGGCAGTGATCACCGGTGATGCAACCCAGAAGGATTTAGCACCTGGCACAGCATCCGGTCTTGATGTTGCCTTAAAAGTATTAAAAAAAGTGGATGAGATCGGCATCTGTGAACTGACCAGCAAAGATGTGGTCCGTCATCCGGTTGTACAGAAGATCGTGAAGGCTTATGAAGATTATGAAAACCGCAGTAAGAGCGCATCAAAAAGAAGACAGGAGACTCGCCAGCGATGAATGACCGCTTTGTAATCAAAAGAGGATGGAATCAGGTCTGCATGTTTATCGTTACCATTGCAGCCATACTTTTACTGTGTGCAAAACAACAGATTTTGCTGGATCAGATTTTAGGGATTGTCTGTGTTGCCATGATATGGTTTGTATTGTTTCTTTTCTTTATAGAACACGACCGTGCGGAAGGACTGATCAGTCATAACCGTGAAACAGATTTCAAAAAAGTATTATATAGTTATACGGCAGCAGCGGTAGTAGTTGTGTTTGCATCATACTTTCCTGAATTTGTAAAACCGCTGGTATTTGTACCGCTCATTATTGCAGCCTTTGTTTCCGAACGTCTTGCGCTTATCACCGGTATTTTCTGGGATTCCATGATATGTCTGGTTTTGGGACTGCATTCGCAGGAATTGATATTGTACTGTATGTTGACGCTCTTTGGTGTGATCCTTGCCGGGACGGCGGGGGAAGCCGCAAAACAGGAGAAAAAACTTATCTGGCATGAAATGCTGTTGTTCTGCCTCTCCGTTTTACTTCCAGTTACCTTTTATTATCTGACCTATCAGGAGGTACATTTTGTGCTTTTATTATGGGGAATTGGAGAGGGTGCTATCAGTGTTTTGTGGCTGCAGTTTGGCTATCCGCATTTCTCACATTTGAGGGAACATGAAGTAAATGATATCCTGACGGATATTATAGATGATACTTATCCTCTTGTCCGTGAACTGTCAAATTTTTCGAAACAGGAATATCAGCATGCACGCAGAGTTTCAAGACTTGCAGCAAGCTGTGCGCGAGTTGCCGGGGCAGATGAAAAGACCTGCGCGGCGGCAGGATTTTATTACCGGATCGGTATCATGGAAGGTGAGCCGCTCACAGAGAGCGGAATCCGCATTGCACAGGAACACTGTTTCCCGGAAGATGTCATACGTATCATCAGTGAATATGACGGCGAAACAGCACCTCCTTCATCCATCGAGTCCGCGATCGTACATATGGTAAATGGCCTGGTCAAAAAGATAGAAGTTTTTGACAGTTATACAATGGCAAGCGAATGGAATCAGGATATGGTCATCTACCAGACACTAAACGAATATTCTGCAAGCGGAATTTATGATCAGTCCGGGCTCGGCATGAATATGTTTTTAAAGATCAGGGAATATCTTGTAAATGAAGAAACCTTCTTCTTTTAAAAAACGTATAAAATACAAAAGATATAAAAACTGCCTGTAAGGCACAGAAATGAGGAAATTTATGAGTCTTTTTATAGAAAAAGAAACAGATACTGATTTTTCATTTGATGAGGAGGCACTCGCAAAAGAAGTGACAGACTATGCAATCGAGCATGAGGGATTTCCGTTTGAAGCTGAAATCAATCTGACACTCACGGACAATGATGGAATCCGCGCCATCAATAAAGAATACCGTGACATTGATGCGCCGACGGACGTTTTGTCATTTCCGATGCTTTCTTATGAGAGCGCAGGAGATTTTTCAAAATTAGAAGATGATTACGATGACAATTTCAACCCGGACACAGGCGAGATAATGCTCGGTGATATCATTATCTCTGTTGACAAAGTAAAAGAACAGGCAAAAAGTTATGGGCACAGTGAAAAACGTGAATATGCATTTTTAATCCTTCACAGTATGCTTCATTTATTTGGATATGACCATATGACACCGGAGGAAGCTGCCATTATGGAGGGAAAACAAACTGAGATCTTAAACGAGATGAACATTTTAAGATAACGAGGATTAAGTCACATGGGCAAACAAAATAAAAAAAGCAGTACAAGTTTTCTTGTGCAGGGTTCTATTCTTGCTATCGCATCCATCGTCAGCCGTATTATCGGTCTGATCTACCGTATCCCGCTGACAAATATTATCGGAGATACCGGAAATGACTACTATGGAACTGCTTTCCAGATTTATAATATATTATTGATCATTTCATCCTACAGTCTGCCGCTCGCAGTATCAAAACTTGTATCTGCAAATTATTCACAGGGCAGAAGACACAATGTATACCGCATTTTAAAATGTGCATTGATCTTCGGTGTATGTACCGGTACGGTCGCCGCACTGATCCTTTTGTTTGGTGCTGAGTTTATCACGGGCACGCTGATGAAAACACCGATGAGCGTCTTCGCTGTGCGTGTACTGATCCCTGTACTTCTGATTGTTGCAGTTCTTGGTGTTATGAGAGGATTTTTTCAGGGACTTGGAACAATGATGCCGAGTGCAACTTCCCAGATCTTAGAGCAGATTGCAAATGCAATCGTCAGCGTATGGGCAGCGTATGTATTGGCTGATTATGGTGCAAAGGCTGGAGCACTGCTTGGTGATGCTGATAATTATTCCGCAGCATACGGAGCAGCCGGAGGAACGCTTGGTACTGCGGTCGGAGCACTGGTTGCATTATTATTCTGTACCTTTGTACTGGTTGTATATCTGCGTGCGTTCAAACGCAGTCTGCACAGAGAGCGGAAAAGAAACGTTGATTCCTATGGCTCGATATTTCATCTGCTTATCATAACGATCATCCCGGTTTTACTGAGCAGTACAATCTACAACTGCAATACCGTCATAGATCAGGCTGTATATAAACATATTGCTGCATATCAGGGATATACCGCAAACCAGTATGGTTCCTGGAATGGTATTTATACTGGAAAATATACGGTTCTGATCAATGTTCCGATTTCCATTGCATCAGCGATGGCGGCATCCTCTGTTCCTGCACTGACTGCTGCCTATGCAGCCGGGAAAAAAGGCGAAGCAAAACGACAGATCGGGATTGCAACACGTTTTATCATGGTGATTGCTTTCCCATGTGCAGTTGGCATGGGCATACTTGCATCACCGATCTTACAGCTTTTGTTCCGTGATTCATCGGAGACTGCTGCACATATGTTACAGGTAGGAGCTGTTACGATTTTGTTTTTTTCACTGTCAACGCTTTCAAACGGTCTTTTACAGGGAATCGGCCGCATGAAAGAACCGATCAAAAATGCGATCATTGCACTGGTACTGCATTTAGGACTGCTGGCAGCACTTATGTTCTTATTTGACTTAAACATTTTTGCAGTCGTTATCGCAAATGCAGCATTCGGTCTTATCATGTGTATTTTAAATGCAGGATCAATCCGCCGTTACAGCGGATATCATCAGGAAATTCGAAAAACATTTTTTGTCCCTGCAATCGCCGCTGCCGGTATGGGTGTTGTTGTATGGCTCGTCTATCATGGCATTCTGTACGTGCTGCGTGTTAATGCTGTAGCAACGCTTTTGTCGATCGTAATTGGAGCAGCGGTATATGCAGTGTTATTATTACTGTTAAAAGGATTAAATGAGCAGGAAATCTTGCGTTTCCCGAAAGGCCGCATGCTGGCAGATATCGCAAAAAAAATGCACTTATTAAAATAGCTGACGGCATGTGTTTAGACATTCTATGACCATGAAAAAATATTTCTGACAAGTGAATAAAAAGTAAAATTTGGCAAATACTTATCGTAAAACCGGAATATGGAGTGATGGGATGAAAAAAACGACGAGTATTTGCCTTTTTACCGGAATGATCTTTCTTTTATTGGTCATGGTTGTTTATTTACTGTTTACACAACAGGATACGGGGGGAAAAAAACAGGATCTTGCTGCGGCAACCGAAGAAATGCTGGCAGAAACGGATACAGAAAAAGAACTTAAGACAACAGAGAGTCTTGCAGTTTATGAACCGTATGCGTATATCATAAAACAAAAGGATGGGATCCTGGTCGTATATCAGAGTGATGGTATCACAGAATTCTTTGAAACAAATATCCGCATCCGTGATCTGAATGAAGATGTGGTAAAAAAATTGGAAAATGGGATCCGGTTTTCGGACGATCAGGAATTGTACGCCTTTTTGGAGAGCTATTCCAGTTAGATTGCTGCAGATAGTGTGATATTGATGAATTACCAGCAATAACTATAGGGTTCACGGATTGAATGTTTCTTTTTTGTATGCTAAAATATACTATGGTCTGCCCGGATACGGACAGTCAAAATACGAAAAATATCGAAAAAGGTTTTTAATATGACAGAAACAGAAGTTGCAGTCATTGGCGGCGGAGCATCCGGGCTGATGGCTTCTATTGCGTCTGCTTTAGCAGGTGCAGATACAATCATCTTAGAACATATGGACCGTGTTGGTAAGAAAATACTTGCCACGGGAAACGGAAAATGTAATTATACAAACGAGGTGCAGGGATTATCGTGTTACAGAGGCGAAAACCCTGCTTTTGCTGTACCGGTATTCAGACAGTTCGATCAGAAAAAAACAGTGGCGTTTTTTCGTGAGATCGGTATCGAACCAAAAATAAAAAACGGCTATTATTACCCGGCGAGTGAACAGGCTGCTTCTGTTCTGGATGTTCTTCGCATGGAAGCCGCATATACCGGTGTAAAGGAGATTGTCTCCTGTGAGATCAAAGCAATAAAAAGACAGGGGGATTTCTTTCTGATCCGGACAGGCACAGGAGATTTTCGCGCAAAATCAATCATTTTTGCAACCGGTCTTTTCGCTTCGCCGAAGAGTGGGAGTGACGGCAGTGCGCTTCCATATATTGAACACTTTGGGCACCATATCATAGATATTGTACCGGCGTTGGTTCCGTTACAGTGCAAGCAGTCATTCTTTAAAATGCTTGCAGGAATCCGTGCAGAAGTTTCGATAAGACTGTACATAAACGGAGCAGAAACGACCAGAGAACGTGGTGAATTACAGCTGACGGATTATGGAATATCGGGAATTCCGGTTTTTCAGATCAGCCGATATGCAACCAGAGCTTTAAAACAGAAAAAACAGGTATATGCACAGATCGATTTTATGCCGGATCGGTCTTTTGGGGAAGTGAATGATCTGCTGAAACTGCGTTTTTGCATGAATGCTCACGGAAAAGATGCCTCTCAGGCGATGATCGGTCTCTGCAATAAAAAGCTTGCAGAGGTACTCTTAAAAGAAGCCGGGATTGATCTTCATATTCCGTCAAAAAAAGTACCGGAAAAACAACTGACACGTCTGACAAAACTGCTGAAAGACCTGCGTGTCGACATCACAGGAAGCAAAGATATCGCGCAGGCACAGGTCTGTGCGGGCGGTGTGGACACACGCGAGATCGATGCAGCCAGCATGATGTCAAAATTAATTCCGGGACTGTTTTTCGCAGGAGAAGTCGTTGATATTGATGGTATCTGCGGTGGATATAATCTGCAATGGGCCTGGTCCAGCGGATATGTGGCAGGAAGCCACGCAGGAGAATATGCACATCCGGGAAAAAAAGCGCACAGGAAGAAACGAGGAAATTATGATTCGAATTAATCAGATCAAGCTGCCAGTAACACATGATACGGTGCAGTTAGAGCAAAAGATCAAAAAAGCGTTGAAATTAAAGGTGGACACGCCTTTTCAATACCAGATCGTCAAAAAATCCATTGACGCAAGGAAGAAGCCGGATCTGTTTTATGTGTACTCCGTAGATGTAGAGACGGCAGACGAGCAGAAAATTATAAAAAAAGTTAACGATAATAATATTATGTCAACTAAAGTAAAAAAATACGTCCTTCCGGAAGTCAAAAATCCTTCACGCACACCTGTGATTGCGGGGGCAGGCCCTGCCGGACTGTTCTGTGCCTATGCATTAATGTCAGAGGGTTTTCATCCGATCGTGGCAGAGCGTGGTAAAAAGGTCGAAGAACGGACTGCGGATGTGCAGAAGTTCTGGGAGACCGGTGTCTTAGACACCGCCTCGAACGTCCAGTTCGGAGAGGGCGGTGCAGGAACCTTTTCCGATGGAAAATTAAATACATTGGTCAAAGATCCTATTGGAAGGAATCGTTTTGTTCTTGAAACATTCGTAAAATTTGGAGCACCGGAACATATTTTATATGAAAACAAACCACATATCGGCACAGATATTCTTGCAGATGTGATAAAACGGATGCGGGAATTTATGACAGAAAATGGCGTAGCGTTTTTATTTGAGACCTGTGTTACCGGATTTTCCACTGGCAAAAACGGAAACTTAAAATCTATCGAATTAAATCACGACAGACAGATCGATACCGACTGCCTGATCCTTGCCATCGGTCACAGTGCAAGGGATACGTTTTCGCTGTTACAGGAAAAGGGCTTAAATATGCAGGCAAAATCCTTTGCGGTCGGATTCCGTGTGGAGCATCCGCAGAGCGAGGTCAATCTGACACAGTACGGAGATTTATATGCAGACAAACTTCCTGCGGCACCTTATAAAGTGACGGCAAATCTTCCCTCCGGCAGAGGGGTATACTCCTTTTGCATGTGTCCGGGCGGTTATGTCGTAAACGCTTCCTCCGAAGAACACCGTCTTGCAGTCAACGGCATGAGTTACTCGGACCGTTGCGGCAGCAACGCAAACAGTGCGATCATCGTCTCCGTCACACCGGAAGATTTTAAGGCGGATGCGATCCGTCATGGTGTTTTAGAAGATGCCGATGGGAAAGAAGATGTACTGTCCGGCGTCCGTTTTCAGGAACGTCTGGAGGAGCGGGCATGGAAACTTGGAAATGGAAAGATCCCACAGCAGTTGTTTGGTGATTACTGTAAAAATCGTCCTTCCGTTTCCTACGGTGCATTTGAGAGTACAACAAAGGGTGATTCCGTACTTTGTAATTTGAGAGGACTTCTGCCGGAAGAATTAGAGGAATCATTCATAGAAGGAATGCATCATTTTTCCCGTGCGATTCCGGAATTTGACCGTGAGGATGCGATCCTTTCCGGTGTCGAAAGCCGTACATCTTCCCCGGTGCGTATCGTGCGTGATGAATCATTCCAGTCGAATATCCGCGGCATTTACCCATGCGGGGAAGGCGCCGGATATGCAGGTGGTATCATGTCTGCGGCAATGGACGGCTTAAAGGTTGCCGAGGCAATCGGTAGATATGCCATAGAGAGTAAATGATAGATTACAATTATGAAAAAAATAGATGATCCATTTGACGGACGCTATTATGATGAATAGAAAAAGAACAGAGGTTAAAGACGTGGCAGAATATACACCTATGATGCAGCAATATTTAAAAACAAAAGAGGAATATAAAGATTGCATTTTGTTTTACAGACTCGGTGATTTTTACGAGATGTTTTTTGATGATGCGATCGTTGTCTCAAAAGAACTTGAACTGACGCTGACCGGCAAAAGCTGTGGTGCAGAGGAACGCGCGCCGATGTGTGGTGTTCCTTATCATGCAGTGGAAGGATACTTAAATAAACTGGTCGCAAACGGTCATAAAGTTGCGATCTGTGAGCAGGTGGAGGATCCAAAACTTGCAAAAGGTCTTGTAAAGCGTGAGGTGATCCGCATCGTCACACCGGGAACAAACACAGACATGCAGGCTCTCGACGAATCCAAAAATAATTACATTATGTGTATCGTATATCTTGCAGATAAATACGGTATTTCATTAGCGGACATCTCGACCGGAGACTATTTTGTTACAGAGGTCGATACGGAGCGGAAACTGATTGACGAGATCAACAAATTTGCACCATCCGAGATCATCTGCAATGAGAGCTTTTATATGAGCGGTGTCGATCTCTCTGATATGAAAAATCGCCTTGGTATTGCAGTGTACTCTTTAGAGGCATGGTATTTCAGTGACGAGACGGCAGAAAATACGTTAAAAGACCATTTTAAGGTGCAGAGTCTTGAGGGGCTTGGATTATCTGATTATGCGTGCGGCACGATCGCTGCGGGGGCATTGCTCCGTTATCTGTATGAAACACAGAAAAATGATCTTGGCAATCTTTCTGCGATTCATCCATACTCAACCGGGAAATATATGATCATAGACAGTTCGACCAGACGTAATTTAGAACTGGTGGAAACACTTCGTGAGAAACAAAAACGTGGTTCCCTGCTATGGGTGTTAGATAAAACCAAGACAGCGATGGGAGCAAGAACACTTCGTGCTTATGTGGAACAGCCATTGATCGATAAAGCCGAGATTGAACTGCGCCAGGAAGCCATTGGTGAGTTAAACGATCATGTGATCACAAGGGAGGAATTGCGCGAGTATTTAAATCCGATTTATGACCTTGAGCGTCTGATCACCCGTGTGACTTACCGGACAGCCAATCCGCGTGATCTGATCGCATTTAAGAATTCTATCAGCATGCTGCCTCCGATCAAATCCCTGCTCGATGAGTTTGACGGTGCACTGCTAAAAAATATCCAGAACGACATTGATGCCATGGAAGAACTCTGCTCCCTGGTAGATTGTTCGATCATGGAAGAACCGCCGATCTCTGTGCGCGAGGGCGGACTGATCAAGGAAGGTTATAATGAGGATGTCGATAAATACCGCAATGCCAAAACAGAGGGAAAGACCTGGCTTGCAGAGTTAGAGGCAAAAGAACGGGAAAAAACCGGCATTAAAAATTTAAAGATCAAATATAACAAAGTGTTCGGTTATTATCTGGAAGTGACCAATTCCTACAAAGATCTGGTGCCGGATTATTTTACCAGAAAACAGACGCTTGCCAATGCGGAGCGTTACATCACACCGGAATTAAAAGAATTAGAAGATATGATCTTAGGCGCGGAGGACAAGCTCGTCAGCTTAGAGTATGATCTGTTCTGCGACGTCCGCAATAAAATTGCAGAAGAAGTTGTCCGTATCCAGCGGACAGCGAAAGCAATCGCAAACTTAGACGTTTTTGTATCACTTGCAGTCGTTGCAGACCAGAATAATTACTGCAGACCAAAGATGACCAACAGTGGAGTGATCGATATCAAGGGCGGCAGACATCCGGTTGTCGAAAAAATGATCACAAACGATATGTTCATCGATAACGATACATATTTAGATAACGGAAATAACCGTATTGCAATCATAACCGGACCGAACATGGCAGGCAAATCCACTTACATGAGACAGGCCGCATTGATCGTTCTGATGGCACAGATCGGAAGTTTTGTTCCGGCAGCATCGGCAAAGATCGGCATCGTGGATCGTATTTTTACCCGTGTCGGGGCATCAGATGATCTTGCAAGCGGTCAGAGTACCTTTATGGTGGAGATGAACGAGGTCGCAAATATCCTGCGCAATGCCACATCCAATTCGCTTTTAGTACTCGATGAAATCGGACGCGGAACAAGTACCTTTGACGGTTTAAGTATCGCATGGGCGGTAGTTGAACATATCAGCAACCCGCGTCTGCTCGGTGCAAAGACACTGTTTGCGACACATTATCACGAGCTGACTGAGCTGGAAGGAAAGTTAAACAACGTCCACAATTACTGTATCGCGGTCAAAGAAAAAGGCGACGACATTGTATTTCTGCGCAAGATCGTGCAGGGCGGTGCGGATAAGAGCTACGGTATCCAGGTTGCAAAACTTGCCGGTGTTCCGGATTCCGTGATTGAACGCGCCAAAGAAATCGTGGAAGAGCTGAGCGCAAATGATATCACGTCTGTCACGAAAAACATCACGCCTGCAACGGCAGGAACGAAAAAGAAAAAAGAACGTTTGGATGAAGTTGATTTGACACAGATGTCTTTATTTGATACCGTAAAGGACGATGATATTTTAGAAGAGTTAAAAACGATTGATGTCGGAAATCTGACACCGATCGAGGCATTAAACAAACTTTATGAATTACAGAATAAAATAAAAAACCGCTGGTAGAAATGGAGAATAAAATTTATGGGCACAATTACAATTTT
>ERZ1026776.1912-NODE-1912-length-10984-cov-4.536920_pt1 | contig 10984 bp, 7 predicted proteins | sample MGYA00380125_ERZ1026776 | MGnify/ENA primary metagenome ERZ1026776 (study PRJEB33269, sample SAMEA4719761) | human gut metagenome | biome: human-associated habitat; feature: organic feature; material: feces | place: Cameroon | collected 2013-10 ... | reverse complement strand
CCTCCAACGACCAGTCTTCAACGGCTTTTTCTTCCTTACGGAACATCCCCTCTCCCGAGCAAGGCACGTCGGTTGCCACCACGTCGAAGAAGCCTCTCAAAGGAGCAAAGTCCTCCGGATAGGCATTGGTCACCACCACGTCAGGATGCCCCCACTTCGTCAGGTTTTCAAGCAGAATCATGGCCCGCTGCCGTATGGGTTCATTGGCAACGAGAAGTGCTCCGTCGGGCAACAAGGAACGCCACAACGTGCTTTTACCTCCGGGTGCGGCACAAAGATCGAGCATGCGCTGGGGCTGGAAGTCCATCGTCTTGAAAGCCTGTGCTATAAACATGGAAGAGGCCTCCTGCACATAATAGGTTCCGGCATGGAAAAGCGGATCGAGCGTAAACGAAGGGCGCGAAGAGAGATAATAGCCTGTTTCGCACCAGGGCACGCGCTCATTCTCCACGTCCTGCGGCGGACAGCCAGCCTTCGCTCTGTTGACACGCACGCTGACGGTAGGTTCCTCAAGCAGTGCGCGGCAAAGACCTTCGGCTTCTTCCTGCCCGAGCAACTGGGCCACTTGCAATTTGAATTTATCTGGGAGTTGGGTCATACAGATTATATGGTTATTACGCCTACAAAGGTACAAAAATGGCAGTAAATACGGGGTCAAATCGAATTTATTGGAGAAAATTTGGCCGATAACGCGCTTTCCACTATTTTTGTCTTAGATTTTGGGAGGACGCGCTCACACCACAAACAGGATGAAGCCCCTCTTTTTTTTACCAACCCTACCCCAACCATTTAAAACATATCACATGAAAAAAATCCTTTCTTTCATACTGCTCTTCGTCAGTCTGTCATTTTCAGGTTTTGCCCAGCAGCAAGCCATAGAGAAACGCACGCAAGAAATTTTCGCCTTCAAGGAATTCAAGGACGCCAAGGTGCTGCAGCCCTTCGGACGCTTCACAAGGGCCAAGGCCAACATTCTGCTGAAGAACAGCACGCTCTGCTTCATGGACGGCAAGACCGTGAAGGAGGCCTACGTGCAGAATGTGCTCGGCGTAGAGTTTGACTCCGTCAAATACATGAAGTTGCGCGACAGCAACCAGATGGGGCTCGTCGTGGCGCAAAAGGGATACAACTATCTGCTTTGCGTGACCACCATCGATGACAAGAAACTCAAAGATGAAACCGAGGGCGGCACCAACCTGCCTTTCTTTGAAATCACCGATGCCGGCGCGTTCTTTGAAATCGACGGACAGGCTTTCACCTTCAAGCAGGGCTATCCTCTGAAGGACAAATATTATTTCAGCATCAAAGGCGAACTGATTCCAGCAAACGAAACGGCCTTCAAAAAATACGTGCGCCCAGAAATGAAGAAAGCGTTCAAAAATCTGATGGCCGACCATTTCTGGAGCTGGAAAGACGCCAAGTCGCTCACGCAACTCTTCACCTATTTGCCAGACTGATGCGTCCCAGTGGTAGAGTGTTCAAAATCCAGAAAAAATCCGCACGGTTTTGATCCAAATAGCAAGGCGCTTGCGGTGTAACGACAAGAGTCGCTACGCGAACATTCGGCGAAGGTCTGAGGCGAAGCACTGTAGCTCACTTTGCTCGCAAAGTGAGGGGGACGAATATTGTGGCGGCCAAACACGGCTAAAAATCTAACGAAGATATGCCCTAAAGCGCTGGCTATATTCGCTACGTGTCATTCGCCAGGCTAAGAAGAAGTCTGCTACCCGCGGCCGCGATTCGTTCTACTCGCGGCCGCAGGTAGCGCTACTTGCGGCCGCCGTTCGTGCTACTCTCGGCCGCAAGTAGATGACATTGTAAAGGATTTCTGGAATCCCCAATGCTGTTTTCCTATCATTAAATTTCTCTTTGGGATAAAATTCCGATACCCACATATAATTCTAATATGATTCAACCAAAAACAACGCTTTTTTCGTTCCTGCTCTGCCTTTTTACAGGCGCAAGCGCACAGACCACACACTATGATTTTAAAGACGGCAATCTGTTCTACCGCATTCTCTCCCCGCGCGATTCCACGGTGGAAGTGGCGGGCGGCGATGCCACATTCCGAGGCATCACCGTCATCCCCGACAGAGTGACGCACGGCGACACGGCCTACTACGTGGTGTCGGTTGGCGAAAACGCGTTCAAAGGCAACCAATATTGCAGCGGCATCCAATTCGGGAAACACCTGCGCATCATCAAACCGTATGCCTTCGCGCAGCAGCCCTCTCTCACATCGGTGAAGCTCCCAGACCACATAGAAACCATTGGGAAAGCTGCTTTTTACGCCTGTTCTCATCTAACGAAAATCGAAATTGGAAACGGCATAGACTCCATTCCTGAGAGCGCATTCTACGGAAATGCGGCCAGCAGCATCACCCTCGGCAATAAAGTCAGATGGATTGGCAAGGACGCCTTCCTCGGAGTGTCTGGAAGATTGAAAAACCTCTCATTGCCGGAATCCGTCAAATACGTGGGCGAATCCGCTTTTTCTGGCCACATTTACCTAACGAGCCTCAACCTCGGGGCCGTTGAGGAAATCGAGCAAAACGCTTTCGGAAACCTCAACATGCTCCAGAAGCTGCACATTCCTTCGAGCGTGAAGGTCATGCACGGCAATCCTTTCTCTTACGATGCCGCATTGAGCAGCATAACAGTTGACGCGGAGAACACGGTTTTCGATTCGAGAAACGCCTGCAACGCCATCATCAATTCAACGACCAACGTGGCCATCAGCTGCTGCCCCGAAACCCAACTGCCTGAGGGCGTAACTGGCTTGGGCGAAGACGCACTGACCTTCGGCGGCGCATCGAAAATATTCACGCTGAACCTTCCAAGCACCCTCACTTTCATTGCGAAGAGCTATCTTCCGAGAATGGACAAGGTCGTCATCCCCGATCTGCGCCAGTGGTTCAATATCCGTTTCGGCATCAATCCGCTTCGGAGCGCCCACCGCTTGTTTGTACAAGACGAAGAAGTCACGGAAGTGGAAGTGCCAGAAGACGTGGAATCCCTGAACAGTTTTTGCTTCAATGGTATGAGCAACCTCAAGAGCGTCAAGTTGCACCCTGGCATCAAAAACATCGGCGGAGGTGTCTTCGAAGGATGCAACGCACTCAAAACGTTTGAATGTTCTTGGAAAAATCCGCCAGAAATCCTCCTCACGACATTCGACAACAACCACTATAACACCGTCACCTTGCTCGTCCCCTTCGGATGCGCAGCCAATTACAAACTATTATTGCCCTGGCGCTTATTCCAGCAAATCAATGAAATGAGCGAAGTGAGCGGCATCGAGACACCAACGAATGCCGACAAGGGCGGTCAACGCCTGTACAACCTGAAAGGCATTGCCGTTAAAGGCACAGGCCACCACGGCATCGTGGTGACGGAAAGCGGAGAAAAGATTTGGCAGAAATAAAAATGGCTATTGTCGTGAAGCACAGTTGAACGAAGAGCTTCTAAAGAGCTTCACCATTACCATATTAAAAACAGCCAGCCTTGCAAAAATGTTTGCAAGGCTGGCTGTTTTTAATTCGGTTATTCTTCCGATTCTTCTGACCAAGGCGCTTCGCCACCGAATGCTGGCGCACCAAATGCGCCACCTTCTTGTTCTGGAGGCGTTGTGCCGCCTGGCTTTCCTGTGTTTTCTGTCATCGAAAGACAAAGCATGTGGTTCACACATACATCAACGACCGTTGTCCTGGGGGATATATATTCTCTTTTCATTTTTCTGCCATTATTTTACAATCACCTTTTTGCCGTTCTTTATATACATGCCCTTGCCCGCTTGATTGACACGCTGGCCCTTCAAGTTATAGAGCACGTCAGAACCGTTTTCTTTAACAACACTATCAATACCTGTGGTTTCTCCAGAGAAGAGACAACCAACACTTCTTGGGCTCTGCAAGGCAGGCAAAGCCAAGAACGACCTGAAGGATGCAACTGAAACTTTATTTCCAGCCTTAACAAACTGTCCAGCCTGAATGCCCTGTGCAGGTATATCATTAGCAGCATAGCCATATACGTTCATGCCATCAAACAACTTGACAGGGGTTGTCACGGGAACAAAAGTACCATAGAGACCAGCCTCCGTCACCTCCGATTGATTGGCAGGCGTTGTAGCCACTTCCACATTGGCAAAAGTCAAAGTTTCCACCGTAGGTTTGAAAACATAAGCCGTATTGGCTGCAAGCTGGGATGCCTCTTGGAAGTAAACCTGCCCTTGTTCTGCATCATATCTTTCAAAAGCAAAGAACGTTCCGTAGCTTTGCGGATTATCTACACTGAAGGGCAAATAGACCGTTGACTTCTTTCCTGCCGTGAATGAACGATTGAACGTTGCTTGCTGTGCTGTGAAAGCAAACGGAGAAGAATACGCATAATTTTCGTCCAATTTAAGATTGGCACAAATTCCATTCTCCACCACATTGGCCACATTGTTCATCTTCACGCCATCACCCACAAAGACAAGCATATTCGGATTACCGCTCGTAAGCGAAGCCTGCTCCACATTGTAAGCGGCCTTAAGGTTTACGGAAGTGATTGAAGTATTGGCAGACAAGGCATCTGAGAAATCAGAAAGTGTAGCCTCATCATAACTTCCAACTAAAGCCAACGCTCCTTCGCCGCCATTGCCAGCCAAAGCCGTCGCAACAGTCACAGGCGGATAAACAGCCACAGCATCTTTACCCGAAAGCACCACGTTGGTTGCTTTAATCTGATAAGTTCCTGCCTTCAAATCGCCTGCTGCCTTCACCGTAATTTCGGCCACTGCTCCATGTTCACCCTTAAATAGTGCATTCTTCATGGAATAGCTCATCACACGCACCGAACCATCTTTCTGCTTGGCACTGGCAATCGTGTGCAAACGTGTTGTGGTACGTCCAGGAACCACTTCGATATAATAACCATCCTCATCGCTGACGGGTTCAATACCTGCGGGGAAATGGAAGTCAGCCTGCCATCCTGTATATTTTGCACCTACATTATTGAGCAAAACGCTAATTGTCTTCTCTTCACCAGGTTGAATTGTAAAAGGCTCTATTTCGATGTCCTTACTATAGTCGACAGCGTTCTCAACAGCCATCAAACGCGGAGCTGACATTGCTGAAACCGTTTCAACATTTTCAGACAAAATGAGGTTCACGAGCGCCACAACGTCATTGACCTGTATTTTCCCATCACCCGTCAAATCAGCCACGTGTGAAGGAACATCTTCTGTGCTTTCACCAAGCACAAGGGCAACGAGGCCAGTCACGTCGGCCACATTTAACACACCATCATTATTCAGGTCTCCAGGTTTGGTGGAGTTCACCTCAATCTGTCCGAGAATCTTGGCCACTTCAAACTTTTCGCTTTTGGCCGTACTGAGCACAATGTTTTTTAATACCACATTATACATACCGTCAGCAATGCCAGAGGGTACATTAATGGTAATCTTGGCTACATCGCCATCGCTATTCTCGAAATTATAGTTTTTCATTGAATAGGCTATCACGCGCAAAGAACCATCTTTCTGCTTGGCACAATCAATAACGTGTCGACGGCTGGTTGTTCGCGAACCTACTTCAATCTTTTCCATACCGTCTTCATCAACGGCCACAGTGAAGCCCTCTGGCAAATAGAGGTCAAACTGATATGCAGAAATATCACACGTATTCTTCATCTTAATGGGCAACACCACTTCCTTACCGGCAGCCGTGGTCAAATCGCCTAACATCAAAGTGTTGTCGTAATTGTCTGGAGAAGCCGTTTCATCATCTGCACCAGCATTTTCCCCCATACAAAGGAGATATGGCAAATCGGTCACACTGCTCATGCCCCATATTTTTTTCATATCCCATCCAAGACCTTCATAAGTTGCGCTCTCAGCCAAAACTGATTTACCACAGATTTCTCCGTTTATCGGACTGTCTGAAATCGTCTGCTTTTGATCATCCAAATAAACGCAGAGACCATTAATAACATAGTTAGTACTCAAGGAGCCGTTATTGCCACAAGTGACATATTTCGTCCCTGAAACACGTCCTACGCTATTCGTACCTTTTATTTCAGTAGAGGCGATAACATTTTTGATAATAGTTACATTCTTCTCATTAATATTATTATTGTATCTTTCACCTAAAACGCCACCTGCATTTGTGCCTTCCACATCAGCGGTCACTAAATTGTTATAAATCTTAATTGCTGCAGAAGAACCAACAATACCACCCGCATTTAGTCCTTTTATATGACCAGACACAGAGCAATCATGCACTTCCGAAAAATAGTCAAACCACTTTTTCGAATTATACGACTTTACAGAAGTTTTTCCAAGAGAAATGATACCAATAATACCACCTGCATCATCCTCTGATTCAATCGTTGCATTCACCTTACATCCTTGAATGTAAACCATACCACAACTATAGACAATGCCAGCTTTGGCTTTACCTGTAAAACTGCAATTTTTGATTGTTGCTATTTGACCTAAACTATATTGTGATTCATAAAAAGATATCCACCCAACTATACCACCGCCATTGACATTACCGACATAGTGACAATTCTCTATTTCACACTCTCCTGACCCATAAAGATCACAATATCCGATTATACCACCGACAGCTGTTGTTTTACCTGTAATGTTTCCTTTAACTGTCAGATTCTTTATCGTTGCACAATCTACCACTCCCATAAATCCCACATATTCTTGGTCGGGGCGGTTGATAAACAGTTTCACTGTTTTTCCATTCCCATCAAACGTTCCCTTGAAGGGTTCATCTTTCGCCCCTATAGGCATCCATCCCTGTGAAGGGTTGTTTTCGCTAAGCCACTCCGTCAAATCAATATCACGCATCAGCTTATAACAGGCCTTCAGATTGTTTCTCGTCTGATTGAGTTCATTTGCTGTCGTAATGAGATAGGGATCATCCGTCGTTCCACTACCCTTTCCGCTAAACTGAGCACGCATACAGACGCTCACCATAAGGAAAAAGATGAAAAGAAATTGTTTCTTCATTTTCTCATTTCATTAATTCATCCAGCTGCAATTTCAAGACTGGCAGTTAATTTCTTCTAAGCGTGAAACTGCAATTCCAACTCTATAGATTAAGCACATACAAGAAACGCCTTCAAGAATCCACATATAAGCTCTTCCTGAAGCGTCTCCCAATTCATCTCTAACCCACAAGAGGGATAACGCTATAATTTACACAATGCAAAATTACTAAATTCATAAGAAACAGCTCGCGCCCTTCACTATTTTTAAACCAAAAGATAGGCAAGGAGCGGTTTTACGTATCGTTTACAGCTCGTTCTAATGAAGAAAAAATCGCATTGCTCCGCCATAAGTAGTTGATAACAAACAGCCCCTACTTATAGGGTGTTCAAATTCCAGAAAAATCAAGGTTGCAGAGAGGCGACAGCCCCCCCTGTAAGGTAGGGTGTTCATAATTGAAATATCAAAGGTTAGCGGTAGCGCCCTCGCAGCGAAGATTTGCACTGACCCACACAATCGTCTGTTGCGACGCCAGCATTGTAGCTCACTTTGCTCGCAAAGTGAGCTACAGTGCTTCGCCTCAACCCTCCGCCAAATGTCCGCGCGATGCCTCTTGCAGCAGCGCCGCACTCGCTATACTATTTGACTGAAAACCGCGCAGAGATTTTTCTGGATTTTAAACACCCTACTCCTCAAAACATTTCTCCGATGGTTACGGAGAATATCTTTTGAGAAATAGGGTCTAAACGTTTTCAGTACATTCCTTGTAAGGCCCAAAGATGCCGTGGAGCTAACAAGGAAAACGTATCACTCATTCATCGTAATGACCTGTCCGGAACCGCGGTAGAGTTTCAGCGGGCCGTCAAGTTCAACGGCCAAGACGGTGATGTCTTGGTCGAGCTGTTGCTCTGGCACATCGACATAGACGATGCCTGGCACTTCGCTCCATGAGAGTTTGTTATAGATGGTGGTCTTCAGCGGTTGTCCGTTGCCGCCAACCACGCGCACCTTTTTGATGTCGTTCACGATGCCCTTCAATTCCAGTGGGCCGTTGGGACGGTAGGGCAAGTAGAGATAGAGGATGTCACCCTTCTTGTTGAGCGCTGTGTAGCCGCCGCAGAAATGGTCGGCTGGAATACCGGCACGCGTACCATAAATGGCCTCCTTGTGCTTCGACGTCCAGCGTCCGAATGCTTTCAGGATGGCCACCTCTGGCGCGGGAATCGTGCCATCGGCCATCGGTCCGAAGTCCAATAGGAGGTTGCCCCCCTTGCTGATGCAGTCGACGAAAGTGCGGAGCAAGATTTGCGGACTCTTGAAATTATGGTCATCCGTCTGGTAGCCCCACGAATCGTTCATCGTGTAGCAGAGTTCCCAATAACGGTCTTTCGGTTGCACAACAGGCACCCCGAGCTCCGGCGTGGCATAGTCGCCATAGCCCTGAATGCGCGAATTGACAATCACCGTCGGATTCTTGCCACGCAGGAGACGGATGATGCCCTCTGCATTCCAGTCTTCGGCCTTCTGCTCCCAGTCGCCGTCAAACCAGAAAAGGTCGGGGCGGAACTTCGTGTTGAGCTCGTCGAGTTGCGCGAAATTGAAATCCACGAAATGCTGCCAACGCTTCGGCTCCTTCTTGATGTCGTAGCGCGAGAAAGTGCGCGTCTGGTTGGGATAGTCGTCACGACTCCAGTCGAGCAACGAAAAATAAAGGCCAAGGTGCAAGTCCTTGCGTTTCTTCACTTCCTCGGCAAACGGAGCGATGAGGTCACGCTTGGCCGGCGACTGCTTCACGGCATTGCTCTTTGTGGTCTTCGTGTCCCAAAGACAAAAGCCGTCGTGGTGTTTCGTGGTGAGAACGGTGTATTTCGCACCGCTCTGTTCTATGAGATCCACCCATTCTTTGGCGTTGTAATTAGCGGCAGTGAAGCCTTTCTTCTGCGCCATATAGTCGTCGAAGGAGATGCGTCCGTTATAAAACGACCAACTCTCCGACACTCCCTTCACGGCATAGATGCCCCAATGGATGAAAATACCGAGTTTGGCATCGCCAAACCAAGCCATGCGCGCGGCATAGTCGGCTGGCGTTTCTCCGGTGACGCGGTCTTGCGCCGCAGAACTGAGCGCCGTGCCTGCCAAACAGAGCGCGGCCACCAATGTTTTGAACTTGTTCATCATGATTTATTTTGCCTTGTCGAGGCCAGAACGCTTCGAACGGTTGTAACTGCGGTAGTCATCGAGTTCAATTTCCACGTCAGGTTCGCGGAGTTCTCCCTCCGTCGGGAGTTGAAACTTGAGGTATTTAATGTTCAAACCACGGGCAATCCATTGCTGCTCATAGTAAGTCTGGATGCCGAGGATGCGCTGCACCTCTTCGTCTTTCTCCACAGAAAGCGTATGATAGAGATCGTCGGTGCGGAAGAGCACGGGCAACTTGTTTTCATCCACCACATAATTGGTATAAGTGAAAAGGAAATTGCTGTCGGTTTTCAGGTGTACCAATCCGTCGTTGACGAGGAAACGGCGGTAGCGCTCCAGGAAGAAGGTCGACGTGAGTCGCTTCGTCACCTTTTTCATCTGCGGGTCGGAGAACGTAAGCCATATCTCCGCCACCTCGCCCGGCGCGAAGAAACGGTCGATAAATTCGATGTGCGTGCGCAGGAAAGCCACGTTTTTCAAACCCTCGTTGAGGGATTCCGTAGCTCCCGTCCACATACGTGCTCCCTTGATGTCGACGCCGATAAAGTTTTTGTCGGGGAAAAGGCGTGCCAGCCCCACGGTGTATTCTCCGCGGCCGCAGCCCAATTCCAAGACGATGGGGTTGTCGTTGTTGAAAAACTTCTCGTGCCACTGGCCGCGCATTTCAAACGGTGTTTCATCCACAGCCACCCCCGGCGCCTCGAAGACGTGGGGATAGGTTGCCATATCGGCAAATTTTGCTAATTTATTCTTTCCCATTTACGGTTTCGTTTGAATCGATTTTTTCTTGCAACTGATTGAGCACGCCCTCACAGAAGGCGTTGAGTTTTTCGGCCTCCGCCATGTATTCGGTGAACTTCTCCAATTCCAGAGTTCCCGATTCAAGACCCGTCACGATTTCCTCGAGACGCTTGATGGCTTGTTCGTATGTCATGTCTTTAAATAAGATAGGTATTCAAAATTGCCGCTCATTCCGTCACCACACTCTTCACGCGGCCCGAGGCCAAGACCGTGATGAGTTCATCGCCCTTTTTGAGCATCGCGGCATCCTTCACGGCCTTCCCGTCTTTGAGGGTGATGCTGTAACCCTGTCCGAGAATGCGTTGGGGAGAGGCTAACCGAACGCATTGCTGGAGCATCTGCAAGCGATGGCGTTCGCGCATGAGGCGAGAAGTCAACGCGGCATCCATCGCCAAGCGAAGTTTGGTCTGTCTCACCTTTGCCGCCAACACGCGCTGTTGCATGGCCACACTGAGGCGACTTTGAAAACGCAACAACCGCATACGCTCTTTGCCGACAAACTGCGTGCGGCCGACATTCAAACGGTGTGTAAGCAACGACAAGCGGGTCTGATAGTCCTTCATCTGGCGGTCGGCGGCGCGGCGCATCCGCTGCACCAAAGCATCGAGCAACTGCAATTCGCCAGCATGGCGATCAATGAGGAAGGCGGCCACGGCGGTCGGAGTTTTCAACCGGGTGTTGGCAACATAATCCACCACGGTGTCATCGCGTTCATGCCCGATGCCCGTCAACACAGGCAACGGAAATTGCGCCACATTGAAGGCCAGTTCATAATTGTCAAACCCTCCGAGATCGCTCACGGCGCCGCCACCACGGATGATGACAACGACATCCCAACGATCAATCTCTTCTGCCACAAGGTCGAGCGCGTCGACGATGCTCTGGCACACTTTGTTTCCCTGCATCGTGGCCGCAAAGAGCTTAGTGGTGAAACCATAGCCCGACTGCTCCAACTTGCGACAGAAATCGCCATAGCGGGCAGCCGAACTGCTGGAAATG
>ERZ1026776.1911-NODE-1911-length-10984-cov-5.129655_pt1 | contig 10984 bp, 10 predicted proteins | sample MGYA00380125_ERZ1026776 | MGnify/ENA primary metagenome ERZ1026776 (study PRJEB33269, sample SAMEA4719761) | human gut metagenome | biome: human-associated habitat; feature: organic feature; material: feces | place: Cameroon | collected 2013-10 ... | reverse complement strand
TACGAGATCTAGTACGGTCTCGTGGGCTCGGAGATGTGTATAAGAGACAGCTAAAGGTTCCGGTGCTTGTAAATGGAAGGTGTCTGGTTCTTAAGGGACATTGTGTTCATGGCAATGCAGGCTTGTACTATAGAAGCTATTATGAATTCGCAGGCTGTATAAACTATTATCTTTCACATGATAAAGAAAGAAGACTTATAGGAGAAAATGGCTATAAGTATGTGAATGATAATTACAGATGGGATGTTATTATACAGCGGTTCTGCGATATGATAGAGAAAATATAAGTTATCACAGCCCTGAGTATGGATTGGGGCTAATCAGGTGTATAGTAAAAATGCAGCAGAAATGGAGAAGTGTATGAAAACAATTGCATTTGTGTGTCCATGGTTTGGTGAGAATATACCGGGTGGCGCAGAGATGGAGCTAAGAGGTCTTACAACACACCTTAATGAGTCAGGACTGAAGTTAGAGATACTTACTACCTGTGTTGAGAAGTTTGCAAGCGACTGGAATGTGAATTTCTATAAGGCAGGCTGTGATACGGTATGTGGACTTAAGGTCAGGCGTTTTCCGGTGAGGAAAAGAGATGTGAAAAGATTTGATGCGGTAAATTATAAGTTTATGAATAATATTCCTGTATCAGAGGCAGAAGAAAAGATATATATGCAGGAGATGGTGAATAGTACTGCATTGTATGATTATATCAGGGATAACAAGGATAACTATGCATTGTTTGTATATATTCCTTATATGTTTGGAACAACATATGAGGGAGTAGGTGTGTGCCCACACAAGTCTGTGCTTATACCTTGTCTGCATGATGAAAGCTATGCATATATGAAGCTTTTTGCAAAAAGATATTCACAGGCAGCGGGAATGATATTTCATTCAAAGCCTGAGTATGAGCTTGCAAAGAAGCTATATGGAAGCAATTATAATGGCGTGGTGCTTGGTGAAGGAGTTGATACCGGACTTAACTATGATGCAGAAGGGTTTAGGAAAAAGTTCGGTATTACTGAGCCCTTTATTCTGTATGCAGGCCGTAAAGAGGAAGGAAAGAACGTCCATACGCTGCTTAAGTATTTTGCACATTATAAGAAAGAGAATAACAATAACCTTAAGCTTGTGCTTGTAGGTGGAGGACAGATAGCTATACCAGAGTCTGTCAAAGGTGATGTGATAGATTTAGGCTTTGTATCACTTCAGGATAAAACAAATGCGGAGAGTGCAGCACTGCTTTTATGTAATCCGTCAAAGTTTGAGAGCTTTTCTTTAGTTATTATGGAAAGCTGGCTGTGCAGACGGCCTGTTATTGTATATGGCGGCTGTGGAGTGACACGTAACTTTGTCAGCGAATCGAATGGTGGTCTGTATTTTAATGGTTATTATGAATTTGAAGGGGCAGTCAATTACATTATGAAGCATCCGGATATAGCAGATGTTATGGGAAATAACGGATATGCTTATGTAAATAAAGAGTTTGCCTGGGATGTTATAGTAAGAAAGTATACAGAGTACTTTAAGGAGCTGGCAGCTAAAGTGAATTAAGGTGTTTAAAGGGTGCTTTATGAGTAAAAAATATTTAATAGATGGAAGGTTTTTATGTTCAATGTCAACGGGGGTTGACAGATATGCCTCACAGATACTAAAGGAGTTAGATAACATCTGTGGAGATGTAGATATAGCAATACTGGTTCCATCAAGGGTGAAGACTTTACCAGATTATAAGAATATAAAGGTTATCAGGTCACATTTTAGCAGGATGTGGACACAGGTGGTATTTGCGCTTAATTCAAGAGTGAGAAACCGGATACCGGTTAATCTGTGCAATGAAGTATCAGTACTTGCACCTAAGGGAATAGTTGCATTGCATGACGTGTGCTATGCAGAGGATAATGATTACTTTCCTGAGGCTGAGCGGAAGTGGTTCCTTAAAATATATGATAGAATAAGAAAACATTCATTAAAGGTTATTACTGTGTCGGAGTTTTCAAAGCAGAGAATTATAAGTCTGTTAGGCATCGAGGCTGAAAAGATAACAGTCATAGGCAATGGCTGGCAGCATTTTGAAGGTGTGAAGGCTGATACCGGCGTGCTGGATAAATATCCGGATATAAAAAAAGGCAGCTATTATTTTATGATGTCCTCAGCCAATAAGAATAAGAATGTGAAGTGGCTTATAGCTAATGCCAGATATAATCCTTCAGCACAGTATGTACTGGCTGGTGGAGACATAGATAAGGTATATGATATAGAAAGCGTAAGTAACATAACCTATGTTGGGTATCTTACAGATAGTGCAGCCAAGGCTTTTATGAAGTATTGCAAGGCATTTGTATTTCCATCATACTATGAAGGCTTTGGAATACCTCCATTAGAGGCATTAAGCACAGGTGCAAGGATAATAGTATCAGATACAGCAAGTCTTCCGGAGATATGTAAAGATACAGCAATATATATTAACCCGGATAAACCAGAGGTTAATCTGGACAAGCTATTAGAAGGCAGTACAGCCAGTAAAGAAACAGCACTAGGCAGATATAGCTGGAAGAGGAGCGCAGAGCAGCTTTTAAGCCTGTTAAAGGCATGTGGAGATTATTAACAGATGAGAAAATATAATGCTAAAAAGAATGGAGTATATAATGAAAGGTAGTTTTAAACCCTATATAAGGGTGGTTGTATTTATAGCAGGTCTTATACTTATTATATCTTCAATGGATTTCCTTTTTGGAAAAACAGGATACGTCAGATATACAATTAAAGAAGTCAATGCAAAGGATGAGAATTATGATACTATTGTGCTTGGAGCATCGCATGCAAGAAGTGCAATCAATCCTTATAAGATAGATGAACAGACAGGAAGTAACTGTTATAATCTGGCAGTTCCAGGAGCTCTTGTAAGAGATACATATTATCTTTTACTGGATGCTATTGATAGTAATGATATTAAAACTGTCATATATGATGTGGATTTCTATTACTGGATAGCAAGTCAGAATATTGAAGCCTTTTCTAAGGATTTTATATATCAGCCAATGACAGATATGTCGGTTAAGACAAGATATGTTCTTGATAATATTAATAATATAGATATAAGAAACTTTGTTACCAACAGACTTTCGTGGGACATGTCTATGGAAACTGCAAAGAAAAATGTTAATAAAAAGACCTCAAAGGCATATAAAGAGAATTCAATAGAAGCCTGTGATACAGGTGATGATGGATATGTTCTTGAGGCTAATGGACCATATGTAGGAAAAGGCTATTTCAGCAGGATTGTCAGCGGCTTAAAGCCGGGTGGACAGGCATTTATAGAAAATGAAAAGGAAAGAGCCAATGGTGAGCTCATCGAGGATGTTCTTAACTACTTTGATAAGATAGTTGAGCTGTGTGATAAGAATAACATAGAGCTTATATGCATAGCTTCACCTATTACACCATCATCAATGGAAACTATGAAGATTAATATAGCTTATCCTAAGATTCAGCAGTACATGGATACAAAGGGAATTACGTTATATGATTTCAACCTGTTATTGCAGAGTGTTCTTCCAAGAGATGATGTTGATTATGGAGACCTGGAGGGCCATATGGGTGGAACACTTGGAGATGAATATTCACAGATACTGGGTAAATGTATCAGGGAAATAAGAGCTGGAAGCTTTGATAAGAGCAGATATTTCTATAATTCATATGATGAAATGTTCAAAAACCTGAAAACAGATTATGTAAAAGCAACAGGTAATGAATGGGAGGGTTATTGATATGTCATTTTCAACAGTATTATTTTTTGCATTTCTTATTGTCGGATTAGTGGTATATTATGTCCTTCCTAAGAAGCTTCAATGGATATGGCTTTTGATTATAAGTTATGCGTATTATTTTTCATATAGTGTTAAAACTTCAGTATTTCTTGTGTTTACAACGCTGGTTACATATGCGGGTGCAAGACTGCTTGATAAGCTCAATACTGAAGGTAAAGAATACATAGCTGCGAATAAACAGACTATGTCTAAGGAAGAAAAGAAGGTCTACAAGGAAAAGCTTAAGAAAAAGAAAAGACTTGTGGTATGGGCAATGATTGTACTTGCCTTTGGACTATTAGCAGCAGTCAAGTATGGTAACTTTATAATAACGAATATAGATGCGCTTGTGCTTGCCATAGGTCATGGACAGTACTTTGATCCACCATCAATTATTCTTCCGCTGGGAATTTCCTTCTACACATTCCAGTCTTTTAGTTATATTGTTGATGTGTATCACGCCAAGTATGCAGCAGAGAAGAATGTATTTAAGTATGCACTTTTCGTTTCGTTCTTTCCACAGCTTCTTCAGGGACCTATTGGAAGATTCGACAGACTTGCCCATCAGTTATACGAGGGGCACAGCTTTGAGCTTAAGAGAATAGAGTTTGGCATACAGAGAGTTATGTGGGGACTTTTCAAGAAAATGGTTCTTGCAGACAGAGTAGCTGGCGTGGTGAGTGAGATATTCACGAATTATACCAGTTATGGAGGCTGGTATAATATAGTAGCGGTGCTTTTATATAGCATACAGCTATATGCAGATTTCTCAGGTGGTATTGATATAGTTATTGGTACTGCACAGATGTTTGGAATAACTATGGATGAGAATTTCAGGCAGCCCTTCTTTTCAAGGTCAATATCAGAATTCTGGAGAAGATGGCATATTACACTTGGTACATGGATGAAGGATTATATATTCTATCCATTTTCATTATCAAAGTGCATGAATAAGTTTGGAAAATGGTGTAAAAAGCATATAGGAAGCTATGCAGCAAAGACACTTCCAGTCTGTCTTGCAGATATACTTGTATTCTTTGTGGTAGGTATATGGCATGGTGCAGAGTGGAAATATATAATGTATGGCCTGTATAATGGCTTTATAATGGCATTCAGCAGCTTTGCACAGCCGGCATATAACTGGCTTCATACAAAGACGCATATAGACAAGGATTCTAAGGGGTGGAAGCTGGTGCAGATTATAAGAACCTTTATTCTTGTTAATATAGGTTTCTACTTTGATATGGCACCGGGAATGGTTGATGCGCTTGTTATGATAAAGCAGAGTATAACAGGCTTTAGCTTAAGCCAGGTAGGAATAGCAGCCTTTAAACCACTTGGAATGGAGAGCCGCGACTTTGTTATAGTACTGGCAGGCTGTATTATTATATTTATTGTAAGCATTATAAAAGAAAAGGGTATAAGCGTGAGGGAATCACTTGCAGCTAAACCAGTAGCCATAAGATGGGCAGTATATTACGGACTTATAATATTTACACTCGTATTCGGTGCAACAGCAGCATCTACCGGTTTCTTATATGCTAACTTCTAATTACTGGCAGAATGGCATGAATAAGGCGCATATAAGGAAGAGACATATAGGGAAGTGCTTATGTTTATTGACAAAGAATGACATGAAAATTATAATTACAGGATAAAAGACATTTATTCGTTATATTTCACACAGTATGTAATATTCTGCTGTAGCAGGAGTTTAATGTACTGTCAGTGATTCTTTAGCAGCTTTGATTAATCAGAAGATTGTTGAATGGAGGATAATAAACTATGAAGAAGACAGCATTAATTATGGCAGGTGGAAAAGGAGAAAGATTCTGGCCAAGAAGCCGTGTATCACTTCCTAAGCAGTTCCTGTCACTTACAGATGATGGCAAGACTATGATCCAGCTTACAGTAGAAAGAATCAGTCCACTTGTAGATATTAAGGATGTTTATATTGCAACTAATGCGAATTACAGAGAGCTTGTTAAGCAGCAGCTTCCAGGTATACCTGAGGAGAATATATTATGTGAGCCAGTAGGAAGAAATACAGCACCTTGTATAGGACTTGGAGCAGTTCATATTGCTAAGAAGTATGAGGATGCGGTTATGATAGTGCTTCCATCAGACCATCTTATAAAGCATAATGATATATTTGCAGATACCTTTAAGTCAGCCTGTGAGATAGCAGAGGAAGGTGAGAATCTTGTCACAGTAGGTATCACACCTAACTATCCTGAAACAGGTTATGGTTACATTAAGTATAATGCAGCTAAGAAGGCAGGTGAGAGCTTTGCAGTTGATAAGTTCGTTGAAAAGCCGGATCTTGAAACAGCCAAGAGTTATCTTGCAGATGGAAGCTATCTGTGGAATTCAGGTATGTTTGTATGGAAGGTATCTACTATACTTAACTGCTTTAAAGAATATATGCCAGCTTCTTACGATGGTCTTATGACTATAAAGGCCTCAGTTGGAGCAAAGGATGAGCAGGCTGTGCTTGAAAGAGAGTTCCCTAATCTGGAATCCCAGTCAGTAGATTATGGTATTATGGAAAAGGCTTCAAGCATATATACACTTGCCGGCAACTTCGGCTGGGATGATGTTGGTTCATGGCTTGCAGTAGGCAGAATTAAAGAAAATGATGAGAACAACAACGTTGTTAATGGTAATGTAGTTACAGTTAATACTAAGGATTGTGTTATCGAGGGTGGCGAAAAGCTTATTGCAACGGTAGGTTTAAGAGATATCATTGTTGTTGATACTAAGGATGCAACGCTTATCTCAACTAAGGAGAATGCAGGAGAGATTAAGCAGGTATTAGCTAAGCTAAGAGAATCAGGTAAGCAGGAATATTTATAATAAACAGGCAGGAATGGAGATTAAAATGTCGAAAACAGACGTATTGAATATAGTGATTCCATGCTATAACGAAGAAGAGGTACTGCACGAAACAACAAAGAGACTTACAGAAAAGCTGGATAAGATGGTGGCAGCAGAGCTTGTGTCACCTGACAGCAGAATAGTATATGTTGATGATGGTTCTAAGGACAAGACCTGGGCACTTATAACAGAGTTTATCAAAACTAATCATTATGTTGACGGAATAAAGTGCTCACGTAACAGAGGCCATCAGAATGCGCTTCTTACAGGACTTATGACGGTTAAGTCAGAGTGCGATATGGTTATATCAATGGATGCAGACCTTCAGGATGATATTGAGGTTATAGATCAGTTTGTAAAGAAGTATGAGGAAGGCTGTCAGGTAGTATATGGTGTCAGAAGCTCCAGAAAAACAGATACATTTTTCAAGAAGTTCACAGCACAGGGCTTTTATAAGCTTATGCAGGCTATGGGCGTAGATATTGTATACAATCATGCGGATTACAGACTTATGAGTAAGAGAGTTCTTGATGAGCTTGAGAATTATAAAGAGGTTAATCTGTTCCTTAGAGGAATAGTGCCACTTATCGGCTTTAAGTCAGATATTGTAACATATGAAAGACACGAAAGATTCGCAGGAGAGTCTAAGTATCCATTAAAGAAGATGCTTTCATTTGCCTTCGACGGCATAACCTCCTTTAGTGTAAAGCCTATAAGACTTGTAATGTCAGCGGGAGTGATCATGTTTGTTATGAGCATTATATTGCTTATATATTATGTTATAGGTTACTTTATGGGTAATACTGTACACGGCTGGGCTACAATAGTCATATCTATATGGGCAATAGGCGGACTTCAGATGCTTGGAATAGGTGTTATTGGTGAATATGTAGGAAAGATATATATGGAAACTAAGGCAAGACCTAGATATATTGTTGAGGAATATATCAGACAAGAGGGTAAGAAGATATGAGTAGAAAAGCAGATATAAGCCATACATTTGCAGTATGTGCCTATAAGGAATCACCTTATCTTGAGGATTGTATTAAATCCTTAGTTGCACAGACTGTTAAGACTAATATAATAGTATGCACATCAACACCCTGTGATTATATAAAGAATATTGCCGACAAGTATTCGCTGCCGGTATATGTAAGAGAAGGGAAGAGCGATATACGTGATGACTGGAACTTTGCATATAATACAGCAGCAACAGACTGGGTTACAATAGCTCATCAGGATGATATGTATGATGAGGAATATGTCAGGTATCTTGAAAAAAGAGTAGCAGAGCTTAGGGATGTTACTATGTTTTTCACAGATTACAAGCCTATAAAGCATGGTGAACACGAGGTAAGGGATGTCAATTCAAAGATAAGAAGATTTCTTCGTATTCCTATGAAGTCAAATCTGCTTGCAGATAAAACATTTTTTAAGAAAGCAATACTTTCACTGGGCAACAGTATATGTTGTCCTTCTGTAACATACAATAAGAAAAAGCTTGGCGGGAATGTATTTACGTCAGAACTTAAGTTTAATATTGATTGGGAAACCTTCTATAAGCTTGCACTTGTAAAGGGAAGCTTTGCATATGTAGATAAACCACTCAGCTATTACAGAGTTCATGACGGAGCAACAAGCATGGAATTCATCGTTAATCACACAAGAGAAATCGATGACACATATATGTTTAAGAAGTTCTGGCCAGGATTCATAGTTAAGATTATTATGTGTTTCTATAAAAAGGCGTATGACACATATAAGTAATAATCGATAAAGGGTTCCTGTTATATAATACGTGTGCATTATAAAAACAGGAACCTTATTATTTGCGCAGAAAGCCTGCGCAGGATAGGAGAAAATATGGGTAAGAAGATATACGGAGTTATAGAGGCTATATATATGTGGTTTGTGGAGCTTCTATTTAAGATTATAAGAAAAGAGCTTACGGATTCGACAAGAAATACCTTCAGGGAGTTTCTTCAGTTTGGACTTGTTGGCGTATCTAATACGGTCGTTTCATATGCAATATATGTAATAGTTCTGCTTGGACTGCAGAAGGCTCACCTGTTTAGCAGCGTGGATTATTTCATAGCTAATATCGTATCATTTCTTTTAAGTGTTCTATGGTCCTTCTACTGGAATAATAAGTTTGTGTTCCAGCTTCAGGAGGGAGAGCATAGAAATATATGGAAGGCACTTTTTAAGACATATGTTTCATATGGCTTTACCGGACTTATACTTAATAATGTATTTTCATTTTTATGGGTATCAGTATTAGGAATCAATAAAATGATAGCACCAATTATTAACCTTATTATAAATATACCTATTAATTTCTTTATGAATAAGCTCTGGGCATTCAAAAAGAAGTAATGAAAGATGGAGGGATTAATGGAGAAAAAAGAAGGCGTAAATAAGAAGAGTACAGTAATAAAGTGTATAGTATGGGCTGCCTCCATAGTACTTATTGTGTTTTATCTTACTGTATTTTATCTTGGTTTTAACAGAAAGTCATGTCTTGAATATGAAATGGTGTATTACCGTGGAATATACTTTGAAAACTGGCCGGGTGTAGGAGGCATTAATTATGCTTTGGGCACTAAGGAAAAAAGAACCGAAGAAAAGTTCATTAACAGGCGCGGAGGCGGCTGGAATACAACAGCAGGTGATGAGCTGTGGACATCAGAAGAAGCGGCATATATGATGTATCATATTATGGATGAAGAAGCTGGAGAATTCACAATAGATATATATGTTGAGTCAATGGTATCAGAAGATATTAATGCCAGCGTGTATGTTAATGACGAAAAGGTGATAGATAAGCTTTCGGTTGGACATAATAAGGGAACGTTCAGCTTTGATCCATCAGTAGATGTATATACAGTTACTATTAATTCCGATAAGGTATATCAGGTTGATGCTAAGGGCAATATTATATCTGATGATACAGAAACAGTAAATATCAGCAGTATGTCACAGACAGAACAACAGGAGCTGGCAGCAGCGGATGAAACGCCTGAAGAAGAGAAGCCTGTATACAGAGGCGTTAAGATATACAGCATAACAATAGACAGGAAAGGGTAGGATATGAAACAATCAGAGACTAAGAAAATAATAATAGACATTACAAAGATGTTTTTATTATCAAGATTACTACTTATATTCGTGGTTGCAATATTCAAGATGGTATCTGGTGAAGATTGTCTGTCTAATGTTGTAAATAGCTGGGATAGTGGCTGGTATAATTATATAGCACAGAATGGCTACGGAATAGATATACCGCTTAATGAAGCTAATCATCATGACTGGGCATTCTTTCCATTATATCCATTTATGATGCGTCTGGTAAAGCTTATTACCAGGTGCACAAGCTGGGATACAGCAGGAATGATAGTGTCTAATATATGCACACTCGTTGCTGGCATCGTTTCTGTTAAGTATGTAAAGCTTACAAGACCAGATATGAAGGATCCATATCTTCCAACGATTCTTATGTTTTTTGGACCATGGTCCTTCTACTTCTTCCTTAACTACACAGAGGGACTTTTCTGCATGCTGCTTGTAATATTTTTCTATTATGTAAAGAAAAAAAGGTATCTTTTGGCAGCAGCAGCGGCAGCCTTTGCAAGTGCTACAAGAGTTGTAGGTGTACTTCTGGTGTTTGTGCTTATATGGAATATTATAGTAAATGAAATGGATAAAAAGAATCCTAAGGAGCTTGTAAAGCTTATTATAAGAAATCCAAAGACGCTTTTATCAGTACTTTTATGTCCATTAGGTGCATTTTCATATATGCTTATGCTTTACTTTAAATCAGGTGATGTATGGGCTTTTATGAGAGCACAGCAGGCCTGGGGAAGAGACAGCAAGGGAATATATATGTTTGTAACAAGCTTCAGGGAAACAGGAAACGTGGTACATCTTATGCTTTCGCTTATTATTATTATATGCTTTCTTCTTTATTTCAGGCTTTTGCGTGAGAAAAGATGGGATGAAGGCGGATATGCAATAGTTACAGCAGTTATTCCCTTCGTGTCAGGCCTGTATTCTATGATAAGATACTTCTCTGGAACATATTTTATACACATACTTGTAGCACAGTGGTTGGAACGAAATGAAAGGTATAAGGATACAATACTTGCTGTCATGATAGTTGCAGAGTGTGTACTGTTCTACTACTGGATGGTTGGAACAATATATCTTATATAGTGAGTTTAACAGATAAAAATGTGGATATTATATGTAACAGATATATTCATTAGATAAAAAAGTAAAGAGGTCATCAAATGCTTATAAAC
>ERZ1026776.1910-NODE-1910-length-10993-cov-10.305632_pt1 | contig 10993 bp, 10 predicted proteins | sample MGYA00380125_ERZ1026776 | MGnify/ENA primary metagenome ERZ1026776 (study PRJEB33269, sample SAMEA4719761) | human gut metagenome | biome: human-associated habitat; feature: organic feature; material: feces | place: Cameroon | collected 2013-10 ... | reverse complement strand
AGCCAGGAGCAACCTTCTTTTTAGGTAGCTCCCGCACCCTCGTCTATCATAAAGATGATGTCGAGATCATTTACAAGACCAAGACACCATCCGGCAAGACCTACTACGCCCATGTCTATTTGATGTTGGGCGGAGAAAACTCCGTTACTCTTTATGCCGATTGGGGTGATTACTTTTTGCATCTTTCAAGCATCAAAGACCAGGAGCATTTCTTTGGTATAATGAAGCGTCCCTGCCCAACCTTTGTCCAGATATGGCAAAGCGAGCATCCCGACAACATATTTGTCATGTCATTAAATGCTGGTCAAACCATGGGCTTAGGAATGGATATCGAGAACGTAGATTATCGCAATCTCGCTCCAACTTATCTTCCTTTTCATCCTCTGGTAGAGTTAGGTCTAGACAAGTTCCTAGATGCTGTCAATAAACTATATGTTGAACTCAATTCCCATTGTCCTCTGAAACTCTGGAAAGACCGTCTGGTAGCAGTATGGGGACAAGAAACAAAATAAAATAGCAATATATCAATGAATAAAGAAGATAGAAATACCTTTAGAAAGGAAATAATCGGTAAGTTAGAAGAACAATGGGCTAAGAGTAATAGCCTTGAAGACGACCTCTTCTATTATCACCCTTCAGAAGATAAAATCGTCCTGTCTCATGCCCTGTTCTGGGTAATGACCCAAAACATAAAAGGTAAGGTAGGAAAGGAAAAGTACTTATTGCTTCTCCGCCAATATCAGGAAGAGATGCTTGAAGCCTACTTAACGGAGTCAGAAGATTTCAAAGACTTGCTTCACTATTGCAACGTCATATACAATACCCTTCCTGTAATTCTTCGAAGCATGTACGATTTCCGCATCCACTTAGATGCTCGCAAGTTAGCCGCCATAACAATCGTCGCTGGCGGTTATGGTGGTGATATGCCCGAAGACCAGGCTTGTGACCTCCTCGATGATATAGACTTCTATTATAATAAGGTAAAGTGCCGCAAGATAGAAAAACTCTTGCCAGTATTGAATAAACTGGTGATACAAGAGCAAAAGTTACTCTAGCTTGCATTGAGTAACGCTTCGAAGACATAGCTATGGGTATAAAATCTATGTTTCCATGTTACTATATTGAAAAAACAGATGAGGTGAAGGAGTGTGCTTAGCAATCCTTCACCCAACAAACAATACAAAATAACTTTTTTCAAAAAAGCGATAGGTGTTACTACTTGTAATATAGTGGGGACGCTGTATTGGTGATATATAGATGGATTGATAACTGGTATATCACCTCTTACTCAAGTACAACAATAACAATTAAGGAGAAAATAAAGAATGAGAATAGGAATAATAACACAGCCGCTTCATGCTAACTATGGAGGCTTGTTGCAAAACTATGCTTTGCAACAAATACTTATAAGGGCAGGGTATGAGGTTGAGACTATAGATTGGGAAGGTAAAATAGGAATCCGTGAAACATTGTATAGAATGAAGAGTTATGTGTTACATGCATTTCTTCCAAATAAATATCCTCAGTTGAGGTATCAGCCAACCCAAAAAGAAAGGGAAACAATTCAATGCAATACTAATTATTTTATCAATAAATACATTAATCATACTGCTGTTATAAATTCGTATGAAGGATTTGTGAAACAGGCAGCAATAGGAAAATATAATGCTTATGTGGTTGGTAGTGATCAGTGTTGGCGTCCTTGTTATAATCCTTTTATTTCTTCAATGTTCCTGGATTTTGCTCAGGATAAGCTGGTGAATCGTATTGCTTATGCTGCTTCTTTTGGAACAGATAGTTGGGAGTTTACAACACGGCAGACTTCTATTTGTGCTTCTTTGGCAAAGAAGTTTAATCTAATAACTGTCCGTGAAGATTCTGGTGTAATGTTATGTAAGGAACATCTGGGTGTAGATGCGGTACATGTTCTTGATCCTACGATGCTTCTTAGTAAAGAGGATTATATTCAACTGATAGAAAAGGAAAAAGAACCAAAGACTAATGGCGCACTTTTCAATTACATCCTTGATCCTGATACAAAGAAATCTGCATTTATACAGAAAGTTGCAAAAGCTAAGGGGATAAAGGCTTTTCAAGTATTGCCAAAGTGTCAAGCTGAAACACGTACAAAAGAAGATGTAAAGAACAACATTGAAGATTGTGTGTTTCCTTGTGTCACCACATGGCTTCGAGCCTTTATGGATGCTGAGATGACTATCGTAGATAGCTTTCATGGTATGGTGTTCAGTATCATCTTTAACAAACCATTTTGGGTTATCGGTAATGTCAGTCGAGGAATGAGTCGTTTTACATCATTATTGAAGATGTTTCATCTTGAAAATAGACTTCTTGATGAAAACAATCTCGATGATGTTGATTTCTTGGAGCCTATTGATTGGGCTAAGGTTAATTGTATTTTGGAAAATAAAAGAAAATTTAGTAAAACTTTGTTGTTGAATAAAATAAAATGATGATATGCCAAAGGTAAGTGTGATAATACCAGTTTATGGTGTTGAAAAATATATAGAGCGGTGTGCTCGCAGTCTTTTTGAGCAGACACTTGACGATATAGAGTATCTGTTTGTCGATGATTGTACTCCAGACAAGAGTATAGAGATTCTTAAACGTGTATTGGAGGAATATCCACAACGTAAAGATCAAGTTGTAATTCACCGAATGGAGCAAAACTCTGGACAAGCAAAAGTTCGTGAATGGGGAATGCGTAATGCAACAGGTGAATATGTTATTCATTGTGATTCTGATGATTGGGTTGATGTGCGGATGTATGAGGAAATGTATAATAGGGCAAAAGTTGAGCAGTCAGATGTTGTTGTGTGTGATTATGTGTTGCATAATGGGGTGACAGAGCAAGAACGAGTACAAGGTTCCGGTAAAGTTGATTGTATGGAATTCTTGCTGCGCGTTTTCCTTCAGAAAGATACATGGGCACTTTGGAATAAGCTTTTTTCTCGAAAAATATATGATTTTGACAAGATCGTTTATCCTAAAGGGAATATGGGTGAGGATATGTGTATGACTTTGCAGATGCTTTCTAGATGTAGAAAATTTTCTTATGTACCTAAAGGTTTTTATAAGTATTTTGTTAATTCAGAATCGATAACAAGAAAACTTTCTAAGGAAAGTTGTTTGAACAATTATTCGCAATTAAAGGGTAATGCGGATATAATATTTAATTTATTTGATAATGTTAATGTTCCAGATGCTATTAGTGAAGGACTGTTGTACTTAAAATGTCATGTTAATAATATGCTTATTCCCCTAGTGGGAGATAAATATTATTATTATGAATGGCGTAGATTATATTCTGGACTTTGGAAAAAACTCATGTTCTCAAAACATATTGATTTTATGTTTAAGCTTAGAGTCCTACTTACACTTTGTCGCTTGCTACCTAGAAAGAAGTTCCAATAAGTGTGATGTAAAATATAATAATTTTTAAATAGATACATAGTAGTAATATATATGATAACGATTAAGTCTGTTTACAAATCATACATTACAATTTTGTTCTTTTTAGTAGTCTTAGCTACTATTATACTGCCAAATAGTATTGTATTTTCAAAGCAAATATTTTATGTGCAAGTTCTATTATATAGCCTTGCTTTAGTAGCATTTTTTTATATTAAACAAAAGAGAAACTATTTAGATGTCGATGTGATTTTTATAACCTTTTTAACTATTCCTCATTTTGTAATACCATTTTATACAAACTCGCTAGAACTGGATATTATGTTTTATAGAGGCTATCATTCTTTTTTCTTTATTAAAGGCGTGATGATTGCTCTATCTGGATCGCTTGCTTATATGTTGGGTAGTCTTAAAGTGGAAAGTGATAATAAAAAAATATTACAGGTAAATGGTGAATGGAATTATAAGAATATCAATGAAAATCTCCTGATTTGTTGTGTTGTTATTTGCATCGTATTCTTTACGTTATATGGGGGGTATGAATTTTATAAAAACCAATATATGGAAGGTGTTGGATTTGATACAGGAAATAGTAGAATATTTCAGGCAACATCATTGTTGACAGTTTTTAGTAACTTGTATTGTTCGTTGATAACGATAGATCAAAAAGGTAATAACCTTAAGAGGTTTGTTTATATGGCGACAATATTTATTTTTGCGATTTCTGTTGCTTTAGTTGGTTGTCGTACTCTCTTTGTTGGTATAGTTTTGCCTTATATTATGTGTTTTACTTACTACAAGAAACCAGTAAACCTTCTTTGGACCATTTTAGGTCTTATGGCTGGCGTTGCTTTAATGTATGTTTTGCAAATTACACGGCAAGGTGGTACTTCTTTTAATACCAGTTTCTTTTATCTTTTTTCTGATATGATTATTCCTGGAAATGTATTCTTTGAATCTATTGGATATGTTGAAAAGAATGGCTTGAATTATGGCTTAAGTATGATGCCTCCTCTCTTTGGATGTATTCCAGGATTGAGTAGTATCTTAGGTAGTTGGACAACGGAAGGATCAGCTGAAATAATGACAAAATATTTGTCGGGTGCAGGAGATGTGGCTGGATTAGGTACAACAATTTTTGCGGATATATATTTGTCTTTTGGAGTTATTGGAGTACCTCTGTTTATGTATTTACTAGGATACTATGCAAATAAGAAATGGCGTAATACCTTTTATGGTTTAGTAATTAATACAGCCTTTTTTTCTTCATGTTTATTTATGTGTCGAGCTGGTTACTTCTTGCCTATGAGACTCATACTTTGGGGATTGCTCTTTAGTAAGATATGTAATATGAAAATAAAAAAATATTAAAATATAAAATATGAAAAAATATAAAATTGCTTTTTATCATACTGATTTTGGTGCAGGAGGAGTGGAAAAGGTTATGATTACCTATGCTAATCAACTCGCAGACCTGGGTTTTGAGGTTTATGCTATAGAAACTAGACAGGGTATATTGGATAACCAATTTTCTGCTAAAGTTAAAGTGATTAACTTAAATGTCGCAAGATTTAGATATGCGATATTAAAATCAGCCTTAGCATTCAAGAAATATAAGATAAACTTGGTCTTTTGTGCTAATATCAATACGCTTTATGTTGAAATTGCCAAATTATTCTGTAATCATAGAATGAAGATTGTTACTTCACACCATTTTTATTGCAATAATTCTGAAATGAAATGGTATTTAGTGAGTGGTCTTAAATATATATATAATCAGAGTGATTTAGTACTGGCAGTATCTGAAGGAATTGAAAAGGAGTTGTTGTATAAAATAGGCGTGAAGAAAAAAAAGGTAAAGATTCTTAAAAATCCAATTAATATAAAAGAACTTCTCGTAAAAAGTACTGAGATTGAGGTTAACAACATTTCTGCAAAATCAATTATGTGGTGTGGACGATTTACTTCTGTTAAAAATATACCACTTCTTATAGATGCGTATGCAAAAATCAGACTTGAATATCCTGAATATATTCTTTATTTAATAGGAGATGGTCAGGATAAAGATAAAATTGGTGACTATGTTAGGGAAAAAGGATTGAGCGAATATGTTGTTTTTACTGGTATGTTAGCAAATCCCTTTTCATATTTAAAGAAGGCTAGTGTCATATGTCTCTCCTCCGAATCTGAAGCATATCCTACTATTTTATTGGAGTCTTTGTCTTTTGGTAAAACAATCGTATCAACTCCAACAAAGGGTGCCATTGAAATTCTTGAAAATGGTAGGTTAGGTTATCTGTCTGTTGATTTCTCTGTTGAAGAGTATAGCAAAGCTTTAAGAAAAGGAATCGAAGAGCCGATGGATGAATCTTTTTTAAGAAAAGAAGTTCAAAAATCTAATGTTGATGTTGTTACAAATAATTTGATAAAAATCTTTAATCAGGTAATGAAATGAATATTGTTTTTGATAATATTGTTTATTCTCTTCAACGATCAGGTGGTATTTCTGTAGTTTGGCAGGAATTAACGTCTCGTTTCTTGAAAAATCAAGAAGATGATTTGTTGTTCTTAGAACACGAGTCTGATAATTTAAACATATTCCGTCGTTTGTTAGATATCCCTAAACCCAATCTTAAGATTTTAAAACCATTGTGTTTTGTGCTAGCGAGATATTGTAATCCCACTCTCAGAATTTCTGAACCATTTATTTTTCATTCATCATATTTCCGGTATTGTAGAAACAAGTATGCCAGAAATGTAACAACTGTACATGATTTTACTTATGAGTATTTTTATAAACACAAACGAAGAGGTTGGTTTTTACATGTTTGGCAGAGAAATCGTGCAATAAGACATTCTGATGCTGTCGTTTGTATTAGCGAGAATACAAAGAAAGATTTACTTAAATTTGTAAAAGGGGTAAATCCAGATAAGGTATATGTTATTCCTAATGGGGTATCAAGTGATTATATTCCTATAAAAGATGAAGAGAAAATACCAGAGTTAAAAGACTGGTTGTTATACGTAGGCGGGAGAACTTCTTATAAGAACTGTTATAAGTTTATTGATTTTATAAAGGATACTGATTATAAAGTTGTTTTTTGTGGCAGTAAACTAACAGGCGAAGAAGTTGATTTGTTTAATAATCTATTAGGAAAGGATCGTTATAAGGTATATGCAAATATTTCAAATTGTGAATTAAATAGAATATACAATTCGGTTATGTGTCTTGTATATCCATCTTCTTACGAAGGTTTTGGTATTCCTGTTTTGGAAGCTCAAAAAGCTGGCTGTCCTGTTATTGCACTCAATGCTTCATCTATTCCTGAAGTGCTAGGAGAATCACCTTTATTGATGGAAGAATTAACAAAGGAAAATCTATTAAGTAAACTTGAAATGTTAAAAAATACCTCTCTTAGAGGATATGTGATAAACAATGGGGTTATTAATTCCTCAAAATATTCTTGGGATAATATATATCGCAGTTATAGAGAACTGTATAAAAGGCTTTTACTTTGATGCATATTGCTTGTTTTAAATGTAATTGCTTCTCAAAATCAAAATAAATTATATCACTACTGTCCGGATTTTATCCGGACAGTAGTAAGTTGGCTTATAAACATATACTGCTGTTAGTGCAAAAATGTTTGGTTAGTAGTGTATGATTTTGTTTTCAACAAAGGTAATTAATATTAAGAACTATTAGAAAGAAAGGTAACAGTATGAACATTCGCAAAGCAACACTTTATGATGTAAATGCAATTGTTGAAATCCATATTAACGCTTTCAAAGGCTTCTTTTTAACAAGTCTAGGTCGGGATTTCTTAAAATTCTATTATACATGTTTCGTGAAGAATGGAGAAACAGTAACAATGGTAGCTGAGGAAAATAAAATAATATATGGCTTTTCTGCAGCTACAAAAAAATGTAAAGGTTTTAATGATAGATTAATAAAATGTAACTTTTTCTTATTTGGGTTATTGACGTTTAAGATGTTATTTCGATCACCAAAGTCGTTATTAAGATTGATTAGAAACTTGACTAAAAAAGGAGATGGGGTTGTCGATAAAGAAGATTATGCGGAACTCTATTCAATTGGTGTGAGTAGGAATGCGCAAGGTATGGGAGTAGGAAAGAAAATATTAATAGAAACTGAGAAAAATTTAAAAGCAATGGGTGTTAAAAGAATATCACTTACTACAGATTATTTTAATAATGAGCAAGCGGTAGGTTTTTATCATTCTCTTGGGTATAAACTATTGTATGAGTTTGTGACTTATCCTAATCGAAAAATGTATAGACTTATTAAGAATTTATGAAAATCGTACGAATGAAAATTTTAGCTCCATACGCATATTTTGCTCCAGAACAGGCTGCAAGTTCATATTTGTGGCAAAATTTACATGAAGATTTCGCTAAGGCGGGGATTGGTTGTATTGTATTTGTTCCAACACCTACAAGAGGTATATCTCTTGATGTGAGAGCAACCTACAAAAAGAATTTTTCTATAGAGAAATTATATAATGGCAAATTGATTATTCAAAGATTTCCTCTTTATAGAGAAGGTAAAAATCCATTTATGAGAGCTTTTCGTTATTTTCTTAGTTGTTGTATACAACTTTTTAAATGTATGTGGGGGGTGGAATCGAAAGATTGTAATGTTGTTTTTTTAGCAAGTACTCCTCCTATCTTAGGTTTGGTTGGGGCAATAGTTAGTCGGTTTAGAAAAATGCCTTTTGTATATAATCTTCAAGATATATTCCCTGATTCTCTTGTTGGAACTGGACTTTCCAAGAAGGGTGGCTTAGTTTGGAAAATCGGACGTGTTATAGAAAACTTCACCTATAAATATGCTGATAAAATCATTGTTATCTCTGAGGATTTCAAGAAGAATATCATGGCAAAAGGTGTGCCTGAGGATAAGATTGTAGTTGTCTATAATTGGGTGGATCAGAATGCCGTAATTGATATTCCTCGTGACAAGAACAAACTTTTTGATAAGTATCAGCTTGATCGCTCTAAGTTCTATATCGAGTATAGCGGTAATATTGGTCTTACACAGAATATGGATATGCTGCTTGAAGTGATGAAGGATTTGAAGACAACGCATCCTGATATAGGATTGGTGCTTGTGGGTGAGGGTGCATATAAGGCACAGGTGGAGGAAATCGTTGAGCGTGATAATCTCACCAATGTAACGATGATTCCATTCCAGCCATACGAGGATATCAGTTATGTGTTCTCTTTGGGTGATGCCGGTCTTGTTATCTCTAAACCTGGTGTTGGGGCTAATTCTGTTCCTTCAAAGACATGGAGTATTATGTCGGCTTCTCGTCCTGTGCTTGCCAACTTTGATGAGAATGAATTGAAGGATATCCTGGCTGGCAACGAGTGTGGTATCTTTACCAAGGCTGGTGATAAGGAGGCATTCAAGCAATCTATCATCAAGCTTTATGAGAATCGTGAACTCTGCAAGAAATATGGAGCAAACGGACGTCAGTTTGTGATGGACAACCTGACTCGTGAAGTTGGAACTCAGAAATATGTGGATGTTATCAAAGAAGTATGCAAGAAATAGCTTAGATACTTTTTTATTTCTCTAGAAATTTTTAAAATCAAATAATATGAGTACAGATTTGAAAAGAAGAAATGTGCCTTTTTCTCCACCTGATATGACGGAGGCTGAGGCTAGTGAAGTACGTGATGCTATTTTGTCTGGTTGGATTACAACTGGACCACGTACCAAGAAGTTGGAAAAGGAAGTGGCAGAGTTTGTTGACGTGGAGAAGGCGGTTTGCCTGAACTCGCAGACTGCTTGTGCTGAAATGGCGCTGAGATTGCTTGGTGTAGGCGAGGGGGATGAGGTTATCGTTCCTGCTTATACTTATACGGCAAGTGCATCAGTTGTTAACCATGTGGGTGCAACCATCGTCTTCGTAGATGTACAGAAGGATTGTCTTGAAATGGATTACGAGGCTTTGGAGAAGGCTATCACTCCTAAAACCAAGGCGGTGATTCCTGTAGATCTCGGTGGTATCCCTTGCAATTATGACCGCATCTTTGCTATCGTAGAAAGCAAGAAGGAGATGTTTACTCCTAAGACTGATCTTCAGAAGATGATAGGCCGTATCGCTGTTTGTTGTGATGCCGCCCATGCCTTCGGTGCTTCACGTCATGGAAAGATGCTGGGTAGCATCGCTGACTTCTCTTCATTCAGTTTCCATGCTGTCAAGAACTTCACTACTGCTGAGGGTGGAGCCTTGTCGTGGAATCTTCCTTTTGGAACAGAGAAGGTGGTGAAGGATTTGGATAAGAATCCTGAGAATACCTTCAGCGGTGTGCCTGAGATTGAGGGGGAGACCTGGAACGAGAACCTGTATCGCAAGGCTCAGCTGCTGAGCTTGCATGGTCAGAACAAGGATGCCTTGGCTAAGACGAAGCTGGGTGCCTGGGAGTATGACATCATCGGTACCTGGTATAAGTGCAATATGACTGACGTGGTGGCTGCCATCGGTCTGGTTCAGATGAACCGTTATAAGGGTATGCTGGAGCGTCGTCGTCAGATGATTGAGCGTTACAATGAGGCTTTCAAGGACATGAATGTAGCTGTATTGCCTCACTATAACGAGGAGCATACTTCTTCCGGTCATCTCTATATCGTTCGCCTCCTGGGTAAGACCCGTGAGGAGACAAACAGGGTGATTGAGATGATGGCAGAGCGTGGTGTGGCTACCAATGTACATTACAAGCCGCTGCCAATGATGACTGCCTACAAGAAGTTGGGCTTCGATATCAAGAATTTCCCAAATGCTTTCCACATGTTTGAGAATGAGATTACTTTGCCTCTGAACACCAAGATGACGGATGAGGACTTGGAGTATGTAATCGAATGTTTCAAGGAATGCGTGAAGTAAGATTCTATGAAGAGATTATTTGATATCATTGCATCGGGATGCGGACTCATCATTTTGAGTCCGCTCCTCTTGGTTTTGGCTATCTGGATTAAGTTGGATAGTAAGGGACCGGTGTTCTACCGTCAGGTGAGAGTGGGAAGACATAACAGGGATTTCCGCATCTTCAAGTTCCGCTCGATGAGAGTTGGGGCTGATAAGGGGTCGCTGGTTACCATCGGCGGTAGGGATCCTAGAGTAACCCGTTCGGGTTATTACATCAGAAAGTACAAGTTTGATGAGCTTCCTCAGCTGATCAATGTCTTTATTGGTGATATGAGTCTGGTGGGACCAAGACCCGAGGTTCGTCACTATGTAAACTATTGGACTCCGGAGCAAATGCATGTTTTGGATGTAAGACCAGGAATCACTGATCCTGCCAGCATCAAGTTCAGAAATGAGAATGAGTTAATGGAGAAGGCTGCTGATCCTGAGGATTATTACATCCATGTAATCATGCAGGAGAAAATCAAGCTCTATCTGGAGTATGTAAAGAACGCCAGCTTCTGGTATGACATCAAGTTGATCTTCAAGACATTTGAAGTGATTGTGAAAGAATAGCCCCACCTGTCCCTCCCCAGCGGGAGGGTCCTTAACCCACTCCCAAGCCCTCG
>ERZ1026776.1908-NODE-1908-length-10996-cov-48.930811_pt1 | contig 10996 bp, 11 predicted proteins | sample MGYA00380125_ERZ1026776 | MGnify/ENA primary metagenome ERZ1026776 (study PRJEB33269, sample SAMEA4719761) | human gut metagenome | biome: human-associated habitat; feature: organic feature; material: feces | place: Cameroon | collected 2013-10 ... | reverse complement strand
CATCATCTTCACGAAGATACTCCTCAATAAAGCTATATACGTCTTTTATAGAGCGTGTACTAAGTCGCTTTTCCCAATCAACAAGCATCCTATCGGTCTGTTGAAACATTTTCGTCTCAAAATTATCAAATGATTCAATGTTGTCAGAATCCTCAATTAATTGATTTAAATAGTTTATAACCCTCACCTTTCTAAAGGCAGATACATTATCCGAAAGGAACTCAGGTCTTACCTGTTCTGCAAACTCGGCTACTATAGAATTATATTTTTCTGCCACCTCATCAACAGCGGCTCCAACATTAATTTCTTTTTTCAAAGCATCAATATTGGCCGCCAACGACAAGATTTCACTTCTACTACTGCGATACCCCCATATTTCTCGAATAGCACGTGAAAGAATCTGCAAACTATGTTTGAATTCATCATTTACACCCTTGCCTACATACTCATCGAATCTAGTGGCAACATCCACCATATAATACAACCATTTGGAAATGGTACTTTTGCCACTTCCATTAGGTCCAGCCAAAACTGTTATTCCATCTACCAGAATATCAGCATTTTCTATGGCATGATAATCGCTTATGTTAAATCTATATTTGCTCATAACAATTCCATTTTAAAGCAAAAATAAAGATTTCTCTTGGAAAAAGCAAATCTTTAAGCAACAAAACGCTCTTTTTTAACTTTTTGAAACGATTATAGCGCTATATGTCTAGGGATTTCTTTTCATCTAACAAGAAAACGAGTATATTTGTATCGAAGCAAACCACTTGATGGTCATGCTCCTCTAACTGTTTACCAGTATTGAAGCAAACATATCTATTGCCATAATCTTCTCCTTTTAAACATTTCCTCTTGGTAATCAAATAGCTTGATTTCCTTCATTGCAAAGAAATTATCTCTTCAATAGATTCTCAACATCCTTGATGGCTTTTTCAAGGTCAAAAGCCCCTTTGCCTCTGAAAATTTTCCCAACCATAAGACTTCAATTGCTTCAGCATCTTCACAAAGGCTTCTCGCCTGTTGGATGGGTCGTGTGGCAATGTCTCACCACCTCATAGCCATCACCCACAATCATCTTCACGGCGTTCACAGTTGGAGCAGACAACTCCATCAATCCGCACCAATGCCCCACCATATCTTCCGAACGGCGATACAGCTGGGCATATACGCCATCCAATTTTAAATGTCCCATGTTCTCCACATACAACAATATCTGGATAACATAAAACTCATTGATTTTCTTGCTTCCATCTTTCGTAACGGAGCAAATTCTTTGATATATATCGTAATAGAATGGCACCTCAGCCTGCAAATCCATCGTTGGGTAATGCTGATGCTGCCATCTCTCTGCAAATTCTTCTCTTGTCATTCCGCTAAATAAGCACTAAACATTACCACAGGATGCTTCCCAAATAGCTCTTGAAATAATATTTGTCGGGATAATCCGCAATAAGCTGTCTGATACCATTCTTGATAATCTTATCCACGGCAGCAGATTTCCTCATTACCCTCTCTATTTGTCCCAACAGCCAGTTGAACTCCTTTGGCTTTTCCTTGAGCAAAGCCAATCTCTTGATGTCCTTGAATAGTATCTCACCCACAAAGGCATGGTCTTGCTTGGGTACTTACTTGATATATTCCGGATAAAGTTCCCACAGATTCCAATGCTTATGCACAAACATATCTTTGAGCAAGTCAAACCGTTCCTCCTTGATGAGAATCTTGGCTTCTGCATCCTCATAATCATGCTCCCAATCGGGCATTTTCCAAAGTTCATCAAAGAAGGCGACCCAATCATTTCCATCTATCACCTCTTTCAGAGCCTCATAATATTTGATTCGATAACCACTGACGATAAATCTTTTCTTGCATTCTTCTATCAGCCAATCCTTGTCACCTGATAGTTTCAATGCTTTCACCACTTTGTCCTCCCATTTCTTGGAGTAGGAGTGAAAGTCGTCTTTGTTATCGTCTATCACCTCAACAGTTTTCTTATACTCGCCCCATTCAATGAGGCAGTCGATATAATGGTCACGGATATTCTCGTCATCCCGTTTCTCCCACATCAGTTTCTCTGCCTTTGCACGCTTTCCATGGGCTACCCAGTAATCCGCCTTTTGAAAGTAATAGCGATAATGGAAGTATTTCTCTTTCTTATTTTTCAACCGCTTGCTGATATGAGCCAGATACGCCTTTTCATCATCACCGCAAAGTAGCGGCATCGCCTCATCCACACACCACTCAAAGCGCATGAAATAGTTGTCACCAATTTCCTCACATTGCTCTGCTATCTCTCCAAGCATACCCAAACGGGAATCCTCCTCTATCTCATTACTATTGATCAACAACTCCCTCACCATGTGTCTGCCGACTGGGTGATAATGTCCCTCAAAACCTTGTTTTCTTCTGCCCACACATCACAGGAGTGTAAGCCAGATGGTCGTGCTTGAACTCTCGGCAAGTGATAGTCATCACATATCCAGCTATCAAGGCAGCATCAATCAAATTACCTTTCTTCTTCATGCTCTTGGCTTTCCTCAGCATAGCAGCCAGGTCTTGCTCTATTTTCCTCCAGTCCAGTTGGGGGTATCCGAATCGCACGCCCAACACACCAGCATGAGCAAAGCAAGCTTCCACCTGTTCCTTGTAGTTACCACGCTCTGGCTTCCAATATTTTTCCACCAAAGCCGTAGCAAAGTCCTCATGCGTGGCTGCATACTGCCACACAAAAGCTTTAATTTCCTTGCCCGATATTTTCGAGAGAACTTTATCTATCTTGTCTATTTGAGTGTTTGTGTTCATTGATTTTTTCAACTTAAGATACCTTTAAATTCTATTATTCATCGGTATTATTCCATCATAAAAGTAATTTATTATGTATAAATCAAAAGGAAGTAAGTTCTTCATTGAACTTACAAGCTTGTCTACACCTACATTTAAGAACTCATTAATTACAGCATTAATCTCCTTTGTGTCGTCTTCCAAGTTAATCAAACCTGTGTTTTGAACTTTCTTGCTTATCATACGAGGCAATCCATATTCTTCAAGTTGGAAAACTATTTTTGGTAAAAAAGCATTAGTCACCCTATGCACAAAAGAAGATATATCTGGGGAATTAGGATAAATCACTAATTTTATGGAATTGATTACTGAAATAACAGAAGCTAATTCAAAAGAGACTTTACGTTCATATGCAAACATATTTTCATACGAAATCTCATAGCGACAAACTTTTTCGTAAATCTCTTTTATAGAACTATTCCAAACATTACATGCAATACAAGCATATGTTCTCAAACGATTTCTATCATTTTTCTGTATATCAGCAAATTCTATTATATCATTCAATGCTGGTGTCCAGTCCCAAGTGTTATATTTTATCAAACATTCATAGTTTCTTGGCCAACTAGGATTGTTCTTAATCTTTACAACTAATTCTTTCAAGAAAGAAGGGCTACAAATTTTTATCTGTGGAAGATGTTCTAATTGCTTCCATTTTTCTTCCTCCAGCAGAGAAATCATGTCATCATTAAATGATTTAATCAAATGATATTGCTCATTTTCCAAATGAACACCCGGATTACTTCCATCAAGCCCTTTTACCACCTCATCAGGAAAATCCAAACTTAAAGATGTTTCCGCTTTTTCAGGTGGAGCTGACAAGACATAGACCTTTCCAATAAAATACCGAAACATACGACCTGCACGACCTATTATATTTCTATAAGTAAAATAGTCAATTTTCGCACTGCCATTTTTGTTTGACCATAATATAACATTCTCTGCTTGTGTATTAACTCCTTCTATAATAGATGAAGTAGAAACTATAGTATTCAAGCCTTCTTTTTCTTCAAACAATTTAATTTGGAGTTGGCTCAACGAACGATGCAATTGCCCATTATGAATTCCAATACCTCTTAATACTAAAGGAATCAATGGGAATTCTTTTCCGTAGTTTACTTCTAACCATGAAGCAAAGTTATGAAGTAAGATATCTTTCCGTTCACCTATAGTTTCCAAAAGTACAGTACAAACTTTATGTATGTTACCATAGGATCCAGCATAAACTAAAGTTTTCCCTATATGCCTATCATATATCCGTTTAAGCTCTCTTTTCTTGAATTCATCACTACTCATACCATAAGGTTTCTGTTTATACAACGGCAACGCTTTTGTAACAACGGTCTTGAAATCAATTGGCAAGAAGGTCATACTCTCCGTAAAAACATTATCTTTGATAACATTTATATTAGGGGCGAGGTAATATTTTTGCTTTGCCTTTTTACCAAGCTCAATCATAGCACTAAGCAACGTATCACATCTACTATCACCAAAACTAGAACTAGCTTTATAAAACTCATCAACTATCAGAATATCTATATCACTCAATGTTTCCATATATGCAAAGGCACGCTCTTGCGGAAACACACAAATAGTTTTATCTGCTATAACAGAATCAGATGTTGTTATGATTTTATATAAGTTAGAGAATTTACATTGAAGTCTTCTTCTTGTTTCATCAGCCAAGGCTATAGTTGGTACGATTATAACAACAATATTCGGCTTTTTAATAGCAATAAATGCATCTATAATAAAACTTTTACCAAAACTGGTTGGGGCACTTACAGCCAAATTTTCTCCTGCCAACAAACGTTTTAATACTTCAGATTGCTCTATATGAAGAATACAATCTGAAGTATTCCCAACATCTACCTTAAAAGCTTCGTAAGCAAAACGGTCTTCCCAACAAGCTGAATGCTCATTTATATAGGGGTATAAACCGACTTCTCTTATCAAATGATTCAAGAACGGAGTATAAGCTTTATAATCCCCATGCAAATAATCTAAAAGTTTTATGACTTCACTACGAGCATCAGCCTTCTGATTATTGTTCAGCAAATCATTGATTTCCGAACATTTTTTATATAAGTCAATTGTCTGCATCTTCTTTCAACATTTTAGCCCTTCCCATAAACCAGTTAACTATTTTATCCTTATTTGGCAAAGGAAAAAGAATCAGGTGGAAATTAATTTGTTCATATTCTGACAAATCCCCAAGTTTTTTTATTTGTTTTTCAAAGAAAGAGGTTGCTCTTTCCTTATGATAATTAATTATTTTCTCCTTATAAGATTCATCCATTTTTCTACATGAAGCAGTAATACTGCATTCATGCAATAATAGTATTGGTACATGAATACGGGATTTGACACAATCCACAGATTCGCCATTTTCTAAAATATTCTTGATTTTCTTTACTAATTCAGGATTATCAATTTGTTCATCCAGTTCCCTCAAACTTGTCATCACTCCAACTTCCTTTCTAATAATAGGTGTAGCTAACATTTGGGCTACAGACGACAATGGATCAGCAAATCTAGTATCATCAATACTATTGTAGAATTTTGCCTCACCTAGCCATAACTGGAAATCACTATCTTTAGTCAATACTATATGTACAGCATCAGCTCCTTTTGCGTTATCATTATCATTTTGCTTATAGAATATTTTGGGTGTTGCAGAAATGGCCCCATAGTGATGTTTCATGATTCCATATAACACAATTTCTGCGATTTCACTTCCCTTACCCTTATCATCTATTAAACGAAGATGTTTTGCGGATTCTGTTAAAGCCGTATATGAACTATCAACGCACTTTCTTCTTTCTTCAGTAGTGAGTGCTGTTTGTGCAATATTGTTAAAGATAAACTGCTGAAAGTTTTTCTTCATCCAATTTCCATCTTCAAATCCATTTACAATAGAAAGAAGGAAATCATTAGTATCTGGAGTAATATTTGCTCTATCAGGATTAAAATTGACAAAGCAATCGTCCACAAGAATATCAAAATGCCAAATTTTACCAGCCATAAATTTCGTATAAAAATGTCAAATCATCGATGCTACCTTTATCAAATACTCTATACACTTGCTCAATTTCTCAAAAGGCGTAATTGGAGAATTCATTACTTGGCATGCAAACGAAGAATACTGATATTTTATAAAAGTGTTACCACAAACTAAATCAAGCATTTTCAATGAGTATTCAAGCCATGTTCTAACCATTGCCTCATTAAGATATTGGTTCCCCATAAGAGAAGTTCCCTCCTGGATAACTCTATAAATTCCATTATTCATGATTACCTCCTTCCTTTTGAGCATGAATCAAATTGTTATGGTATTCAGTTGTCAAGAAGTCTTCTTCTTTATTTTGCTTTCTCTTCTTGATACTGATACCAAATCCTTCGAAACTATCAAACATAGGAAATATAATCAATACTAGCCAAAATAGGAATATAAGATTATTGCCATTAAAATCTTCAGTAAACGACAAGTCTATGCAAAGCTTGAAATTTGCCAAAACATAAATCGTTGTTACAAGAAAGACCAGCATAAACCAGTAATCCACCAATCGGTTACGAATGCTCACACCAAGAGACTTCAAACATTTCCATAGGTTACCAATACCTAAACGACACAAATAACCTATCAATCCACCTACCAGCAAGGCTGCCAATAGTGATAATGCAAATACCCAAATTTCAATATACATAGTCATTATTTTTATTATTTATTGAATGTAACAGTATTAAGCAAATTATCTTTCTATAGAAAGACTTTGTCCACTTCTGTGATTACCATACCATAAACCATATTCCCAGGCGGTCCCAGCCCGCACAACCTGGCGAAGACCTTTGATGGTCCGCCAACCTTAGAGCGAAGCGGTTCCGAGCACCGAGTAGGGCGGTTTCCTCCCTCGCTCCTGAGGAGAGAGGGCCGGGGTGAGAGGTGGAGCCCTCTTTAAGGGTAAAGAGGGACGGGGTGATTTTCGAAAAAATTATTTCTTTGCCAAAGAAAAGACAGAGCAATTAGAAAGTGCATACGTTCCAATCACCCCATAACATACTAACGGTATGAAAAACGCAATCGCCATACTTCCCGTAGTATCCGCAATATGCCCCATAATTACTGGAGCAACCGCTCCACCCATTATCGTCATGATAAGCAACGAAGAAGCAAGTTTGGTCTTTGTACCCGCATCCCTCAATGCCAGCGAGAATATAGTCGGAAACATGATGCTCTCTCCCAGATACAGGGCGAAGAATGCTATGAGTAGTATGGGTCTACTACAAACCACGTAAATGTGTCATAGCAACGTTATGTTTTAAGAAGAAAAAAAACGGGCTACTAAGCTCCATCTCCAAAAAGTAGCTTAATTAAAAAGGAGAGAGGGAGCCGTTCGCCCGTATATCTGATATTACCCTACAGGCAATGCTACATTCTAGGAAATCAATGAATCGCTAACAACGCATTACAATTATTACCTCTTTAAAATACAGCACTGTTTTTTTAAGGGACAATCATTTACCCCTCATACCCATTCGGGTTATTCTTCTGCCAGTTCCAGCTATCTCGGCACATTTCCTCGATACCATACTTCGCTTCCCAGCCCAACTCGGCCTTTGCCTTGGCAGGATTGCAATAGCAGGTGGCAATATCGCCAGGACGTCTTGGCTTGATAGCATACTTGATGGCTACACCATTTGCATTCTCAAATGCCTTCACTACATCCAGAACAGAATAGCCGTGACCTGTACCCAGATTATAAATCGCCAAACCACATTTACGCTCTATGGCCTTCAAGGCACAGACATGACCGGCAGCCAAGTCACAAACGTGGATGTAATCACGGACACCTGTACCATCAGGAGTATCATAGTCATTACCAAATACACCCAGTTCCTCACGTTTGCCTACAGCCACCTGCGTGATATAAGGCATCAGATTGTTTGGAATACCATTCGGATCCTCACCAATCTTACCACTCTGATGCGCACCGATAGGATTGAAATATCTCAGCAGAACCACATTCCACTCCTGATCTGCCTTCTGCACATCCATCAACACCTCTTCCAACATCGACTTGGTCTGACCGTATGGATTGGTACAATGACCCTTAGGACATTCCTCAGTGATAGGGATAATCGCAGGATCACCATAAACAGTAGCAGAACTTGAGAAGATGATATTCTTGCAATCGTGACGGCGCATCACATCCAGAAGAATGAAAGTACCCGTCATGTTGTTGTGGTAATACTCCAAAGGCTTTGCCACCGACTCACCCACCGACTTCAAACCGGCATAATGGATAACCGCATCAAAGTAGTTTTCATCAAAAATCTGATCCATAGCCTCTTTATCCAAGACATCAGCCTTATAAAACTTGATATCCTTACCAATCAGTCCAGACACCCGCTTCAAAGCCTCAGGCTTGGAATTAGAGAAATTATCCACTACCACTACGCTGTGTCCAGCCTTATCCAACTCGATAATTGTATGGGTGCCGATATAACCGGCACCACCACATAAAAGAATATTCATTATATCTATGTTTTTTAATTGTTCTTATTCTACCGTCACACTCTTCGCCAGATTTCTCGGCATATCCACATCCAGTCCCTTATCTACTGCCACATAGTAAGCAAGCAACTGCAGCGGAACAACGCTCAGCAGCGGAACCAGCGCATTCAGGGTTCTTGGAACCTCCAACACATTATCCGCAATCTCCTTCACCTGCTGGTCACCCTCAGTCACCACAGCAAGGATGCGGCCGTTTCTCGACTTCACCTCCTGCATGTTCGAGATAATCTTCTCATACAACTGATGATGCGTAGCCAAGAACACGATAGGCATATCCTGGTCTACCAGAGCGATAGGACCATGCTTCATCTCGGCAGCAGGATAACCCTCGGCATGGATGTAACTGATTTCCTTCAGCTTCAACGCACCCTCCATCGCTACAGGATAGTTCACACCACGGCCCAGATACAGGAAGTTGTGCGCATAGGTAAACATTCTCGAGATATCCTTGATCATCGGAGCCTGCTCCAATACCTTCTCCATCTTCTGCGGAATCTCAGAAAGCTCCTCTATCATCTGATAGTAGTCAGCATTGTTCAGGGTTCCCAACTCATGACCCAAAGCCAGGGCAAGAAGCGTAAGAACCGTTACCTGACCGGTGAATGCCTTCGTACTTGCCACACCAATCTCCGGACCCACATGGATATAGATACCCGTATCCGTTTCACGTGCGATGGAAGAACCCACGCCGTTCACGATGCCGAATATCAGCGCACCCTTCTCCTTCGCCAGCTTAATCGCTGCCAAGGTATCAGCCGTCTCACCACTCTGGCTGATTGCAATCACCACATCCTCAGGTTCAATCACTGGGTCGCCATAGCGGAACTCACTGGCATACGCCACCTCCACTCTCTTGCGGCACATCTTCTCTATCAGCTGCTTGCCAATCAGTCCGGCATGCCAACTGGTACCGCATGCCACGATGATGATATGCTTCGCCTGAACCAGACGGTCACGATAATCACGAAGCGCAGAAAGAACGATGCGGTTGTTCTCAGGATGCTCCTTATCAGCAAAGAGACGACCGCTCATGCAATCCTTCAGACAGTTTGGCTGGTCATAAATCTCCTTCAGCATAAAGTGATCAAAACCACCCTTGCTCAGTTTGCTGATGTCCAGATCCACAGTCTTGATATCATAATGACATGCCGAATGCTCCAGGTTGATGATATTCAGTTCCTCACCTACCCTGACATCAGCAATCTGACCATCTTCCAGATACACCACCCTGTCCGTATGCTCCACGATAGGAGTCGCATCACTGGCGATATAGAAGTTCTGGTTATCCTTACCTACGCCAACCACCAATGGGCTAGACTGGCGGGCAACAACCAGATGACTAGGAATCCCTTTCTCGACAACAGCAATGGCGTAAGCACCGATGGCATCATTCAAAGCCTGGCAAACGGCAGATACCAAGTCCTTGCCGTTCTGCTGGTAGTAGAAATCAATCAGCTGCACCAGCACCTCGGTATCGGTAGTACTCTTGAATTCATATCCCTTTTCGATGAGCTGTTCCTTCAGAATCTGGTAGTTCTCGATAATACCATTATGCACCAGCGCCAGTTCACCACTCATGCTTACTTGAGGATGCGCATTGGTAGCAGAAGGCTCACCATGCGTAGCCCAACGGGTATGGGCGATACCCACATGACCACTACAGTCCTTCTCGGCAGCCATCGCCTCCAGGTTACTCACCTTACCCTTCGTCTTGTAAACATTCAGCTGGTCCTGACCATTAATCAAAGCCACACCAGCGCTGTCATATCCACGATACTCCAGTTTTTTCAAACCCTCAATAAGAACAGGATAAGCATCATTCTGTCCAATATATCCAACTATTCCACACATAATTATTTACTCTCTACTTTTAAATCTGTTATTTATTAATTTGTTTCTTCCATTCCAGGAATCTCAGGATGAGCGTAATCTGGTCTTCCCATTTATCGCTCAGCCTCATCGCCTCCTCCTTGCTGTAAGCAGGATGACTCTTGGTAAATCCACTGAAAATTTCATCAATACAAACATTCCCATCCGTTGCATAGAGGGAATTCACAAAATCAAACATCCGCGCCTCATCACTGGGAAGAAAAGATTCCGGATGTTCAGACAACCAACGGTTGAATTTACTTTTACTTTCGTTATTCATAAATTAAATTAATAATAGTTGATGGTATCTGCAAGACAGTACCATCAACACTTTATATTTTGTTACTAAACTAGGTCAAACATTATTCACAGAATCATCTTTCTCATGATTTATTCGAACACATAAATCATGAGAAAGATAGCATAACAGCTAGAACGCCTAGCGAAAAAACTGGGGTAATCTACATCATAAAGCACCCTAATAGGTAAACAAGAATTCTAAACACGCAACTGATCAACACTACTGTTGTTTACCGCAGAAACATGTAACAGCCTTTTGGCAATATCAACAAGTAAAGGATAATTTACATCTCTATTGGGTAAATTACTACCTATATATAAACTTGTCGGTTTTATAGCTAAATCCGAAATTGTAAGCATCCAACCCCTATAGCAATACAACTCCATCCCCAGTGTTTACTGGGG
>ERZ1026776.1902-NODE-1902-length-11020-cov-5.595166_pt1 | contig 11020 bp, 8 predicted proteins | sample MGYA00380125_ERZ1026776 | MGnify/ENA primary metagenome ERZ1026776 (study PRJEB33269, sample SAMEA4719761) | human gut metagenome | biome: human-associated habitat; feature: organic feature; material: feces | place: Cameroon | collected 2013-10 ... | reverse complement strand
TGATACGAAGTCAGTGACGACGAGGCACGGTTTAGCCACTTTATCGACAGTCTGAAAGGTGTTGCCGAGGCAACACCTTTCATAATAAATATTAAATTATTGAATAATTAAACAGGGTGAACCTTTGATTCAAAATCCTCATGCTTGCCGTCAAGGTTGTATTTTTTATCTCTTCTCTTTTGGAAGAATTTAACAGCAACCTGACCGAACTGAGCATATGAAAGGATATCCTCCTCCTGCTCATAATACTCTTTGATTTCATCCTTGAAATCGTCAATCTTATCATGAATAAGATCAGCAGGACGGCAAGTGATAATTTCATCATCGCCTACAATCTTCTTTTGGAATTCTGGGTCAATATCGCAAGGAGTCTTACCGTACTTGCCTGCAACCATATCCTTAAATTCCTTAGTAACCATCTTATATCTCTCGCCCATAATAACGTTGAATACAGCCTGAGTACCAACGATTTGAGAGGTAGGAGTAACAAGTGGAGGATAACCTGAATCCTCTCTTACTCTCGGAACCTCGGCAAGCACCTCGTCAAGCTTATCTGCCTTACCTGCCTGCTTAAGCTGAGAAACAAGGTTAGAAAGCATACCGCCCGGTACCTGATAAAGAAGAGTGTTAGCGTCAACGCCAAGCATCTTAGGGTCAAGAAGACCTGAAGCAAGATATTTTTCACGAAGAGGAGTAAAGAAATCTCTGATTTCAGAAAGAGCCTTGATATCAAGACCTGTATCGTATTCAGTACCCTTAAGTGCGGCTACCATAGACTCTGTAGCCGGGTGAGAAGTACCCATAGCAAGCGGGCTCATAGCAGTATCAATTACATCAACACCTGCCTCAATACCTTTAAGGTGTACCATAGAAGCAAGGCCTGAAGTATAGTGAGAGTGAAGTTGAACAGGAATATCAACTGTACTCTTAAGTGCCTTAACAAGGTCATAAGTTCCGTAAGGAGTCAAAAGACCTGCCATATCCTTAATACAAATTGAATCAGCACCTGCATTTTCAAGCTGCTTTGCATAATTGCAATAGTAGTCAATATCAAAAACAGGACCGGTTGTATAAGAAATAGCCGCCTGAACGTGACCGCCGTATTTCTTAGCGGCATCAATAGCTGTTTGAAGATTACGAACGTCGTTAAGAGCATCGAAAATTCTCAAAATATCAATACCGTTATCAATACTCTTTTTAACAAAATAATCTACAAGCTCATCAGAATAATGGCGATAACCGAGCATATTCTGACCTCTGAAAAGCATTTGGAGCTTTGTATTAGGACATTTTTTACGAATAAGACGAAGCCTGTCCCACGGGTCCTCATCAAGGAATCTAAGGCAACTGTCAAATGTTGCACCGCCCCAACATTCAAGTGAATGATAGCCGATTTTATCCATTTTTTCGAGAATGCCCTCAAATTCGTCAGTTCTCATACGTGTTGCAATCAAAGACTGATGAGCATCACGGAGAACTGTTTCAGTAATTCCGATTTTAGCCATTTACGACACCTCTTAGTTTAATGTAATGATAACCTGGCCTGCTTCAACGCTGTCACTCTTAGAAACATTAACAGAAGCAACAGTGCCGTCCTGAGGAGCAACGATTTCGTTTTCCATCTTCATAGCTTCAAGAATGCAAAGAACAGAGCCGCTTGAAACAGAATCGCCTACTGAAACCTTAACATCAAGGATTGTGCCCGGCATAGGAGCTTCAACCTTAACTGAGCCTGCTGTGCCTTGAGCTGCAGGAGCAGGTGCAGCAGCCGGTGCAGGAGCAGGTGCTGCGGCAGGTGCAGGAGCAGGAGCGGCAACAGGTGCAGCTACAGGAGCAGCGGCAACAGGAGCGCCGGCGCCCTCTTCAACAGTTACATTATAAGGTGTACCGTTTACGGTAATTGTATAGTTTTTCATATTATTATCCTCCATTATTTAACAGAATGTTTTCTCGGTAAAGTATTTTCTCTTTTTCCTGCAAGAATATCAAGTGCGGCAATAACCTTTGCACGAGTATCGGCAGGAGCAAAAATATCATCAACTGCACCGCAAGCAGCGGCAGTAAACGGAGAAGCAACCTTCTCTGTATATTCCTTCTTAAGTTCCTCCTTGCTTTCGCCGTTTGCAAGTCTTTCATTAAACAAGAACTGAACAGCGGATTCAGTCGGAAGCGGTGATGCAACACTCTTATCCCAAGCAAATGTAAAGTCTGCATTAGCACCTTTACCTGCAAGAGCGATATAAGCAATACCTACTGCGTTTCCGGTGATAACGGAAATCTTAGGTGTTGTTGCGGTAGCATAAGCGCTTGTAAGCTTTGTAAACGCTGTAAGGCACTGATTTTCCTTGCCTGCCTTATTAACTGCGCCGTTTGCATTAACCAATGTAACAACAGGGATTGAATAAGCATCGCAAAGCTTAACCATAGTCTCAGCCTTATATGAGCAACAAGGACAAATAGGTTCGCCCTCAAATGCAACAAAGCCTACTGTTGTTCCCATAACGGTTGCAAGAACGGTTTTGCATTTGTTTTCTGAATATCCGCCCTTAAGTTCAACAGCTGAATTTGCATCTGCAATACTGTTAATAACAGTCATAGCGTCATCGCCGTCATTAGCAAAAGTGCTCGGTGCTGCAAACTCAAAAAGAGGAGCAGGAGAAATATTGTTAGACGGAAGAAGAGATGCAATATTCTTAGCGGCATCAACTGCCTCTTCAAAAGTATCGCAAAGAACATCAACCGTTCCTGCTTCATAGCTTTCCTCGGCTGTAACCTCACTCGGAGCAGTTACATAAAAATCAGCGTCCTTAACTGCTATAACTACATCAGCCATATTAGCAATAAGAGCAGATGTACCGAGGCAAGAGCCTGCGATAATAGAAATTTGAGGGCATACGCCACTCATTGATGTTGATGCTTTAACAAGCTCGCCATAGGCATTCATAACCTCAAATCCCTCGGTAAGCTTAACACCGTTTGAATCATACACACCGATAACCGGACAACCGGTTTTTAATGCAAGATCGTAAATCTTTTTAATTTTAGCACACTGTGCAACACTTACAGCACCGCCGTCAACAGTAATATCCTGTGAAAACGCATATACTGCGCACTCGTTTACTGTTCCGAAGCCGGCAACAACCTCAACCGAACCGTCAGCCGATTTAGCGTAAGCATCAATCTCGGTAAATGAGCCGTCATCAAAAAGTGCTTCAAGTCTTTTAAGTGCTTTTGAGTCGTTCACTGTTTTGTCCTCCTTGAAAATGTGACAGAGCATATATGAAAATTTAAAATATTCCAAATTTGCCTATTATAGATTTTAACACTTTGTCAAATTAATATCAATAAAAAATTATGAATTTTATTATATTTCGCTGATTTTATCAAAATTTTTTTAAATATAGCGGTGTCATTTGAGCATAAAGGAAAAAATCAAGACCCGAACCGTTAAGTCCGAGCCTCGATTTAATGATATAAGGGAAATATTATATCTGTGTTTATTACTCGCTGAAAAGCGGAGTTGAAAGATATCTGTCACCTGTATCAGGTAAAAGAGCAACAATTGTCTTACCTTTATTTTCAGGTCTTTTAGCAAGCTCCTTAGCTGCCCAAAGAGCCGCACCGCTTGAAATACCTACAAGTACACCCTCCTGCTTAGGAAATGCCTTACCTGTTGCGAATGCATCCTCATTTTCAACCGTGATAATTTCGTCATAAATCTTTGTGTTAAGAGTATCGGGAACAAAGCCTGCGCCGATACCTTGAATCTTATGAGGACCTGCCGTGCCCTTTGAAAGAACAGGAGAAGTAGCAGGCTCAACTGCAACAATCTTAACGTCCGGATTTTTGCTCTTAAGGTATTCGCCAACACCTGAAAGAGTACCGCCGGTGCCGACACCTGCAATAAAGATATCAACTTTACCTTCGGTATCGTTCCAAATTTCAGGACCTGTTGTTGCCTTATGAGTAGCCGGGTTTACAGGGTTTGTAAACTGACCTGCGATAAAGCTGTTAGGAATTTCCTCAGCAAGCTCATTTGCCTTAGCAATAGCGCCCTTCATACCTTTTGCGCCGTCTGTAAGAACAAGTTCTGCGCCGTATGCTTTCATAAGATTACGTCTTTCAACGCTCATGGTTTCAGGCATTGTGATAATAAGTCTGTAACCCTTTGCTGCTGCAACAGATGCAAGACCGATACCCGTGTTACCGCTTGTCGGCTCAATAATTACCGAGTCAGGCTTAAGCTTACCTGTCTTTTCTGCATCTTCGATAATTGCCTTAGCAATTCTGTCCTTAACAGAGCCTGCCGGATTAAAGTATTCGAGCTTAACAAGAATTGTTGCTTCAAGATTGTTGTCTTTTTCAAAATGTGTAACCTCAAGAAGAGGTGTATTGCCTACAAGGTCGAGTGCTGATTTATAGATAGCCATAATAAAATAATCTCCTTAATAATTAATCAAATAATTTAAAATTAGTCGATTGCGGCGAAAGCTTCGTCGAGATCGTGAATAATATCGTCAATATGCTCTGTACCGATAGAAAGTCTGATTGTATTAGGCTTAATATCCTGCTCAGCAAGCTCTTCGGGGCTAAGCTGGCTGTGTGTTGTGGTTGCAGGGTGAATAACGAGTGATTTAACGTCTGCTACATTTGCAAGGATTGAGAAAATCTTTAAGCTGTCGATAAACTTCTTAGCTTCAGCCTCTCCTCCCTTGATTTCAAATGTAAAGATAGAACCTGCTCCGTTAGGGAAGTATTTATTATAAAGGTCCTTATATCTTGGATCTACGCTTGGGTGATTAACCTTTTCAACCTTTGGGTTATTAACAAGATATTCAATAACCTTCTTTGTGTTCTCAACGTGACGCTCAACACGAAGCGAAAGAGTTTCAAGGCCCTGAAGAAGAAGGAATGCGTTAAACGGTGAAATAGTAGCGCCTGTATCACGAAGAATGATAGCACGAATATATGTTACAAATGCCGCAGGACCTGCCGCCTCCTGGAATGATACACCGTGATAGCTTGGGTTAGGGTCTGCAATCTGCGGATATTTTCCGCTTGCCTTCCAATCAAAGTTACCGCTGTCAACGATTACACCGCCGAGTGTTGTGCCGTGACCGCCGATAAACTTAGTAGCACTGTGCACAACGATATCTGCGCCGTATTCAATAGGTCTTAAAAGATAAGGTGTTGCAAATGTTGAGTCTATAACAAGCGGAATATTGTGTGAATGAGCAATATCTGCAAGCTTTTGAATATCAATAAGATTTGAATTAGGATTACCGAGTGTTTCGATAAAGATTGCCTTTGTGTTATCCTGAATAGCATTTTCAAAATTTGAAAGGTCGTCAGGGTCAACAAATGTTGTGTTTACACCAAACTGTGAAAATGTGTGCTCAAGGTAGTTATATGTGCCGCCATAGATTGTCTTAGCCGATACAATGTGGTCGCCTGCCTGAGCAAGAGCCTGGAATGTATAAGCAAGTGCCGCTGCACCGGAAGCTGTTGCAAGAGCAGCTACACCGCCCTCAAGAGCCGCAACTCTCTTTTCAAAAACGTCCTGGGTTGAATTTGTAAGTCTGCCGTAAATGTTACCTGCATCTGCAAGACCGAATCTTGCTTGTGCGTGGTCGCTGTTTTTGAATACATAAGAAGTAGTCTGATAAATCGGAACTGCTCTTGAATCTGTAGCCGGATCCGGCTCTTCCTGTCCTACGTGAAGCTGAAGTGTTTCAAAATGATATTTATAATCTGACATAATGTTATTTCCTTTCGATGTTAAAAATCAGTTTTTATGTTTAGTAGTTAAAATTTAAAGCTATAATATTTTTTGTGAATAATCACATACAACATCGAAAGCACATTCGTTGATTTTTGATATTTGCGACTGTTAATTTGCTATAGATTTTTGTCATAACAATCTCTCCTTTAACATTTCCCTTATTACCTACGTGGTTTGTAGGTTTTCTCTGTGATGTCTACACTATACACTACATTACCTATTTTGTCAATAGGTTTTTAGTATTTTTTTTGAAAAATTTTAAATTCTTTTTCAGGCAAGCCAAAAAAGTATACAAAAAAGCCCGTAAACACAAGGGTTTACGGGCTTTTTATGAAATTCATTTTTATTTTTGTTTTAACGCTTTTGTTTCGTTTATTGCTCTGAATAGTGACAATTCATTATCATAAGGCAAATCACAAGTCATATGCCAAATCATAATTCCGCCAAGTTCGGCATCAAGTGCAAAAGCGGTTTTATCACATATCATTTGATATGAATTAATATATTGAGGAGCAGTCATAGGATTACCGTCATGGTCAAAATCATTGAAATAAATCAAATTTGTATATTTATCAAGCTTACCGTCATATTGATTATAATTGCCCCAATAGCCAAGTTTGTTGGTAGGTCTTGAATAAAAAGGGACTCCCAAATCAAGCTGTTTTGAGTCAAAACCGCCCTGAAGCATTTTATTAATACCGTTGACAGTTACGGGAAAAATTGAATGATAGCCGTGAGCGGTAAACATATCGTAGAGCATAACCTCTGCCCTGTCAATCATTTTAATAACGTCATCATCAAATTGCAAATCCCAGGGAGCAATTGCGAGAGAAAGAATTTTATCGCCGAGGGCATTATCAACCTTTCTTAAAAACGCATTAAACAGCTTCCATTCATTTTTGCTGTTTGGAAATTCGTAGTCCATATCAAAGCCGTCAAAATCATATTTATCAACAAATGTTTTAATATTTTTAACGGTATTATCGACATTTTCATCACTTAGCATTGAAATAATATCTGCGTTATCATCACCGTAAGGCATTGCAATATCGCAAATAATATTGATATCTCTGTTCCCTATTGCCTTTTTAAGTATATCTATTTTAGAGGAATAGATTTCCTCCTCAATTTCATTTCCGTCATTATCGACAAAAATTATATTTCCTTTACTGTCATATTTAGCCGTGCCGAAAACAATAATATCGGTCAATCCGTCAAGCATTGAAAAATCGGTCTTATCGCTTATATCGTTTGCAACAAGATACGAATTAACACGCAAAGAACTTGCGTCCTTCGACTTAATATTATATACGCCTATATCATAAAGTTTAAATTTGCCGGATGACTGATTTACAAAAATACGAAGATATCTGTAGCTTACATCGCCCACAAAGCAGGTATGACCGCCCTCTATGCAATCGCTTTGATAGAGGAATTTATAATTCTTATCCTTGTCATTGCTTGCATAGATTTCAAACAAAGTTACCTTTTTGCCGTTTTCCTTAAGCACAATTGTATTAAAATCAGTTTGCTTGCCGAGGTCAACGGTAACATAATTATTTTCCTCCGCTTTGCCCTTAAGAGAAAACGAAGCGCTTTCCTTACCGTCGGGCTTAATCGTTACGCTTTGCAAGGCAAGGTTTTCAAAGCCGCTGTACGTATCCGTCATAATTGCCTTACCGTTTGGCGAACAGGCAGAAAACAAAGACACTATCAGCAATACGGATAACATAACAGATAATAATTTAACACTCTTTTTCATATAGATATTCCCCTAAAAATCTTATTCGCCGAGTATATTTTCAGTTTATCATATATATTACTTTTTTGCAAATAAAAATACCGCAAGCATACACTCACGGTATTAAAAATAGTATTAATATTAAATTATTTAAGCACAAAGCCTACCTTTTTCATTACCTTGTCAAGTGTGCGCTGAGATACACGTTGAGCAAGGTCTGCACCCTGAGTCCATTTTTCCTGAAGATATGCTTTATCTTTCATAAACTCATTATAGCGCTTTTGCACAGGTTCAAGCTCGGCAACAACAGCTTCGCCTACCGCTGTCTTGAAATCGCCGTAGCCCTTTCCTGCAAATTCTGATTCGATAGTATCAAAATCCTTGCCTGTAACGGCGGAATAAATTGACATAAGATTATTGATTCCGTCTTTACCCTCGGCATAACGAACACTCATTTCGCTGTCTGTTACTGCGCTCTTAAACTTCTTCATAATTACATTAGGCTCATCTGTAAGATAAACAGTGCCCTTAGGGTTAGGGTCGGACTTACTCATCTTTCTTGTTGGGTCAGCAAGGCTCATAACCTTAGCGGCAGTCTTAGTAATATAAGGTTCGGGAATGGTAAACACATTGCCATAAATGCCGTTAAAGCGTTCTGCAATATCCCTTGTAATTTCAAGATGCTGCTTTTGGTCAACACCGACAGGCACAACGTCTGCCTGATAAAGAAGAATATCGGCAGCCATAAGCGACGGATAAGTGAAAAGACCTGCATTAACGTTGTCTGCGTGCTGCTGAGATTTATCCTTAAACTGCGTCATTCTGCCCAGTTCACCGAATTGAGTGTAGCAATTAAGAATCCAAGCAAGCTGAGAGTGCTGAGGCACGTGAGACTGAATAAAGAGGATACTCTTATCAGGGTCAAGACCCGTAGCCATAAGAAGCGCATAAAGCTGAGTAGTTTGAGTTCTGAGCTTTTGCGGGTCCTGCCTTACTGTAATTGAGTGTAAATCGGCAATGCCGAAAACTGTATCAAAATCATCCTGAAAGTCTTTCCAGCCACGCATAGCGCCGAGATAGTTACCCAAAGTCGGAACAGAGGTCGGCTGAATAAGTGAAAGACTTCTTTTTTTACGTTCTTTTTTAATTTCTTCTGCCATAGTTATTCTCCGATTATCTATATGATTTAGCTACTTCGCCCAAAGCCTTAACTCCATTGATAATTCCGTCATCACTTGGGGTTGAAAAATTAAGACGAATATAATGTGATTCTTGCGTATCGTCCATCAAAAACGCATTACCGGGAACGACAGCAACATTCTTTTCAACTGCTTTTTTAACAAAGTCGAGCATATCGACGTCGTCAGGAAGCTTGCACCATACGAAAAGACCGCCCTGCGGCTTAACGTACTCCACAAAATCGCCGAGGTGTTCATCAATACATTCGCACATAAGATTAAGCTTATTTCTGTAAATATCCTGAATATGCTTAATATGAGCATCAACGTCATACTGCTTAAACCATTCGTCAACAATCATTTGATTAAGGCAAGGAGTATGAACATCCGAAGCCTGCTTGCCGACTGTCATTTTAGCGATAACCTTTTGAGGAGCAATACAATATGCAACACGCAAGCCCGGTGAAAGTATTTTTGAAAATGAGCCGGCATAAATAACAATTCCGTCCTCATCCATAGACTTAATCGTAGGAAGTGCTTCGCCGCAAACTCTCAAATCACCGTATGGATTGTCTTCCAAAATCATAACGCCGTACTGCTTTGCAAGCGCATAAAGTTTTTTTCTCTTTTCAAGCGACATTGTAGCACCCGACGGATTTTGAAAATTAGGAATAGTATAAATAAATTTAGCGTTAGGAGTTGTTTTAAGTGCCTCTTCAAGAAGCTCAACATTCATTCCGTCAGCCTCGACAGGAACGCCTTTAAGCTTACAGCCGTATGAACGAAAACAATTAAGCGAGCCGATAAATGACGGCTCTTCGCAAATAACGGTATCGCCTTCGTTGCAAAGCACCTTTGTAGTTAAATCCATAACCTGAGTAGCGCCCGATACGATAATAATTTCATCAAAATCCTTGCCGATATTTTCATGATTACTCATCCACTTTTTGACAGTATCGCGAAGCGGCTGATATCCCTCAGACACACCGTATTGAAGCGCATCGATAGGGCGAGAGTCAAGAATTTGAGCAGCAATAGCCCTAACTTCTTCAACAGGGAAAGCATCGGGTGCCGGATTACCTGCTGCAAGAGGAATAATTTTAGGATCGGCTGTTGCCTTAAGTATTTCTCTTATAGCACTTGGCTGAAGAGAAGATATTTTGTCAGAAAACGTATATTCCATTGTTTTTGCCTTCTTTAATATAAATTCTAAGCTTTGAGCAACATAGAAACAAACTTAGCAAGTATTTCTGCATTGTTAGCCTTAGTATTTTCAACATATTCGCATTTGAATTTGTAAAGCATATCAAAATCATAATTATTTAGTTTAATGGCATTTACAAGTTCTTCTGCATTTTCAAATGTAGCACTCGGCATTTCCTTTTTGAGCTCAACATTAATTCCACGTTCGCTTGAATATTCATCATAATCGGGAACGAAGAAATAAAGCGGTTTCATAAAAACGCTTGCCTCAAATGCGCAAGCCGAATAATCGGTAATAATAACATCGGCAATTTTCATCAAATCATAAGTTGAGAAATCACCGCTGTAGGAAAACTCATTCTCAATTTTAATTTTGGAAAAAAGAGGATGAGCGCTTATAATTAAACGGTAGCCGTCAACATCACGAAATTCCACCTTAAGCTGCTCGGCGATATAAGCATCTCTTTCCCTGAAAGTAGGAAGATAAAGAACAATTTTATCGTGGCTCAATCCCGGATTTTCGGTAAAAAATCTTGAAGCGGCATTATTATCAGTCAATATATCGTCAACTCTCGGAAGCGAACAAATTTTTATTTTAGAATTATCGCAACCGAAAGCCTCCATATAAAACTTAGCCGTTTTTTTGCTTGGAGAGAGAACGTAGTCATAATTTTTGTGCATACACATTGCACGGCTGATTTTCTCGTCCCTGCCCTCTTTAGTGCCAACGCTTTGAAGCCCAAATTTTTTAAGCGCCCCCAAAGCGTGCCACATTTGAATAACCTTTAAACTTTTCTTATGCTTTAAGCAAGAAACTGTAATTGAATAAGTATCAAGGATTGCAACCTTAGAGGTAGCAAGATAATACATATCGCCGATAACAGAAAAGCAATACGATATTTTACCGCCGAGGCTTTCAGGTATCATTTTGAGCCTGAAAACCTGCTCGGTATCAGGACATTGCTTATCAATTTCTTTTTCAAGAAGTCTCATATCAAGACTTTTATCGTTGCTTTGCCTTGAAAGATAAACTATTCTGTCCTTAGTTTTAAAAAGCTTAATCGGCGCATAGATAATGCGAAGAAAAAATTTCAGTATTTCAATTAACAATACTTT
>ERZ1026776.1894-NODE-1894-length-11051-cov-6.513278_pt1 | contig 11051 bp, 9 predicted proteins | sample MGYA00380125_ERZ1026776 | MGnify/ENA primary metagenome ERZ1026776 (study PRJEB33269, sample SAMEA4719761) | human gut metagenome | biome: human-associated habitat; feature: organic feature; material: feces | place: Cameroon | collected 2013-10 ... | reverse complement strand
TCTTTGGTGAATCTATTACCAAATTTTCTAATAGCGTAGACGAAGGAGCTATTGATTCCAGCGCTGTTGAAGCCGCAGTGAATGCAGGCAGATTATTGGCTGAGTTAGAAAACACATTACCAAAAACTGGAGGTAAATTACAGGATATAGTTGGAACAGAAGATATTTCTAAATTTGGAGAGAAATGCGAAGTCTTTGGTGAATCTATTACCAAATTTTCTAATAGCGTAGACGAAGGAGCTATTGACTCAGAAGCAGTCGAATTAGCAGTTAGTGCCGGCAAGCTGTTATCCGAATTAGAGAATACATTATCTAAATCAGGCGGTCTTTGGCAAGATATAGTCGGAAAAGAAGATATTTCTAAATTTGGAGAAAAATGCCGAATCTTTGGCGAAGCTATTTCAGACTTTTCAAAGTCAGTAAGTGGAGACAACTCTATCAATGAAGCGTCTGTTGAGTCTGCCGCAAAAGCTGGTACTATGATGTCAGAGTTACAAAATGCAATCCCAGATAAGAAGTTGTTTGATGGAAAAGTAGAACTTAGTACATTTGGTAACCAAATAAGTTTGTTTGGTTCTGGTTTATCAAGTTTTGCAATGTCAATTTCAGGTATTGAATTTTCAAATGTAGAAACAGCAATTACTCAGTCAAACAGACTGAAAAATTTAGCAAAAGATGTAGTTGATTTGGATGTTGATGAGATTGTCAAATTCAATTCTGTTACTGCAATTGCTACTACAATAAAAACATTTTCAGATACCGTAAAAGATATTTCTACAGATATAATAAGTGACTCAATAAGTTCAGCATACCGGTTAAAAGCTCTTGTTATTGGCTTGGGGGAACTGGACACAAGAGGAATTGATAACTTTAATGTAGAGGGAATCGGAACGAGCCTTAACGGTTATTATTCCAAGGTATCTGGCATCAACCAAACAACATTATTAGCATCTATTGTATCCGCCAATGCTCTTGCTGATTTGATTTACAAATTATCAGGAATCGATAGTAATGGAGTTACAGCTTTCACAAGTTCATTAAATACCTTGAGTACTGTTGATATTGAAAACTTTGTAACGTCATTTACAGACGCCGGTATGAGAACTTCTAAAGCATTTTCTGATATGTTAACGGAAATAAGTTTTACTATCAATAACAAACGTACCGTATTCAGTAAAGCTGGAGAGGAACTAATGACATATTTTACAAATGGATTGGAGTCAAGTTCGGTTCGAGCAAGAATAGTTATTTTGTTGCTAATGAATACATATAGCAATGCGATTCGGTCATATTACGATTCATTTAATTCTGCTGGAAAGTACCTTGGAGATGGATTGATAGAGGGTATTAATGCCAAAAAGAAAGAAGTATATGACGCTGGTTACGCTCTTGGTAAAAAAGCAGTAGAAGGTGAGAAAGATGGACAGCAATCTAAGTCTCCATCTAAACTTACTAAGAAAGCAGGACGATGGTTAGGAGAAGGTCTAATCATTGGTATGGAACAGATGGGAAACGCTGTTTATCAATCTGGTAAATTGATGGGAACGAATGCTGTGGAAAGCATTTCTGGCGCTCTCAGCAGTATCAGCGATATATCTGCAACAGACCTTGATATGACACCAACTATTCAGCCGGTTGTTAACATGGCGGACGTTCAAAATGGAATTCGGACTTTGCAAGTTGGAGCAGATGTAAGTACGAGATTATTATCAGCACCAATTGATTCTTTACAGAAAATTGTATCAGATGCTCAGGCAAACATTAACGCAAGCAATAATGATGTAATTCAGGCAATTAATGATTTACGTGCAGACTTAAATGCTATGTATAGTGGAGATGATACTGAATTAGCATTATATGTAGATTCTAAGAAACTTGCTTCTACAATTGCTAAACCAATGAATCGGCAATTGCTTACTTTACAGAAAAGGGGGTCACATTAATGAGTTATCCAGATTATCCAAATAACCGTTTAATTGTGGACGGTACGGACCTTACAACGAAATACGGAATGATAATGATAGATGGATATACGATAGACCCTCCAGAAGCAAAAATTTATGAAGTGGATATCCCAGGCGGAGATGGAGTGATTGACCTCACCGATGCTCTGCTTGGTGATACTGCCTATAAGAACCGTAGTATGGAATTTGAGTTCTATATAATCGATATAGACAATTTCCAAGCTCTTGTAACAAAAGTAAACCGGTTTCTTCATGGTAAATCGTTTGATTTCAGAATTACGATGGACCCGTTGTACACATATCATGGAAGATTTTCAGTATCAGAGCTAAAGCATTCTATGTATAACCCAGGTATTGTGGGTCATATAAAAATCACAATAAATGCAGAACCATTCAAGTATTTAGATAAGTCCATATACAGAATAAATGCTGTCGGCGGTAAAATCGTATACTTTGAAAGTGGACGAAAGAGAATCAGACCGACTATTGAAACCGATTCTTTTCTTAAGATTATTTTCAATAACAAGGTTTATACCTTGCCTCAGGGAAGTTGGATAATTAATGATGTTCTGTTTAAAGAAGGTCAGAACGAAATGTATCTGAATTCTTATGATATAAAAAACCTGACTTGGAGCGACTTAAAAACATTAGGTATAACGTGGGCGGATCTTAAGAAAAAGAAATTGTATGAATGGTATAAAACAAATGGTGATGGTACTCAAGTAATTAAAACTTGGAATCAATTAAGCAACTCGACATGGGAAGATTTAGCCGACAAAACGTGGGCGGACCTTACCTATATGGCTGAGGTTACTGAAAATGTTGAAGATGTTTATGTTACATATAAGGTAGGTGATATATAATGCCGAATCAGACGGCAAAAGTGCAGTTTAATGTGTTTTTGGAAAACGAAGTGGTGGATTACGAACAGGTTAATGAAAACTTTGAAAAACTCGATGCAATGGCTTTATGTATAGAAAGTGGAGAAAAGACAGCATCATATTCTGGTGGTACTTCTGGTAATGCTACTTGGAGATACAAAAAATATTCAGATGGAACAATTGAATTATATACGAAACTGGAATTTGAGAACCTTAAATGCGATGGAGGAGCCACTTTTCCATATTATTCCGGGACAGCGACAGTTATGTTTCCTATTCAGTTACTTGAAGTTCATGATGTGCAGATACATATGGCATCAAGTACTGTGGGATGGGTATGTGATGTAACTGATAAGAACGTTCTCGACAATGTGAGATTTAAAATTATTAGTACTACTCATGAGACTACAGGTGTATACAAGCAGGTGTTTGTTAATGTGAAAGGACGGTGGAACTAATGGCTGAAGTAACTGACCATTTACAATTAACAAAGTATGATATAACAGATAATATATCCCCGTTACCATTAAATGAAAATATGGATAAAATTGATGCAGCATACAGAGAGCTTTCGGTAGACTATATCGTAGCGGTTGGTTCTTATGGTAATTGGGTATATCGGAGATGGGCTAGCGGACTTGCTGAATGTTGGTATACAGCTGAAGGAAATACGGGAGAATGGCGTTGGTGGAGTAATAATTCAGATTGGTTACAGTACGCTTCAAATTACATTTATGCTGAGTACCCGCTCACATTTGTTGAGGTACCAATGGAATTTGCGAGTGCTGTATGTAACAATACTGACTGTTGGCTGGATAGAACGTGGGGGCAGACTGTATCAAGATCATCAACTTATTATGTAACAACTCAGGGTGATACGAAGAAAACCGCCACTACTTATAAATTCCAGTTGTATGTTGTAGGAAGGTGGAAGTAGCAGATGTATATCGTAAAATATGGAACAGAATACCTACATGACCCAAATGTAGACGAGTGTATTTTGGTAGATTTGTCTTTGGATGCGGAAGAAAATACCTGTGGGTATTGTGATTTTACGATTTATCCATCACATCCTATGTACGACAAATTAAGAGAACGAGACGCCGATAATCCAATACTGGTTTATGACGGTAATGTTCTACTATTTGTAGGGTTTATTTATGAACTAGGAAAAGAATTTTATTTGGATGGTAAAGTAAAATGTAAGGGTGAACTGGATTATCTTAGTGAGTCTATTGTTCGCCCTTATTCTACTCTTGAAAACGGGTATGGTAACCAAGCACCATCAAGCGTAAACGGATATTTTGAGTGGCTTATTAGTCAACATAATGAACAAGTAAATGCCAACAAACGTTTTACAGTTGGTATTAATCAAGGAGCAAGTCTTGATATCAATAATTATATTTATAGAGAATCCGTAAAGTATCCAACTACATGGAAAGAAATTAGTGAGAAGTTAATAGATGACCTTGGTGGATATATTAGGGTTAGATATGAAGATGGTAACAGATACATTGATTATCTTTCTGAATGGACTGATATAAATACTCAGGTTCTTAATTTTGGTAAGAACTTAACTGACTATACACAAACTGACGATTCAGAAAGTATAGCAACATTTGTGGTTCCGCTTGGTGCCAGAATGAGCGAAACAAGCTATTCATATAATGATGGGTATTATGTTACCAGTGATACCACAATGAAATCGGACAAAACATACTATATATATTCAGATAATGGATTTGTAAGAGTAAGTGATGATGTAACTGCTTTTGAGGATGGTGTTACATACTATGAATATTACGGAATGTATGATGAATCCAATCTTTCATTAACTATCGTTGGTTTGGAAGATAAAGAATACGATACTGAGGGATACCGAAAATCAGGGGACATTATTTATTGTGAATCAGCCGTTCAGAAATATGGCTGGATTGGTGTTACCTATGAAAATCAGGACATCACAACAAAAGAACAGCTTGTTACAAAAAGTATTGTTTCTTTGAAAGAACTTGTATCTCCGAAACGAACGATTGAGATTAAAGCAATCGACATGCATTTGATAAACCCAGAGATAAGCCCGATTCGTATTGGTGAGTATGTAAGAGTATGTTCCAAACCACACAATCTTGACAGCTATTTTCTTTGTACAAGTATCGAACTTGATTTGAATAATCCAGAAAATAGTACTTATACATTTGGTACTACATTTGATACTTTGACCGGACAGCAGAATAAGCGTATTAAGCTTCTCAATGAAACAATTAATCAGACATATGAACAGACTGAGAGATTGACAGAGAAAGAAAAGCAAAATGCACAGGCTGCAAATGAGGCTTTGAAAAATTCCAATGAGGCAAAGAGCAGCACTATAATTCAAGTGATTGATGAGTATGCTGTGTCTGATGTATCATCAGAACCTCCACAAACTGATGAATGGAGCAGAGAAGTTCCGAAATGGGAAGATGGTAAATTTATATGGCGTCGCTTTATTTATGTGTACGGCGACGGACACGAAGAAATTGGTATCCCTGCTTTGTCAACAGGAGGTAGCGGAAAAGATGGTGAGGATTCCACGACACTGCGTATCGAATCGTCAAGAGGTACTGTATTCAAAAATGACAGTGTATCGACGGTATTATCAGTAGTAATTTATCGAGGACCTAATCGTATTACAGATAGTGCTACATTGAAGAAGATTTTTGGCAATTCTGCGTATATACAGTGGAAATGGCAGCGATTGGATGATGAAACATTCGGAATAATTTCATCAGGAGATTCTAGATTCGGTGATAATGGTTTTACGTTTACTTTATCACCAGATGATGTAGATACAAAAGTAACATTTATGTGTGAATTAATTGTGTAGGAGTTTAGGCTTCTATTTTTTTTAACAAATTTTCAAGGAGGAAAATCAAAATGGCAATTAAATCAGCCGATCAAATTACGATTATTGACGTTACCGATGCATATTCGGTCATGTTAACAAGCGAGGCTTATACATTTATTGGAGACACGAGCGGTGTAGCAGCTGGACAGTCATGTACCACGGAAGCAGTGGCATTTTGCGGTACCAACCAGTGTTCAGCAGTCAGCGTTGCCGCTGCTGATATTACTTGTCCTACTGGTATTTCTGCTACTGTAGAAAACAGTGGAACCGCAAGAGTAAAAATTACATTTAAGACAACTGCTACTATTTCAGCCGCTTGTGAAGCAACAATTCCTGTAGTTGTTGACGGAATTACAATGAATAAAAAGTTCTCGTTTGCTGTTGCATTGAAAGGGCAGACCGGAGCAACGGGGGCTGCTGGTAAGAGTATTACAGGCGTTACGAACTATTATTTGGCATCTGCTTCCAGTACTGGAGTATCAACTTCAACAAGTGGTTGGTCTACGGCAATGCAGACTACAGATACTACTAAGAAGTATTTATGGTGCTATCAGACAATTACCTATTCGTCAGGAGACCCAACTAACACTGTACCGGTTATTATAGGGACACATGGAGCAACCGGTGGAAAAGGTGATACCGGTGCAACTGGTAAAGGAATTGCGTCTGTTGTGAATTATTATTTTACAACATCAGCAGGAAGTGGAGTAACGGTAGATACTTCTGGATGGTCTACTACTCCGACAGCAACTACTACAACTAATAAATACATTTGGTGTTATCAGTTAATTACATATACCGATAAGACAACCTCTAAGACAACACCGGCTATCATCGGTACTCATGGAACTACAGGAGCTACTGGTGCAGCAGCCATTTCCATGACTATTACGTCTTCAAATGGAACAGTGTTTAAGAATAATAGCGGAAGTACAGTTCTTACGGCTCATGTGTTTGTTGGTGGTGTCGAACAGTCAATTACGGATGCCGGAGTATGTGGTAGTTATGGAAGTGTAAAATGGTATAAAGACGATGGAACTTCAGCAGTAGCTACTGGTAAGACTTATACTATTACCGCAGCGCATGTATTAAATTCTTCGGTTATTACAGCTCAGTTAGAAAAGTAGGTGATTTCGTATGGCAGTAAAGGCAAGTATACAGATTACCATTTCTAAAGTGATTGATGTGTATGCTGTTTACCGTTATTACAAACTTCAATCATCGACTTTAGCAAAACCAAGTAAACCAACTACGAATCCACCATCAGGCTGGTCCGATACTGAACCGGCCTATGTGTCTGGATCGACTAATACTCTATATTTTGTAGATTGTAATGTGTATTCAGATATGTCGTTCAGTTTCTCCGAAGTATCTAAGAGCAGTAGCTATGAAGCGGCTAAAGATGCATGGAACAAAGCTAATAATGCTCAGAATACGGCTGATGACGCGAAACAATTTACTGATAATGCGAAGAATAATTACGGCTATCAGTATAAGTACGACATTACACTTAACGGTGACACCAATAAATACTATCCAGTCGTAATACTAGGTGGAAACCAAAACGTGATGCGTGAGATTATGGTTACACGTGGGTATTTAGAAAAAGCCCCAGCCGAATGGAACGGTCATCCAACGGCCAAGGGCATAGCATTATTGCTTAAACTTAAATGTAACTTTGGAGGTTGGGGAGGAGCTGCTTATCAATGGTGGATACATGATCTTACAGAACAATACGGAAATGTATTTGCCAGTGCCGAGACCTGTATGAGTTATATGGGTTTTGCCATATTTCTTAGAGGCGGTGGTGATACCGGAGCTGTTTATCATATTTACAGTGATCAAGCACTAGAAACGACAATATATAACGGAACTGGTCCAAAAGCCTATTACAATTCGGACAGAATCGGTTGGACGGGAGGAACTTCTGATAACCCAACGTATTCATGGAATGCACCAGCACCCAGAACACTTACTGATTCTGTGAAAAAACAGATAGAATCTAAGAAATATATTCAGATGGCGGTCAATGCTATTTCTGATGTAGACGTTGAATATTACCTATCCACTTCGGCTACTTCATTAGCAGGAGGTTCATGGTCCACAACAGCTCCGACTTGGGTAAATGGAAAATACATGTGGTCCAGAACAGTCACAGTAGATGGTGCTGGTAATAAAACATACTCTCCAAATCAAAATGGAGTTTGTATCGCCGGAGCTAAGGGTAATACAGGGTCAACAGGAGCTGCGGGAAAAGGTGTGACTTCAATTGTAGAGCAGTATTACAAATCTACATCAGCAACCTCATTATCAGGTGGCAGTTGGGGTACTACATATCCGGGGTGGGAAAACGGAAAGTATATCTGGACAAGATCGGTCATTACCTATACTGACAGTACTACTACTACGACTACAGCAGTTTGTGTGACTGGAACCAAGGGCGATACGGGTGCAAAGGGAGATGCTGGTGCAAATGGAAAGAGTATTGGTTCGGTTGTAAATTATTACCTTGCTACTTCGGTGTCTAGTAATGTTACAACATCCACCTCAGGATGGACTACTACGGTTCAATCGGTGTCATCAAGTAAGAAATACTTGTGGAACTATGAAGTAATCAAATACTCAGATGGAACGAATGCAGCTATCACGACTCCTTGTATTATTGGAGCGTATGGTGACACTGGTTCAAAAGGAGATACGGGGGCTACTGGTAAAGGAATAAGTAAAATAACGGAGCACTATGCGGTATCGACTTCCAACTCAACGATACCTACATCTTGGAGTTCTACAGTTCCAACACTTACGGCTACTAATAAGTATCTTTGGAATTATGAGACTATCACATATACTGATAACACAACCGCTGATACTACAAAACGAGTTATCGGTGTTTATGGTGATAAAGGAGATACTGGTACAACTGGTAAAGGTGTTAAGTCATCAGCGGTTACTTATCAAACGAGTTCTTCTGGAACTACAACGCCGACCGGAACTTGGTCTTCAACAGTACCTGCTACAACTGCTGAGAAACCATATTTATGGTCTAGAACAATAATCATGTATACAGACAATACCACCACAACTACATATGTAGTAGGAAGTACACCAGAGGGAGTATTGGATGAGATTCAGAAAGTTCTAAGATATGATGACACTACTATTACTCTAGGTAAAACAGGAGACAGCACGACTCTTACTTTGAGAAACGACGGTCTAAATATCCAAAAAGACCAAACTGTTATGGCATCATTTGGTGCTGATAAGTTGACACTAGGAAAGGGATATCTGTCATTTCGTGCAAACGGATACGATACAATGTTAACTTGTGACCCTGATTATGCCAATAAAATAAAAATGTTTTTACCGAACCAAGCTGTTTCGGATAAGGGAGATGCCGCTTCATTAACAATGTGGAATGGAGGTACCTACTATGGTGTTGGTATGTCTAGTGAGACTGCTACAATTGGAGCATATCACGCAGATGCAGAACTAATAGCAGACAGTGGTAATATTGCGTTGATGAATGCTGATAATATTCGTCTTACGGCAACCAAATCATTAACCTATGACATACCAGTAGTCACAAATACAGACTGTGATACTCTTATAAGAAGTGGTAAATGGTATATTGGAATCGAAAGCACTAATCGACCAACAACTACAAATGGATGGTTGGAAACATTAGCATATTCAGACAATTATTGTAAGCAGACATATACAACACATCTTGGCGATATTTATACTCGCACAATGCAGGCTAAAACATGGGGATCTTGGTCACGAGTTTACAGTCCTACACAAACAGTACTATGGAGTGGTTCAACTTATCCGAAAGCAGCTGATACAGCTGTACTTTCTGAACCAATCAGTGCTCAGGCTAATGGTATCGTTATATTCTTTCAGTGGTACGGGACAGGCACTCCGGCAAAATCTGATATGATATGTCATTACATACCAAAGTATTTAGTTGCAAATTTTGATGGTGGATATACAATATCAGCCATTGATTATGGCGGTGCTTATGCTATGTCTAAATATCTGTATATCGGTGATACAGCTATTACAGGTTCAGACTTTAATGGTGATGCTGCTAAAACGACCGATTCCGGTATCAAAATTACAAACTGGAATTATATCATGACACGAATTGTCGGTGTGTAGGAGGTGATTTATGTGGCATTAAAGAAAAAGATTACGAAACCAAACGGTATAGTATTAGAGTATCATCGAATCACATCATTAAAGGTGGACGTAAATCAGCAATGTTGTATCTTGGTTAATTCATACCTAAATGAAGACTGCCGAGAATACGAAAAGGCATACGCTCGTGGTGAGATTCAGAACCCAACATTTCCGTATACAGACGGAGATTACTTATCGTTTGATTACGACGAAAACATGAACATTAAGAATGCATATGAATGGTTAAAACAACAGCCTGAATTTGAAGGCGCAGAAGATGTATAAGGAGGCATAGGTATGGATTTTACAATTTTAACTGAACATTTTGTACTTGTAGTGATGGTTGCGTGTCTGGTAGTAGGTTATATTATCAAACATGCAACTTTTTTAACGTGGATTCCTAATGGAGATATCCCAGTAATTTTAGCTGTTATCGGTGCTGTTCTGAATTTGGTTGTTAGCGGCTTAACAATCGAGTCAGCAGTATATGGAGCTGTTATGGGATTAGCTTCTACCGGTTTCCATCAGGGTTTCAAAGCGTTTATTGAAGGTAAAAACAATACTAATAAGGAGAGCGAATAATGGAATTCACCATAACGACATCTCAAATTATTTGGTTTTGTGGTTTTATAACAGCTATTTGGGGATTATGGAAAATTGGTAAAGAAATCCGTAAACCCAGCGATGATTTAAAAGCCAAGGTAGAACAACACAGTAACCTCCTTGACAAAGACAATAAACGATTGAAAGAGATAGAGGATTCAAATCAGATGATTTTAAAAAGTCTATTAGTAATAATCAATCATGACGTTACTGGGAACGGAATCGAAAAGATGAAAGTAACGAGAGATGAATTGCAAGAGTATCTAATCAATCGGTAAAATTCAAAATGAAATTAGGAGAAGGGGCACGTGAAAAATGCAGCCCCTTTTCTTTTTTCTCCCGATGTGATATTATATGCATAAAGACATAGTTTTTGAATGCAGAATGAAGTAGATAATAGTAAGCTATTTGTTGATTATTTGTTGATTTTGCATGCTAAAAGCCTATAAATTGGCTATTTACTGTTTCCGTAGAGGAAGCTGCAAAAGCTGGGAAATTCTAAGAAATCCTGTATTTAAAGGAATTTTAGAC
>ERZ1026776.1891-NODE-1891-length-11055-cov-3.444000_pt1 | contig 11055 bp, 9 predicted proteins | sample MGYA00380125_ERZ1026776 | MGnify/ENA primary metagenome ERZ1026776 (study PRJEB33269, sample SAMEA4719761) | human gut metagenome | biome: human-associated habitat; feature: organic feature; material: feces | place: Cameroon | collected 2013-10 ... | reverse complement strand
GGAGATGTGTATAAGAGACAGGAACAAACCGGGCCTCTGAGCTTTTTAAGAGCGGTTATAATTGTTCGCAGTCTGTAGTAGCTGCTTTTGCCGATATGTATGGATTTACTGAAGAACAGGCACTGCGTATGGCTGCTTCGTTCGGTGGAGGTATCGGACGCATGCGTGAAACGTGTGGAGCGGCTTGTGGCATGTTTCTGCTTGCCGGATTGGAGAAGGGAGCTGTCGACGGAGCCGATCGTGAAGGGAAGGCTGCCAATTATGCTTTGGTACAAGAGCTTGCAGCCGAATTCAAGAAACGAAATGGTTCGTTGAATTGTGGCGAACTGCTTGGTTTAAAGAAGAAAGCGCCGGTTTCATCCGAACCGGAGGCCCGGACAGAACAGTACTATGCCAAAAGACCTTGTTCGAAAATGGTAGAAGAAGCAGCCAGAATATGGGCTGAATATCTCGAAAAACAGAAAAAATAGCTGTTAAATTGATGTTTTTATTACAAAGAAGAGAAAAAACTTACTAATAATCTGTTATATAACATAATTATAACTATCTTTGCAGCCGAAATAAAATCTGATTTGTTCAGGTTTTAACTCATGTCTAACTAAAATTTCTAAAGCAAATGTTGAAAGAAAAAGCAGGTGAAATTGCAGGTAAAATCTGGAATGCACTGAATGGAACAGAAGGACTGACTGCCAAGCAGATTAAGAAAGCGACTAAGTTGGTAGATAAAGATTTGTTCCTTGGCCTCGGATGGCTGTTGAGAGAAGACAAGATCTCTACTCAGGAAATCGAAGGTGAAATCTTCGTTACATTGAACTAAGGAGTGGGCTACTTCCCCAATAAAAAAATGCGTTGATACATTATGATATGTTATCAGCGCATTTTTTTATGTTCTGGCATTTGTGTATATTTGCGCACCAAATTAAATTAAGATAATAGTATCAGATGGATAAAATCAGAAATTTTTGCATCATAGCTCATATCGACCATGGTAAATCAACATTAGCGGACCGCTTGTTGGAGTTCACTAATACCATTCAAGTGACAGAAGGGCAGATGCTTGATGATATGGACCTGGAGAAGGAGAGGGGGATTACAATTAAAAGTCACGCCATACAGATGGAGTATACATACAGGGGGGAAAAGTATATTTTGAACCTGATTGATACTCCGGGGCATGTTGACTTTTCGTATGAAGTGTCCCGCTCGATAGCTGCCTGTGAAGGTGCGTTGCTTATTGTAGATGCATCACAAGGGGTCCAGGCACAGACCATCTCAAATCTTTATATGGCTATTGAGCACGATCTTGAAATCATTCCGATCATTAATAAATGCGATATGGCGAGTGCCATGCCTGAAGAGGTGGAAGACGAGATTGTAGAGTTGCTGGGATGCAAGAGGAATGAAATTATCCGTGCATCCGGTAAGACGGGTATGGGTGTTGAAGAAATACTGGCAGCAGTAATAGAGCGTATACCTCATCCGAAAGGTGATGAAGACGCACCGTTGCAAGCTTTGATCTTCGACTCTGTATTCAACTCCTTCCGTGGAATTATAGCTTATTTCAAAATCACGAACGGAGTTATCCGTGCGGGGGACAAAGTGAAGTTCTTCAATACCGGAAAGGAATACGTCGCCGATGAAATTGGAGTGTTAAAGATGGAAATGGTTCCCCGTAAAGAATTACGGACGGGGGATGTTGGATATATCATTTCCGGTATTAAGACCTCGAAAGAGGTGAAAGTGGGAGATACGATTACCCATGTAGCCCGTCCTTGTGATAAAGCGATTGCCGGATTTGAAGAGGTGAAGCCGATGGTGTTTGCCGGAGTTTATCCTATTGAGGCCGAAGAATTTGAAGATCTGCGGGCTTCGCTTGAGAAGTTGCAGTTGAACGATGCTTCGTTGACTTTCCAGCCGGAATCTTCTTTGGCGCTGGGATTCGGTTTCCGTTGCGGTTTCCTGGGGTTGCTTCACATGGAAATTGTACAGGAGCGTCTGGATCGTGAGTTCGATATGAACGTCATTACTACGGTTCCTAACGTATCTTATCATATCTACGATAAGCAAGGCAATATGACGGAAGTTCATAATCCCGGCGGTATGCCCGATCCGACAATGATTGACCACATAGAAGAGCCTTATATCAAAGCTTCCATTATTACAACTACCGATTATATCGGACCTATCATGACGCTTTGCCTTGGCAAGCGGGGAGAGCTGTTGAAGCAGGAATATATATCTGGAAACCGCGTCGAGCTGTTTTACAATATGCCTTTGGGCGAGATTGTGATCGACTTCTATGACAGATTGAAGAGTATCTCGAAAGGTTATGCTTCGTTTGATTATCATCCGGATGGTTTCCGTCCGTCTAAGTTGGTGAAACTGGATATTTTGTTGAATGGCGAATCGGTTGACGCGCTTTCCACCTTGACTCACTTCGATAATGCCTACGATATGGGACGCCGGATGTGTGAAAAATTGAAAGAACTGATTCCGAGACAGCAGTTTGAGATTGCCATCCAAGCTGCCATCGGTGCCAAAATCATAGCACGTGAGACGATCAAGGCTGTGCGTAAAGATGTTACGGCGAAATGTTACGGAGGTGATATCAGCCGTAAACGTAAATTGCTTGAGAAGCAGAAAAAAGGAAAAAAACGTATGAAGCAGATCGGCAACGTGGAAGTGCCGCAGAAGGCGTTCCTTGCCGTGCTTAAACTGGATTAGGAAATAAGGGCTGCAACGTGATAAAAAGCAGAAATCTTTCTGAACAAATTTCGTTGCAGCCAGTTTCTAATATACCAGGTAATTGCCATCTGTCCGCAGAGCTTTCCCTGGCAATTGCCTTTAAAACAACGATAAACAATAAAAATGAGAAAAGTTCTGTCTTTTTCGGCCTTTTTGATTATTGGCCTTTTACTATCACAATTCCTGCCATCATTGGCAGGTGAAGGATATGCTGCTGTAAAAACTGTATCTAGTATTCTTCTTTATGTCTGCCTGAGTTTTATCATGATTAATGTCGGGCGTGAGTTTGAAGTAGATAAGACCCGTTGGCGAAGTTACGCTGAAGATTATTTTATTGCGATGGCTACTGCCGCTATGCCTTGGTTCCTGATTGCCCTTTATTATGTGTTTGTACTTCTTCCTCCTGAGTTTTGGAATAGTTGGGAGGCGTGGAAGGAGAATTTGCTGTTAAGCCGTTTTGCCGCTCCTACGTCGGCAGGTATCCTTTTCACAATGCTCGCTGCTATCGGACTTAAGTCAAGTTGGATTTATAAAAAGATTCAGGTTCTGGCTATCTTCGATGACCTTGATACTATTTTATTGATGATTCCTCTGCAGATAATGATGATCGGTATGCGCTGGCAACTGATTGTGGTTATCTTTATCGTCTTTTTGCTGCTTTCATTAGGTTGGAAACAGTTGGGCAAATATAACTGGCGTCAGGACTGGAAAGCGATAATGGGCTATTCGGTACTTGTTTTTGTTGCTACACAGGCTGTTTATTACTTCAGCAAGCAGTTGTATGGCGAAGAGGGCAGCATTCATATCGAAGTGCTGTTGCCGGCTTTTGTTCTGGGTATGATCATGAAACACAAAGAGATAGATACTCCGGTGGAGCACAAAGTTTCGACGGGAGTCTCGTTCCTGTTTATGTTTTTAGTCGGACTCAGTATGCCGCATTTTATTGGGGTGAACTTTGCAGAGACGCATGCTGGAACCCATTCGGTGACAGGCTCACAGGAAATGATGTCATGGGGAATGATAACGTTGCATGTGTTGATTGTTTCACTGCTTTCAAACATAGGTAAGTTATTCCCCGTATTCTTTTACCGGGACCGGAAGTTCAGCGAACGACTGGCACTTTCTATCGGTATGTTTACCCGTGGTGAAGTAGGAGCCGGAATTATTTTTATTGCCCTTGGATACAATCTGGGTGGCCCTGCTTTAGTGATCTCAGTGCTTACGATCGTGTTAAACCTGATCCTGACCGGCATCTTTGTTCTATGGGTGAAGAAGTTGGCATTGCGGAGTTATACAACTTAGCAAAGGCATAAAGTTACTTAAACCTAATTCTATAAATACATATTATGACAGTTTTACGTTCGATGAAGGATTTCTCGTCGATGAATATTACGGCGAGTATTTTATTATTTGTAACAGCGATTGCTGCTGCGGTAATTGCTAACTCTCCTGTGGCACCGGTGTATCAGGAATTTTTGTCGCACGAACTTCATTTCCGTATCGGAGGCTTTAATTTACTTTCGCATGCGGGACACAATCTGACAATGATTGAGTTCATCAATGACGGATTGATGACGATTTTTTTCCTGATGGTCGGGTTGGAGATTAAGAGGGAGTTGCTGGTAGGTGAGCTTTCTTCGTTTCGTAAAGCTGCACTGCCATTCATAGCCGCATGTGGCGGAATGGTAGTGCCTGTTGTAATCTATTCCATGATTTGTGCTCCGGGCACTGAAGGAGGACAAGGGTTGGCTATCCCCATGGCGACCGATATTGCCTTTTCCTTGGGAGTACTCAGTCTGTTGGGCAAGCGTGTGCCGCTAAGTTTGAAAATCTTCCTTACAGCTTTTGCGGTAGTCGATGATATAGGCGGTATTTTGGTGATTGCTATCTTTTACAGTTCACATGTGGCTTATGAGTATTTGTTATGGGCGGCATTACTTTACGTACTGTTATATTTTATAGGTAAGAAAGGAGCCACTAATAAGATTTTCTTTTTAGTCGTTGGGGTGGTTATCTGGTATCTTTTCCTGCAATCGGGTATCCATAGTACGATTTCCGGTGTCATTCTGGCTTTTGTCATTCCCGCTAAACCTCAGTTGAATGTCGGTACTTATATTGAGCGTATCCGGCGTATTATCAGTACATTTCCCGAAATGGGAGCAAACAATATCGTATTGACCAACCAGCAGATAGCTAAGCTGAAGGAGGTTGAGTCGGCTTCCGACAGAGTCATCAGTCCGCTTCAATCACTTGAAGATAATCTTCATGGTGCGGTGAATTACCTTGTTCTTCCATTATTTGCTTTTGTCAATGCCGGTGTTATGTTCAGTGGTGAAGGCGAGGTCATTGGCGGAGTTACCTATGCGGTTGCTCTGGGGCTGTTGGCTGGCAAGTTTCTTGGGATTTATTCTTTTACATGGTTGGCCATCAAGAGTGGACTCACTCCAATGCCTTTAGGGATGAACTGGAAGAACATATCCGGAGTGGCATTATTGGGAGGCATTGGTTTTACGGTATCACTTTTTATTGCCAATCTTTCGTTTGGCTCCACTCACCCCGTATTGTTGAACCAAGCTAAACTCGGTGTTTTGTCCGGTACGGTAATAGCAGGTATATTGGGATATCTGGTTTTGCATTGGGTCTTGCCCCGGAAAAGATGATTTTCTTATATAATAAGGTAGTCTTCTAATCTCCTGCTAAGATTAGTTAAATAACTTATGGCATTAGTTGAATAACTAATGGTTGCAGTTGTTTGTTCTGAATGATTTATTATCTTTGTGGTATCAGAACCTTTTAATTCTTAATTACGATGAAAAGACTTACTGCCAAAGAAGAAGAGATCATGCGCATATTCTGGAAAGAAGGTGCAATGTTTGTCCGTGAACTTCTGAAGTATTATGACGAGCCCAAACCCCATTATAATACAGTATCTACTATCGTACGGGGTCTTGAAGAGAAAGGGTTTGTCGGATATAAAGCTTATGGCAATACCTATCAGTATTTTGCCTTGATCTCAGAGAAGCAGTATAAGCGCTCCGCTCTTCATGAAGTTGTTTCCCAATATTATGATAATTCCTACACCAATGTTGTATCGGCATTTATTGAGGAAGAAGGGTTATCTGTTGAAGACCTGAAAGCTTTGATTCGCCAGATAGAACAAGGACGTAAAAAATAATCTTATGGGAACTTTCTTGTTTTACCTGCTCAAGTCAGCTTTCTGCCTGATATTATTTTATGTGTTTTATCGGGCGTTGCTGAGCCGCAGCACTTTCTTTCGCTTTAACCGATTGACATTGCTGGTGGGGATGTCGGTATGTGTCGTCCTCCCTTTGATGGAGTTTACTACTGAGGAAGAGCATCTCTTCCATACTCCTTTTCAGGTCATCCATCGTGTATTGGTGGAAGAAGGTTATTCCGATTCTTCGTTGGAGTTGGTTCAGGAAAGAGGAATGGGGCGGTTGGCAAACTCGCCTGAAAGGGTACGACATACTTCTCCTGATATCACATTCCGGCATGAATTAATAAGAGTAGGGGGAGTTGTCTATTTGATAGGGAGCGTCGTAGTGTTCTTAGGCTTTGTACTGTCTGCGATTCGTATGTGGCGTCTGATATTACATGCCAGGAGGAGCAGATACGGAAAGTATACATTGGCATTGACTTCTCAAACGGTAGGTTCTTTTAGCTGGGGGAGGGTTATTGTGATTTCTGAAGCGGATTATGGTCATTCACAAGAAATTCTGCTGCATGAAGTGATGCATTTGCGTAGTTGGCATACGCTGGATTTATTGTGGATTCAACTTCTTCTCATTCTATTCTGGTTTAATCCGGCCGTGTGGCTGTTGAAACGTGAGTTACAGGAAGTTCACGAATTTGAGGCAGACGACGGAGTGATAAATAATGGCATCGATGCAACGAGATATCAACTTTTGTTAGTGAAAAAGGCTGTTGGTACAAGGCTCTACTCTATGGCCAACGGTTTCAATCACAGTAAACTTAAAAACCGAATCACCATGATGTTGAAAGAAAGAACCAATGGGTGGGCACGTTTGAAGCTGTTGCTTTTTGTGCCCGTGATGGCCGGAACGCTTTATGCGTTCGCCCGGCCCGAAGTGAAGGAGACATTTGTACAGACAGTGCCCGGACTGCACCAGAAACAAGCAATGGATTATCAAACTCTGTCGAAACTGTTGAGGAATGAAGAGGAGGCCTACAACCTTCGGAAATTTGGAAAGAAGGTTGCCCCTACTACCCCTGAGAACCGGATGAATCAATTGCTAATGAATGCCAGGAATGTGATGCTGTTCGATGGAGATTATGTTCTCAAAGAAAATCTGAAGGATAAAGTTAAGGAAAAGCTTTTGTATAAACAACGGAGAGAGAAAGAAAAGTCTGGTCGTAAAGACGAACAGATTGTTGGGTTCTGGTGTGACAGAGGAACCAACGTGGATGAAGCAAGGCAGGCATTGCAGGCGGTTTACGATGCATATACCGAAATACGTGACAGCATTGCTATTGCTTCGGGTAATGATAGTAAAGATTTTCTTGACAAGGAATTCCCCATCGTTGTTTCTCAATATGAGAATTTGAAGAAGTTTGGCTCCCAAAGTGGAGATTGTCTGAGTGGGATCGAGTTGAATTTTATGTCCGGTAAGGATTTGCTTAAAGAATTGAAGAATCCTACGGCAGAGGAGTTACAACAGGCAGTAACCGATTATCGGGAGAAACTGAAAGATGGTCGGAAACTTAGTGTGAGGGTCAAGGTTGATCGTGAATGTAATATGGGGACAGTGTTGAAAATGAAACAGATACTCAGAGAGAACTGGTAAGAAGAACCGGTTTCGGTTACTTTGATAAGAGCTATTCCGGTGAAACAACTCTCCGGAATAGCTCTTTTATTTAAGACTGATTGGATTTGTTCATTCTCTTTTTAATAGTTTCCCACGTAGCTGTCTTCAGGAAGCTTTCTTCCATTTGCAACACCATTTTTTTGAATTTGTTAAATGGAATGGCAAAAGACAAAAGATCGGATTTCATACATTTGCGTGCCGAAGGGTCGAATGATCCTAACACTGCCCGATTGGTTCCGTTCAGTTGTTCCCGGTACGGATGATAGATAATGGAGGCACAGCCTGCACCGAAAGGAGCAATTACTGCATCAGGATCTGCATTGTCAAAACAAGCCAGTGTGAACAATCCGGAGAGAACATCGGCAGATGCAAAGAAAATAACCGCTTCCGGTGTGTCTTCTGCTTCCAGTTTGTCCCAACGCTTGAAAATCAGGTTTTCCCCCTTGATAGGAAGTACGGGTAACTGTGCCAGAACCTCCGCAGCCAATTCCGGCGTTTGTTTGTATCGTTCTCCTTCTCCTTGCCCATTGTGTGAAAGGAAACATTCAAACCCGGGGAACATCTTGTCCGTAAAGCTTGTATACCGTTTTCCACCCCGGCATCCCACAGAATCTGCCTGTATACAGAGAGTTTTTCCTCGTTGTACTTGTGTCAGTTGGGCAATGATACACCGATGTCCTTTCGGAGCTTCCACTACCGGAAGATTCAGTGTATCTGCCGAGTATTCAAATGTTATAGGGAGTCCGGCTTGTGGAAAATAAGTATCCCACAAGGTAATGAACTGATCCTTAAGTGTTGTTTCCATGACCTTATATCTCGTTGTTTTATCAATTAATCATCTTCTCCGCCATCGTCAATCGGTAAGATTTTCCGGCTTTCTTCGTGTGGGAGCTCTTCGACCTGCCGGAGCTTGCGTTCGATGGCGCGGGTGCGTTTTCCCATTACTTCTTCCAATTGGTCACCTGCACTTTGCAGATTCTTCTGCACCTTCTCAAGCAGTCCTCCGAATTTTCCGAATTCAGTTTTTACGGCTCCCAATACAGTCCATACTTCACCAGTACGTTTCTGTATGGCAAGTGTCCGGAATCCCATTTGCAGGCTGTTCAGTATAGCTCCCAAAGTAGTTGGCCCGGTTACGACAATCTTGAAATCCTTTTGTAGTGTTTCCACTAAAGTTGTGCGGCGGATTACTTCTGCATAAATGCTTTCAAAGGGGAGGAACAGGATGGCGAAGTCCGTTGTAAACGGCGGGTCGACATACTTGTCATGAATATCCTTTGCCATCTTTTTTATGGTTGTTTCCAGTTGACGCCCGCATGATTCCATCAGTACAGCGTCACCTGCCTCAAAGGCATCATAATATTGCTCGTAAACATCTTTTGGGAATTTTGCATCGATTGGCAGATAAACGGTACTGTTTGCATCGTCTTTCCCGGGAAGTTTGATGGCGAACTCTACAAATTCGGTTCCGCTCTTCTTGGTCTTGACATTTGCTTCATACTGTTCGGGACTCATCATCTGCTCCAGAAGAGCACCTAACTGGACTTCTCCAAAAGTCCCGCGCATTTTCACGTTGCTCAGAACTTTCTTGAGACCACCCACATCTTGTGCGAGAGACTTCATTTCTCCCAGGCCTTTTTGCACGTTTTCAAGTTGCGAACGGACTATCTCGAAGGACTGTCCGATACGTTCGTTAAGAGTCTTTTGTAATTTCTCTTCAACCATCACGCGCATGTCATCCAGACGCTTCTCAGTAGACTGTATCAGCGTTTCCTGCTGACGTGCCATTGTGTCGAACTTCTGGCGTTGCAGTTCTCCGGTGGTCATCATGTTCTTATGCATGGCGTCCTGCAACTGTTGTAAACCCTGATTCAGGGTTTGCGTCATTTCCATGCGCAACTCACGAATGCTGCGATTCAACTCTTCCCGGTTTTCCTGCATTTGTTGACGCAATGCCCGTTGCATCTCTTCGCTTTGCGAGCGATTGTTGCGGGTTAGTGTCAATACAAGCTGGACAACCAGCAAGGCTGCAATAATCAAGAGGAGAGTCAGTTCCATTTAATAAGTCAATATTTCGTTTCCGGTTTCAGTAATCAGAATCATATTTTCCCATTGTGCAGACGGCAATCCGTCGTCTGTGCAGACTGTCCAGTCATCAGCAGAGTCGACAAAGACCTCATACGTTCCCATATTGATCATCGGTTCGATGGTGAAAGTCATGCCCGGAAGAATTAACATTCCTGTTCCCCGGCGTCCGAAGTGTTCTACGTCGGGTTCTTCATGGAATTTGATACCTACTCCGTGCCCGCATAAGTCACGGACCACGCTATAACCGTTCTTCTCGGCATGTTCCTGAATAGCGGCACCCACATCTCCTAACCGTGCCCAAGGCTGTGCGGCTGCTATACCGATTTCCATACACTCTCTGGTAACTTGCACCAGTCTTTGTTTTTCCGGACTGACTTCACCGATCATGAACATACGTGATGCATCGGAGAAATAGCCTTTGTAAATAGTCGATACGTCCACGTTGACTATATCTCCGCTTTGCAGAAATTCGGTCGGACTGGGTATTCCGTGGCATACCACATCATTGATACTGGTACAGACGCTTTTAGGGAATCCTTCATAATTGAGAGGAGCGGGAATAGCACCGTGAGCTGTTGTGAAATCATAAACCAATCGGTCGATCTCTTCTGTAGGCATTCCTTCACGAATGTTTTCCGCGATGTGGTCAAGCAGCGCCGTATTGATTTTGGCACTTTCACGGATACCTTCAATCTGTTCCGGCGTACGGAGCACTTTGCGTGGGGGAAGTTTATAGCCTTGTTTTCTGTATTTCTGTATCTTATCTTCTATTTCATCCGGATAATTGGAAGGAGTAAACCGGACTCCTTTAATAAACTTTTTCATTTTACTATCTTGATTTTTTATTCGTAGCACAAATGTAGGGAATAAAAAGGGGAAATGCTGTGTATCGGGAAAGATTATTTCTGAGAATCGGAGGTGAAAAACGGCAATTAATACTCAATAACTCATTTTGTCATTTTGTATTTTAATGCTGCTCAGATTTGATTTTTCAGGTCCTATATCAATCCTTGTGGAAAAGAACGCGAAATAGCGGAATTTGTATAATTCAAAAAGAATGTTATTCCATTGTTTTACTGTGATATCGTTTATTGATAGTTCTAATATCGTTTATTGTGTTATGAATGTCTATGTTTATGCACATATATGTTATTTTTGTATGATTGCTTCTGCGAGTGCTAATAAATAAAAAAAGTGGTCTTATACAGTGGGAAACGTCTTTGGGGATTATGAAGTTAGCAAAATACTCGGATGAAGTTAGCAAAATACTTAGACGAAGTTAATAAAAGACTTGGATGAAGTTAACAAAAGACTTAGAGGATATTAATAAAGGTCTAAGTGTTTTTGCATATTTATCATTAGATAGTGATAAAAG
>ERZ1026776.1890-NODE-1890-length-11057-cov-3.846937_pt1 | contig 11057 bp, 6 predicted proteins | sample MGYA00380125_ERZ1026776 | MGnify/ENA primary metagenome ERZ1026776 (study PRJEB33269, sample SAMEA4719761) | human gut metagenome | biome: human-associated habitat; feature: organic feature; material: feces | place: Cameroon | collected 2013-10 ... | reverse complement strand
CTCAAGCAAGCTTGGCTCCTTCTTTTCTCCCAGATTTTTCTCGCTACTCGCGTAAAAAAAACAGGACGATAGAACATATTCTCTATCGTCCTGCACATTACTGCTTATTTATAACAATTTTCCGTTTTCCTAAGCTCCTGCTCTTTTGGTCTCTTTCTTTTTATTCTGGATAACCATAACTACTACTGCAACTACAGTAACAGCCAGTGCCAGAATTCCCATTGGAAGATCTTTCTCACAGTCTCTCAAGAAAAACAGCACTGCCATAGCAATTACATATATAACAGCAATGATTCCATCTACTATTTTCATACTTTCTGCCTCCTGCTTTTATGCATTTTTCTTCTGACGAAGTACTGCCCTTACTACATTATATCCTGCAAATACAATCGTAAGAATCATCATAATCCAATGGATGATACAGTTATCTTCTCCCGCCGGATTCGCTGCCAGAGGAACTGCTTCATCTTCTAATGCAGTTACTTCCTGTTTTGCATTATCGTCCGTTACATTCGCCAACGGAACCTCTTCATCTTCTAATACCACCGGTTCTTCTGCATCCTGTGGCTGTTGTGCTGCCTGCTGCTGTCTGACTGGTGTCTGTGCCACCTGGGTCTGTGTGACCGGAGTCTGTGCCTGAGTGGCCGGTGTCTGTGCCGGTGTCTGTGCTGCTGTCTCCGGCTGTGTATTATTATCTGCCGGAGTTACCGCTGTTTCTGATGATGCTGGCTGGGTTGGATTTGCCGGCTGTGCCGGTTCCGTTGATTCTGCCGGCTGGGTTGATTCGGCTGGCTCAGTCGGTTCGGTTGGCTCAGTCGGTTCGGTTGGCCCAGTCGGTTCGGTCGGCTGGGTTGGTTCGGTTGGCCCGGTCGGTCCAACTGGCTCGGTCGGCTCAGTTTCTTTCTCCTTTTCATCAAAAGAAGCATACACTACGATACTATCATTTAAATCTGCAACATTTACTTTACTGCCATCTTCTAAAGTCCAGCCGGTAAATTCATAGGTTGTTGTCTCTGTCTCTGCCTTTACAGGATCTGTTACAGAAACTTCCGTTCCCTTTACTTCGCGTACTTCCTGATATACATTTCCGTCTACCATAAAAGTAACGGTATAACTGTTATCAACAATTTCTCCATCAATATGCCAGGAATTCGGATTAATCATCCGGTACCATTCGATGCGGTAGAATCTTGCATCATCCCCTGCAATGCCACTGTTTGCTGCATATGCATCTAAAACAGATGCAAGGGTTACCGGCATCTTTCCATCATAATTCTTTTCTGCATCAAAAGACGCTGGTGCAGTAAAACCTGACATATCAGTTGTCACTTTCAGCTGATTTAAAGAAACTGCTGCTCTTCCCACATAATCATAATTTGCTGTTGCATCACCAACTGTTCCTTCCGGACGGACAGTTCCTGCTTTCCGGATGTAGAACTCTGCCTTCTGTGTAAATGTATCTGCTACTTTTACATATACGTTATAACCTTCCGTGTTGTGGAAAAGTTTTGTATATGTTGTCACTACACCTGCATTTTCATCCTCTAAGATGAATCCGCGGATTACGCTTTCCTCCGTGGTTACATAATCTGCTGTTTCTTCTAATACAGCCGGATCTAAAATACAGTTTCCACTTAACAGCAGCAGTTTTCCATTTCCATATTTGGCATATACTTTTGCACGAATCTTGCTGATTCCAAAGCTTACATTTACAGTTCCACTATAGTTACCGGTAAAGGTTACGGTTGCCAGAGCAGTTCCCTCTTCTACATTATCCTTGTAATTGCCAACAATATAATCAGTTCCTGCAGTTAATACTTTTCCATTATAAGTTACGGTCACATCTTCTTCACTGAGTGTTACTGCTTTTCCGGTATAATATTTTTCCTTTGCAGCTGCAATCACGCTGTCATTTTCCACTTCTTTTGGAAGAATGGTATAGGTTGTATTTACCGTTCCTTTATAGTTACCGATTCCGGTAATTGCTGCTGATGTCTCTCCTGCATTTGGATTACTTCCACTGTATATTACAGTATAATCTTTTCCTTCTACTAATGTTTTGTCTCCATCCTTTACCACAACTGCAACTGTGTTTCCGGTATACTCAGTATCCTTTGCAGTTACCATTTCATTCGTCAACGTTTTCTGCTGGATAGTAAAGGTTGCTTCATTACTGTCTGCGGATTCAAATTTCTTTGCACTGGCTGTTGCAATTACCGTATAAGTTCCTGCATCCACCGGTGCCTTGCTTAATTTATTTCCTGCCTCATCATAATAAGTATAAGTAATGGAAATGCTTGGATTTTTTTCAATTCCCCAGCTATATGCATTAGCATCACAACTTAAGTTCTTCTCATCATTACTGCCATTATATTCAAAATCGCTGGCTGTAAGATTTGCATACAATGCTTTTAAATAAGTTCTTACCGGTACAATAAATACAGTCTCTTTATAGTTCTCTGCTGCATCTCCTTCCGGCACAAATACTACATGATGGTCTACATCTTCAAAGATTGCAGTTCCGGTAGTATTAAACCACAGTGTCTCATCCGGGCTCTGCCACTCAAAATGGCCTTCCAGTTCCTGGTTCTCATCATTGACCGCTACTGCCATTCCACCATTAAGATGGGACTCTCTCAGTTTTCCGGACATATGATTGATTGTTGCAGATGGTTTTTCCTTAATTACTGCCTCTGCCTTATTTACAGTTACCGTATAAGTCCTGCTTCCTGCCTTATATACATCTGTTGCCGGTGTTGTAACCGTATAAGTATAAGTTCCTGCATTTAAAATTTCTTTGTCACAGGTTCCAACAATACCACTCTTTGGACCGTCCTTTACAAAGTTCTTTGCATTCAGTGTCTGGACTTTTCCGTTATAAGTCAGATTTGAAATACTCTTTTCAAATACCGGATTTCTCTTATTGATTTTAATGGTATATTTTTCTGTTTTCCATTGAAAGAGATAATTCTTATACTTGCACTTCAAGGTAACTGTTCCCGTCTTATCCGCAGTTACAGATACCTCTTTCTTATTTGTATTTTTTAATGTTACCTTATCTTTTCCACTGGTAACACTCCATTTGGTTTCGTAAGCTATCCATGCAGAACACTCGATTTTCTTCGTATCCTGCAGCTGCATCTTAATTGTATCATCCTTTTCGGCAGCTTTTACTGTCATCCCGGTTATTCCGGATAAGGACAATACCATCAATGCCGCCATTACAAAAGCTGTAATTCTTTTTCCCAACATTTTGGCTACTCTCATGTTTTTTCTCCTTTTATTCATTTTATCCATTTCCTGCTGATTTATGAATTATATAACCAATCATAGCCTACTCTGTGTTATAAAAAGCGTTATATTTTTCTATTTTTTCTTTATTCTTCCGAATTGTACTTAAATCTTCCTGTTTGTATTGTATTTCTCCTCGTATCTACTCGTCTGTTCCATTCACCAATACTTTATGATATTTCACATATTTCTTTCCAGCCGTCCGTTCCATGTTGTTATTGATTCTTTCTATCACAAGTCCGCAATTTTCTTCTTCAATACCTATTAAAAGTATCAGATACTGGTTTGTGCTGTATCTGGTATACAGGTCACCGCTGCGCAGGGAGTTTTTCAATGCCTGTTCCAGTTCTGCCCGGATGTATTCGAAATGAGCACCGCCTTCTGAAGCATAACCCTTCCCATCGGTAATGGTGCTCATAAGAAGCCACGCACTCTTTCCCGTACGCTGCAAAACCCGTTTTGCAAAGCGGTAATTTTCAATGAAAACAGGATACGAACAGTAAAATGCTCCTTCCTCTCCCTCTTCTTCCAACTTCTCCTGTATTGCCTGAATATGAGTGGCATCCTCCGTAACACAGCTGCTGATTCTTTTTAATTGTTCCAGCATAGACTTTGAAGGCTCACTGCCAAGTTCTGCCAGCAGCATTTCTTCTGTCTTATGATATAGCGCTACCGCCTCTTTGGAACGCTTCATGGCAATCAATGCTTCCATCTGGTATACCTGCCAGTCATCCAGCGGATAAAGAACCGCTGCTTTTTCTGCTATCTCATATAATTTCTGATATTCCTGCTCATCCCGGTAAATTCCGCACAGTCTCTTTACACAGGACATATATAATTTCCGGTATTTCGTTGCCCAGAAAATTACCCATTCCGATGCTCCCAGTGCCGGCAAAAATTCTCCACGGTACAGCCTGACTGCTTCCTCTAATTCTGTTTTTCCAAAATCTTCCGCCTGTTTCAATGCATGCTCTGCCTTCTCTTCAAAAGAAATGCAATCACAACGATACGGAATTTCCGGTGTCCAGCAATAAATTCCCTTTCGGCTTATAATATAATCGCTCTCCGGCAGTCCCTGCTCCTTAAGCAGTTTCCGCACCCGGAAAAGAATTGCCCGGAAACTGTTGGATGGGTTTGCAACCTCCTCATTTTCCCATAGTCTTCCCACCAGTTCTTCCCTTGTTACCCCTTCGGTACCCGCATGCAGAATAATCTGAAGCAGCCGGTTCGTCTTTGTCGTTGATTTCCGGTCTATGATAAAGGAATGATTTCCATATTGCATTCGAAATGTTCCAAGCATACTTACTTCTAAAATTTTTTTCATGCTTCCTGCCCCCCTGCAGATTATTTTTCCTAATTGCAGTATAAAGGACTTTGTTTTTATACGCAAAAGATTTTTCTCATTTCTTCCGGATTGTCAAAACGAAAGATTACTCTTATAATCATATTCATAAATAATTCTAAAAAATAATTGTTTCGAGCTGTTAGAAAGGATTATGCCATGGAAACAGGATTTATTGATTTACATGTACATTCAACCTGCTCTGACGGAACTTTTACTCCATCTGAGCTGGTTCATGAAGCCATACGTCATTCGATATGTGCCTTTGCCCTTACTGACCACGACTGTATCGATGGTATTAAAGAAGCGCAGGAAGAAACCTTGCGGCTTAACTCTCCGGATGCACCGGAAGTCATTGCCGGTGTTGAGCTCTCCTGTGAACTGGATGACCGCGAAATCCATATGGTCGGACTATATATTAACCCGGACGATAAAGTATTTAATGATAAATTAAATGCATTCCGTTCTTCCCGCACAGACCGCAACCGCCTGATGGTTGATAAACTGCAGCAGGAAGCACACCTTGCCATTGATTATGACAGTCTTATCAGAGAATTTCCGGATGCAGTCATTACAAGGGCACACATTGCAAGATACCTTGTAAATCATGGACTTGCCAAAGATATGAATACAGTATTCAGTAAATATATCGGGGATGACTGTCCTTATTATGTAGACCGTCCTAAAATCACTCCACAGGAAGGTATTTCCCTGATTCATCATGCCGGTGGTCTTGCCATCTTAGCACACCCGGTACTCTATCACATGAATGCAGACCGATTGGATGCTCTGGTTCAGACACTGGTAGAAGAAAGCCATTTAGATGGCATTGAAGCCGTCTATTCCACCTACCAGCTTGGTGACGAACGAAACATCAAGAAGCTTGCACAAAAATATCATCTGCTTATTTCCGGTGGTTCTGACTTCCATGGAAGTAACAAACCTTATATTTCCATGGGAAACGGAACAAGACATATGCCGATTCCTTATTACATTTTATCGGATATTAAAAATGCGCTGCATTGCAGATAGCTTACATCTGCCGTCTACAGAAAGAAGCTGCCACCGGCAGCTTCTTGCGGATGCCCGGAAACAAGAGGGACTGTCATTTTACAATTTCTGTAAAACAACAGTCCCTCTTTATAAATACTTTTTATTTTTTGTCTTTCACCTCGTCTAATGCATTTCGAAAGATTCGTTCAAATTCATTTTCGGAACATTTTTTCCGGCTGGATTCATCCGAATACTCTCTATTCTGCTGTCTTGCCTGCTCGTGAACGAGCAAAACAACCGGAACCTTAAAATAACCGTCATATCCGTATGCGACAATCCCCTCCCTGGAGCTTTATTTCAATGGTCTCATATTATATATCGGCAAAAGTGTCTGACTTCTTTAGTCCTCTACCGGTTCTGCCGGAATAAAAATACGGTCTTTTACCACATCTGCAGGCTTTGGTGCTGCTTCTTCTGCTTCCCTGCAGAACTGCAGCTGTGAATTCACCAGTACCTTTCCACGCTTGTCAACCTTTTCATAGGTACCATCCTTCTGAAGGAGATGTGCTTTCGTATTATCTGCCAGTTCCACATCCAGAATATGCATTACTTTATGCTTTAACTCTTCATTTTCTACCGGGAAAATAATCTCTACACGGCGGTCTAAGATACGCGGCATCCAGTCAGCACTTCCCATGTAAATTTCTTCCTGTCCATCATTATAGAAATAGAAAATTCTGCTGTGCTCCAAGAAATTTCCTACAATGGAACGCACTCTGATATTTTCACTAATCTTTGGAATGCCTACCTTCAGGCAGCAAATTCCACGCACAACCAGATCAATCTGCACTCCCGCTGCTGATGCTTCATACAACGCTGCAATAATATCACGGTCACAAAGAGAATTCATCTTAGCTACAATTTTGGCTGTCTTTCCGGCTTTGGCATATTTTGTTTCACGCTCAATCAGTTTCAGGAAACGCTTCCGCAGCCAGATTGGTGCTACCACCAGCCGGTTCCAGGACAACGGTTCGGAATAACCGGACAGCATATTAAATACTGCTGTCGCATCTTCTCCGATTGCTTCCGAACAGGTAAAGATACCGCAGTCTGTGTACAGCTTTGCAGTGGAATCGTTATAGTTTCCGGTTCCAAGATGTACATAACGGCAGATGCCTTCTTCTTCTCTTCTTACGACCAGTGCAATCTTGCTGTGGGTCTTTAAGCCCACCAGACCATAGATAACGTGGCAGCCTGCTTTCTCTAATTTTTTTGCCCAGACAATGTTATTTTCCTCATCGAAACGGGCTTTTAATTCTACCAGAACAGATACCTGTTTGCCATTTTCTGCCGCCTGTGCCAAAGATGCAATGATCGGCGAATTGCCGCTGACACGGTAAAGTGTCTGTTTGATTGCCAGTACATCCGGATCTTTGGCTGCCTGACGGATAAATTCGACTACCGGATCAAAGGTCTGGTATGGATGATGCAGTAAAATATCACCTTTTTTAATCGCATCAAAGATACTCTCTCCCTGCGGAATCTGTGGCACCGGCTGTGGAGTATATGGTTTGTAACGTAAATCATCACAGCCTTCCAGTCCATACATCTTCATCAGGTAAGTCAAATCAATCGGTCCATTGATTTTAAAGATATCATCCTCTGACTCTACCCGAAGCTCATCCTTTAAAAATGCCAGCAGACGCTTATCAATGCCATATTCCACTTCCAGCCGGATAACTTCACCCCACTGCCGTTTCTTTAAGGATTTTTCAATTTCTTTCAGCAAATCCTCTGCTTCATCCTCATCAAAGGAAAGGTCCGCATTACGCATAATACGATACGGATAAGCACAGACCACTTTATGACCTAAGAACAATTTGGAAATATTCTTCTCAATAATCTGCTCTAACAGGATAAAAGATTTCTCCCCTTCCTTTACAGATGGAATCGGAATCAGTCTTGGTAATACAGATGGCACCTGAACGGTTGCATATTCATAAATGGTTCCGCCCTTCTTCCCCTCTGCCTTTAACTTCTTCTCTTCTGCTTTGCCAAGGAGGTCATCCTTCTTCGGATTTGCTTCCAGTAAAGCTACAATGTTTAATGTCTTATTGCGAATCAACGGAAATGGTCTGGATGCATCCACTGCCATCGGTGTCAGTACCGGATATATATTTTCTTCAAAATAGCGGTCTACATATTCTGCCTGAAAATCCTCCAAATCTTCATAGGCATCTACAATATAGATTCCTCTTGCATTTAATAGCGGAATCAGGGAACGGTTATAAGTAGAATACTGCAGTTCTACCAGTTCCCTGGTGTCATGATTAATGGCTGCTAACTGTTCAGACGCTGTCATACCGGCAATATCTGTTTTCTTATAGCCCGCATGTACCATATCCTTTAAAGAAGCCACACGTACCATGAAAAATTCGTCCAGATTTGAAGAAGTAATGCTGACAAATTTTAACCGCTCCAGCAGCGGAATGGATTTGTCTCTTGCTTCATTCAATACTCTGCCATTAAATTTAATCCAGCTCAACTCACGGTTTTCATAATATTCCGGATTCGTATATTCTTTTAATTTTTCCATTCGCATACTCTCCTAACTATAGACCTTTTTCACTTTAATCACCGGTTTCATACTGAATACTTCTTCAAAGAAAGACGCCTTGGACTCAAACAATCCCTTTTCCAAGGTCACATCATCTTCCGTCTCTATGGTAATAATCAGATTTCTTCCGGAAACAGATGTCTTTACATTCTTAAATTTCTGCTTATGGCTTCTATCCATGGCATTTGCCACCTTAAGGATAGCTGCAAGCTTGGCTACGGTAAGATAACTGTCATGATCCATCTTATCTGCCAGTCTGTCATAGCTGTCTATCGGTAGTGTATTATAAAGTACCGTAGACGCCACAATTTCACGCTCCAGATGAGTCAATCCAATAATTTCTGAAGAAATAATAATGTCATAGGAGCACTGCGGTCCATTAACCAGACTGACAAATTTACCACAGTCATGGAGAATGGCTGCCGTCCTTAGCATCAGCCGCTCTCTGTTTCCCAATCCATGAATCTTTCTCATGGCATCAAATATCTGGACTGCCATCTGCTCTAATGCTTCAAGATGTGGCTGATAGCCAAAATATCTTTGGGACATACATTCCGCCGCAGATATTACATCTTCTTCGAAATCATGTGTTGCTTTCACCATATTATGCCGCTGTGCATAATCATATGCTATACCATCATTTACATTCACACCCGGAACTACTACATTCTGGGCATTTAATGTGGTAACTAACTGACGGTAGATAACCAGTGCCGGAATCAGCAATGTATCACTCTCGTTGGTGATTCCTAATTCTCTTGCAATCTGTCCTGTATTCTTTGCTCTCAGCTTCTCCGTATAACGATAGAACTTGTCCGCATCTACCATACATTTACCATTTTCTTTACTGATTTTCGGCATAAATGCAGAGATATAATCTCCCATAAAAATAACATAACGGATGCCATCCTTTGGCAGATAAAGGGCTTTAAAGACCTCTAATTCCTTATCTACGACTTCCTGAATCTGCTGCTCATAATTACCGCTTTGCATGCCAAGGTCAAAGAGTTTCTCCTGCACACGCATAATTCCAATCAGAAGATGCTGCGTGGTAACTACCTTTCCTTTTACAAAAAGTGTTATCTGCATACTGCCACCACCTACATCAACTACTGCTGCATTCTGACTGGTCATATCTTCAAAATTCTTCTGGGATGCCACCGTCTTATAACTGATAAAACGATGTTCCGAATTGCTCAGCACTTTCACATTAAGTCCGGTCCGAATCCGTATCTGGTCTAAAATAAATGCTTCGTTCTGTGCATCCCGGATGACAAGACCTGAATATGCTTCATACTCATCCGTCCGGTACATCTCCATAATCCCCACGAATTCTTTCAGCACCTGACACAATTCATCCGCTGTCTCATATCCGACATATCCCTGGGAATAAACATCCCTTCCCAATTCTATTCTATGGCGGACATGGTCAATTTCCCGGATTCCTCTCTTAATGGAAAGCTCAAACACTTTCAGGCTGATTTCATAAGACCCGATATAAATTGCTGCAAAAGTCTTCATCCGTGCTCCTCCTCCTGTGTAAATCTTCTGTTACACTTCCTGTCCTAACATATAATTGATAAACTGCTGTGCGGTTCTTCCGGAAAGTCCACCATGACTTAACTCCCATTTGTTGGCTTCTGCTAAAAGTTCTTCTGCCGGAAGATGTACTCCCTGCTTTTCTGCCAGTTCTACTACAATCTGCTGGAATTCTTTCTTGGTCGGTGCCCCAAAGTAAATAGATACACCAAAACGATATACCAGTGAAAGTTTTTCCTGTACGGTATCAGAAGTATGCATATCCTCACGCACTTCCTCTTTATCTGAAAAGTTCTCACGAATCAGATGTCTGCGGTTTGAGGTTGCATAAATCAGCACATTGTCCGGTTTCTTCTCCAGCCCACCTTCGATTACAGCTTTCAAATATTTGTATTCAATTTCAAATTCCTCAAAAGATAAATCATCCATATATATAATAAATTTATAATTACGGTTCTTTATCATGGAAATAACAGTGTTCAAATCTTTAAACTGATGCTTATAAACTTCAATCAGGCGAAGTCCCTGCTCATAATACTGATTGGCAATTGCCTTTATGCTGGTTGATTTACCGGTACCTGCATCACCAAACAGCAGACAGTTATTGGCACTCTTTCCCTTTACAAAAGCTTCTGTATTATCCACCAGCTTCTTCTTGGCAATTTCATAGCCTACCAGGTCATCGAGTTTCACATGAGCAATTCTGGTAATCGGTGCCAGTTCTACAACACCATTGGTATTCTGGATACGGAATGCCTTATGTAAGCCTAGATTTCCCACACCAAATCTTGCATAGAATCCGGTTACGCTGTCCTGAAATGCATTGGTATCCTTTGCTCCTGCCAGCTCTACCGCCAGTTCACAGATGCAGTCACGGATACGTTTGTTAAATACGCTTCCGTTATCATCCGGTCCCTTGAAATTCTGAAGCACATCCATATCATCAATTTCCAGAGTCTTTGCCACTTCATTTAAGTTATAATCAAACATTTCTTTTAAAATAGCAAAATCATGGGCTGCAATCGCATTGATACTTCCGTTTACTGCTCCTTTCATTTCGCAGGCAGTACTGTAGGCATTTTCATTATTTACCATAATAAACGCAAGAAAACAGTGCCACAGATTTCCTTCAAAACCGTGGCTCACTGCCAGTTCAATCAGTTGATTCAAGCATCTATAATACAATTCTACTATATCAGACCGATTGTAAAATTCACTATCATAGTTTTCCAAAATCCATGTAAAATTATAAAATAATTCTCCGTTTTCAAAGTT
>ERZ1026776.1882-NODE-1882-length-11098-cov-45.843883_pt1 | contig 11098 bp, 10 predicted proteins | sample MGYA00380125_ERZ1026776 | MGnify/ENA primary metagenome ERZ1026776 (study PRJEB33269, sample SAMEA4719761) | human gut metagenome | biome: human-associated habitat; feature: organic feature; material: feces | place: Cameroon | collected 2013-10 ... | reverse complement strand
CACCCGTTAACCAATTCGTTTAAACTTGTTTCCAGGTGCAAAGGTAAAAGAGAAGTGCGAAATGCGATGTATGGTATGATTCTTCCTATCATGTTGCATAAGGAGTCTTCGCAAGTAAGCAATGCTATTCAGGAATTAAAGATATCGATGTTAGCTGCTAATATTGATAGGAGTATGCTTTGTCTTAAGCAGTTGGTTGCTGGCACTCCTTATAGCACACAAAAGAAGGAAAACTTTGTTTTTGAGGAGCATTTCCGTTTTATCCTGAAGAACATTTTCTATCTCTGTGGCTTTAAGGTCTCAGAGGAACTGCAGATGTCTGCAGGTAGAATAGATTTAGTGGTTGAAACCTCAGAAAATATTTACATTTTAGAACTTAAGATGTCTGATAATGGTGGTGTAGTTTCTGCCTCACATCAAATCTCTTCTCGTCATTATGCTGATGTCTATGCTGCATCTTCCAAACCTGTTATCTCACTTGCGCTAGAGTTTGATAGGCAGAGTAGAGGACTGATAGATTGGAAGAAACTGTGAATGAAATGGTGAAGTAAGCATGTGCTTTTCTGTTGTATAAAACTTTTAGGGATTATTCTTGAGATATGTAGTTTTAAAATATCATTAAAAGCAATAATATGTTGAAAAGTTAGTTATATATAATATAAACAAATGGAATATTAATTAATACATTTAATAATGATTTCGATAATTACCGCAACATATAATAGCGCCCAAACAATAAATGATACTATAAAATCTGTATTGAGTCAAACAAATAAAGATTTTGAATATCTCATTATTGATGGAGGATCAACAGATGAAACCATTGATATAGTGAAAAGTTATGAATCAGAATTCTCTGGTAGACTGAAATGGGTATGTGAAAAAGATAAAGGTATTTATGATGCCATGAATAAAGGTATAAAAATGGCTTCTGGAGATATAATTGGTATTTTAAATTCAGACGATTATTATACAAGTGATGATATACTTCAGACCATTGCAGATGCTTTTAAATGTCAGGATGTGGATGCTATATATGGAGATATACATTTTATCAAGGATGGTGACCCAGATAAATGTGTGAGATATTACTCATCTAGAATGTTCTCTCCTTTTTGGCTTCGTTTTGGTTTCATGCCAGCACATCCATCGTTCTATTGCAAACGAGAGGTCTTTGAAAAATCGGGTTTGTATCGTCTCGATTACAAGATAGGTTCTGACTACGAGATGATGGTTCGCTTGTTCAGAAAATACAAGATTTCGAGCCGATATGTCCCTAAGGATTTCGTTACGATGCGGACAGGTGGAGCCAGTAACAGCAATCTCAATAGTCGTCTCACTCTCATCAAGGAGGATGTCAGGGCTTGCAGAGACAATGGTATCTATACCAATGAATTGTTTGTCTGTTTGAAGTTTCTGTATAAGATTTTTGAGTTTAGAGTATTCTAAGCGAATGCTCTAAACTCAATGAACCTATATCAATTGTTTGTAAAGGTTTATATATTCAATGAATCTTTCATTTTTATCAAAAAGCTTCATCGCTCTTTGCCTGCAGGAAAGCTGATAGACTTTTTTATCTTTTTCACAGATTTCCAGAATATAGCCTTTTGCTTTTTCCAGATTCTTTGGTTCGACAGCATAGCCCGTTTCGGCAGAAATGGCTTCTTCACAACCTCCGGTCTTATAGGTGACGATTGGAGTGCCGCAAGCCAATGATTCTATATTGGTGGTAGGGAAGTTGTCTTCTATGGTCGGGTTGAAAAAAACGTCAGCTTGTGAATAAAGACATCTCATCTCATTGATGTTCTCTGTTCTTCTTATTGCTATGATTTTTTCCGGTATGCTTTGTGCATCTTTTTCGTTGATTCCAACCAGAATTATCTTGTAATCCTCAGGCAAAGTGTTGCTTAATGATACGAAGTCTTGTAATCCTTTACGATACCAATTAGACGCCACTCCCAAAACGATTTTTGTATTCTTAGCCAGCTGATACTTTGCTCTTATGTCTATTTCAAAGCTAGGCTTGAAAGTCTCCAAATCAATACCGTTATATATTTGGTGAAGAGGTACATTTTTGAGGAAAGATTTTCTGACCTCACCCTCCAACCATTTACTGACAGGGACAAGTGTCAGATTTGGAATGGAGTTAAAGTTTTTCTTTTTTAATTCAAAATTGTTGTATGAATTATCAAGAAACAATGAACTGGGATAAGCCTTTTTCTGAGGACATTTCTCACAATGTGTTTGCCATTTATTGCATTTTACAAACATGTAATGGGCACAGTGACCTGTAAAAGCCCAGCAGTCATGAAGAGTCCATACCACTGGCTTGTCATATTTGGCAAGAAACTCCATCAATAGAGGATAATTCAGATAATATCCGTGTATGTTATGTAAGTGGATAATATCGGGGTTGACATCTTCTATATAGCTAATCAGTTTTCTGGTTGCATGTTTTGACATTAGTCCATGGTTGTCCAGAATACGTGAAGCGATTCCATGTATTCTTTCATCCATCATGCTGCCAATCTGGTAGAGATGCGATTTACTGGGATTATACCAGCGCCCATAAGCGATGTAGCTTTCCCAGCCTTCCTTTATGGCAAGTTGGCCTATTCCTTCAGCTATCTTACCGTGTGACCCCCAATTAGCTGTTATATTAATCTGCAGTAGTTTCATTTGATGTTGCTTTATTCTTCATATTTCTTTTTGCATCCCAGGAAATAGTACATGTGTCTGATTGGCCAAAAAGGCTCAAAGTGTCGTCTGTTGATTACTCTTCCATCGAATGAAAAATATTTTTTATAAACCGACTGCGCAAACACATACTGATATGTTTTGCAGGCAATATCAATAGAAAGATTATTCGCCTGTGGGAGTTTACCGTAAGGGAAGGCAAAATATTTGCAAGTGCATCCTAACTTGTCTTCTATTGTCTTTTTGCACTCCACGATTTGGTACTCCAGTTCTTTTCTATCTGTACTATTGATCATGTAATGATCCATAGTATGTGCACCGATAATATGTCCACGTTTGTGCAGGTCTATAATCTGCTCCCATCTCATAGGTTTCTTGTTTGGAGTCATCACGATGCAGTCATTGAAATGATTGATATATTCCTGTGAACCTTCAGCATAATTTGGATTGATGAAGAATGCTGCATTTGTACCAAATTCCTCTAATACAGGGGCAAATATCTCATAGTCTTCCAGAAAACCATCATCAAAGCTGAATGCAACAAGTGGCTTTGAGGGCATTTCATGACGATGAATCTTCTCGACAGCCTCTTCAAATCTAATGAACTCAACTTTTTGAGAAAGCTCTTTCAGCATTTTTCTGAATGTAGCTGGTTCGTTCTCCTTTGCAATACGGTGTCCATTAAGAATATGAATTCCTGGCTGCGGCTCTTTGAAGAGTCCCATGACATGAAGATAGCAATTTCTTGCTTGTGTACGAAGATACCTTTTCAGATTATTCATTTTCTAAAACTTTTTTGAGTACATTAATTTGATAATCAATATTCCATTTCTTGTCTATTTCCTTGAATGCTTCTTTTCGGGCTTCTTCCCGGACCTTATCGTCAGCTGAGATAACTTTTCTGATTTTATCTTTCAAATCAGCTACATCTCCCTGCTGGTAAAAGTATCCGGTCTTTGATGGCTTTATGGCTTCAAACTCTGGCATTTGTTCTGCAAAGTTGTTGTGGGTAATAATGGGGCAACCAAATGAGAGAGCATGTATGGCTGTCAAACCTATATTGCCAGGTGATACACATACAGAAGCATTATAGAAAAGTTCCGCTAGGGTAGAGTCGTCATAACAAGGACCATACATCCAAACGTTTTGATCTATTCCCTTTGCTTTGGCATAGCTTGGAATGTCTACTCCGTCTACATCTTTTCCCACAAATATAAGATTGATAGGGCAGTTTTCCTCGTTTAGCATTTTTGCACTATCTATTATCTGGTTCAATTGCTTTCTCTTCTGTATTCTACCGCAATAAATCACAACAGGGTAATTGTTATTAAAATGCTTAGAGTATACATCTGATTTGCAAAGTCCTTTCCGGATATCCAATAAGTGCGCAGAGTCCAGGGAGTTGGCAATGCAATACATTTTCTCTGGGTTGAAACCCTTGGATTTCATTACGCTTATGGAATACTCACTGTAAACCATCAGTTTCGTGAATAATTTATAGTAAGCTTTCTTGATAATGTTCTTTGCAAATGATTCATTCCCATAAAAGCCATGTGTCCATGCAATAGTTTCCTTATGTTTTATTAAAGCCCACAACAATATGATCCATGATGACAAACAATATGGTTCGCCATCAAGGATATAGTGCGTATAGTCTTTATTGACTAATTGTATAGAGCCACTTTGCCAATAAAAGTTATGAAAGAAACGATTGTTAAGAGTTCCTTTATAGCCTTTCAATTTGTTATAATCAAAAGTCTTAATCTTGGTGTTGATGCGGTCACCTAGATAGAAATCGCAGGAGAATATTTCTGCGATTTTCTGGAATATAGGCAATCGATAATGTGGCCCGATGTTTGTTATAAAACAGAGTCTTGGTTTCATTTCAATATACATTCTTTTATTGCATCAAGAAATCCATGACCATATTTCAAGTCTGGTTCTACGTAGTTACCTTCTCCCCATTCATTCCATGAACGGAGGAATAGAATTTTGTGTTCGAGAGGTCTTCCTTCAATAATTTTCAATGCATCTTGGAGATGTCTCTTGAAATTTTCCGGTGTTGAGTTATAGTAAACTCCCTCTTTTCTTCCTACTCTGGCAGTTCTATCCCATTGTGGAAGAATGGTTGGGTAAATATTCTCCCATCGGTCTTCTGGAGAGAAGAAGTACTTTACCACTTTTGGATAGTTATACTTCTGTACAGGGAGCCAAGAGAATTTCTGGTGTAGATAAAGACTAATGATTCTTCGCCATTTTCCTTGACTTAGCATTTCTGCTCTTGACTTTCCGTACGAGTTCAGCCCGTCAAATCCAAGCTTCAGGAGATTTTCATAAACCTCTTTGCTGCTTTTAAGATTAGGCAAAACTCTCTTTAGTGTTCCATCTTCCGTGCGTTGTATAGTAGTTGTATTATTGCACATACCGACGAAATAGAAACCTTTTAATCCATTTTCTTCTGCCAGTTTACGCCATAATTGTATGAACTCTTCAATACCCTGGAAACGGTATGGGTCATATATGACGAATAGAATTTTACCATCTACCGTAATGTATCTGTGGTCTTTGAATGCCGGCAGGAGAGAATAGAAATGTTCCGTATGATCCTTTTCGCCTAAATATTTCTGCTTTGCAATCATGGCATCTAATTTACTGTCTTTCTTCCATGATTTGTTTGACCAGTCATGATTAGCCCAGCAGAGGCAGAACGGGAAGTCCGGTTTGCCAGAAGCAACTACTTCCTGAAATGGTTTTTCGAGCAATTGCTTGCCATTTCCAAACCAGTAATGCCAATAACAGAAGCCTTCAACACCCGCTTCACGTGCCAATTGCGCCTGCTGTTCTCTTATTTCTGGCAGACGTAAATCATAAAAACCAAGATCTGCTGGAATTCTAGGCTGATAATGTCCCTTAAAGAATGGTTTCGCCTTGGCTACATTTGTCCATTCAGTAAATCCTTTTCCCCAGAACTTGTCGTTCTCGGGAATCGGGTGAAATTGTGGCAAATAATTTGCTATGATTCTTGCTTCCATTTTTATTTCTCTTTAATCTTCTTGTCTATTCTATTGTGTTGAACATAATTTTGCCCAGGGGGCAACCATATTGCAAAGATACATAAAATAAATGACATAGCCATCATCTCCAGTCATTATTTTTTGCTTTTATCTATTTTCCAGTTTTATTGTCATCCTTGTATACATTTGTTGCTGGGACACCAGCAACTACTGTATAAGCAGGAACATCTTTTGTAACAACGCTATTTGCACCAATAACGACCCCGTCACCAATAGTTACGCCAGCCATGATGCAGACATTGTTGCCTATCCATACATTGTTGCCAATCTTAACTTTACCTTTGCTGACAATGGGTCTTGTTGTGGTTGGCTCATGTAATGACTGGCTGTCTGTATTGCCATGTGAATTATCACTGATAAACACATTTGTTCCTGTAAGTACATAATCGCCAATTTCTATGAATCTGATGGCTGTGATGTGTGCACCTCGTCTAATAAGACAATGATTGCCTATCTTGATTGATGGAGGAATTTCGTCAATCTTTCTTGCTGTCAATTGAATATCCTTCTCTATAATAGTATCATTTCCTATTTCAATGTATTCTTCACCCATCAGCGTATACGGATGCCAGATGATAATGGAATTCCCGAATGTTTTGAATCTTCTTCTCAGAAAACCTGTGTATATTCTGTTGTGGACAGAATGAAATAAGGTCGTTAGCTGACGAGGATAAATCAAACTCAATGCTTGACCAATAACATCTAATATCTTCTTTATCATGTATTTATTCTTTTGGATATTTGATTAATAATACTTCGTGATACCTTAAGTATGCATATAATCCCAAGAGGGTAATTATTCGCAAGTTGCCTGTGTCTGCATACGAGAAAAGAGTCATTCCTCCCTGTATGCTGATACATGCAGTAAAGTATATCAACAGTAACTGATGTAATTTTATTGTAGAATCCTGTAGCCTCGTCTTGCGGCTTATCATGTAGAATACACTGACAAATATAACAAAAGCCAGGATAGGACCGAAATCAATTGTAAAATCACCAACGAATGTAGAGAAAAAATTGTCATCCAATTCTAGATTATGATATTTATCTCTGCGTTCAACAAAATTCTTGGGCGTACCTGGATCAATAATACGTTTGAACAGATTGATGGTTCTGTCACCGTATCTTATGCCGCCTGCATCTAGTCCATTATTGTTGAAATACAAGCTGCCTTGTCCCAAATACCAATTGATGAAACCGCCTACACCTGCATTTTCTTTACCAAATCTACTCATCGTTATTGCTATGATTGGCAGTGAAATGACAATCATGGCAATGACTCCAATCTTCTTTACTGCCTTATTGATTCTGCTTGATAAGTAGGGCTTGAACAGGAAATAGCCAACAACTACTGTAAGGGTACATGATACAACACCGCCACGTTGTCCATGTGTAATAGGTATGATAATTCCTAAGATTGTGGTAAATGCTAAGCCATAAATCACAAGTTTATGTTTAAAATTTTTCAATGACAGAAAATAAAACAGTAAGAATACGGTAATGTCTGAAAGAGAATTGTAGATTACTGCTGGAAGATTACGTATGGTTCCACCAGAGTTGCTTACTTCATCTACTTGGTCTGTATATACCTCTTTAGCCGCAGTCTCATCAACAAATAAATTCAAGATGCCCTTATTCGCCTGCGTTATGATTCCCGGGATCATCAGTATTGCTGAGAAGACAATGATGCACCCTATTATGACCAATATTCTGGTATTGGGATTTTCTATGGATTCCGAAGGATGATGATGATGTATGATAATAGGGGAAAGGGCTATCATTAACATCGTATAAAGATAGATATAAGGGAATAGTTTCAGTGGCTTGTATGCTTCTGAAAACAGCGGATCATTGATGGATAAAACCGAAAAGAAAGCATATAGAATATACATAAACATAATGACGCTTCCTGTATCTAATACCATTTTTTTATGATGATACCAGATAAACGTCAATATCCAGACTAACAAGTAGGATATGCTTAATATATTATTTGATACGATTTCAGACATGTTTGAATACTGTTGATGTTAAAAATTTTTTGATAAGTTGTCGCTCATTTGAAGAAAGTCCCAACATATAACCTAGTATAGCCATGCATAAGGGCGCACCTAAGAGTACACTGGCTAAGTTAATCCACTGATTGGAGATGAATCCATTCAGGAAAGCAAATATAGCGTAGCTTACTATTGAAACTATAAGTGCAGGAATCAGAAATCCCCACATATATTGTCTAAGTGAAAAATATGCGAAAACTTTCCGGATACAATAAATTCTTACTATATGTGCCAGTATGCACGCCATCAACATAGACATGAACAGTGATTCGGATGGTAGACCAATCTTATAGAACAACCATGTTATAGGAAGGCTCAATGCTGTGAAACTTTCAGTCAGCAGATGATAGTTGCGGATTTTGCCAGTTGCATGAATGATGATAGTTATCGGATTATGCATGGATATAACAATCAGGTATACTAACATCAACTGACAGAACAGAACCGTTACATCATTGGCAAAGCCAAGCCAGCAGGTCAGAATCCATTTCATTTTGATGAACAGCGGGATGGATACTGCTGTCAATACATAATAAATGAATTTATTGGACATCGTAAACAGTTGGCTGACATACTCCTGATCGCCTTCTGCGTATTTCTTTTGCATGGCAGGACGGAATGGTACAATCATGCTGTTGACCAAGGCGCTTACTGCATTGTTTATCTGGAGTGCAACGCCAAAAGCTGCATTAATGATTGGACCAAAGAAAATATTAATCAGAATAATACCTCCCTGAATCATACTGGTATTAGCAATAGAACCGAATATGGTCCATCCAGAAAAAGACAACAATTGCTTGTAGATACTCTTGTCCGTTATATTCGAGTATCTTACATCTTTGAAGAGTACATGACTTAGGACAACGTAAGTGCTTAAGATCAAAAGTGCAACGAAGAGTAAGGTACCGCTATAGAAGCACAAGTGGTCAAAACCTATCTGGATGGTTATATAGGCAAATGCCAGCTTTCCAAGACTTTCAAGGGTTGAAACCAGAGCATATACTCCCATCTTCTCGTATGCAAAGACGAGAGAGGTAAATGGTATCTGGATGAACGAGCACAGAAAGGTAATCAAGGAGAATTGATAAACACATAGAACAGCTTCCATACGATCAGCAGGAATGTTGAGCTGACTATTGACAAACCATAAACCTGCCGTTTCGAATAAGGCAATAATGATGGCACAGACACATAATGCGATATTAATACTCGCAGAATATACTTTTTTCAACTCTCCCTTATCTTGCCTGCCCAAAGCCACGGAGTAGAAGCGTTGGATGGAAAGTGTCAGTACTCCGGAGATGAAAGCGGAAGTAGTGATTACGCCCGCTATCGTATTGAACAAGCCATAGTCTATAAGCCCTAAAGCTTTGATGATCAACCTTACAGTATATAAGTTGACAAACATCAATACCAGCATTCTTGCAAACAACACGATGGTGTTGCTTGCAATGCGCCTTGTGGATTGTGAATTGTCAACTTTACTATTGGTGTTCATGAGTGTTTTAATCTAATACTATATCTCTTAATACATAAATGGTTGTTCCTGCAAAAGCAAGGAAAGTCATCATCAGAACGAATATCATACGCTTAGGCGATTCTGGTCTGAGAGGCACAACTGCACCTTTTATCAAAGAAAAAGCAGGTGTACGTTCCTGAACCTTGGCTTTGGCTAGTTGCAATTGCGTGCTGAGTGTTGAATAATTATTGTATTTCAGCTGCATGTCATTCTCCAAGTCATTCTGTTTGGCATGGATACTTTCCAGGACAACATCCATGTTTGCATCTGAATAGCTTCCATAGAGTTGGCGGGCTTTTTCGTATGATGCTTTTGCCTCTGATGTAAGCTTTTGGTAGTACTTAACGTCATTTCTCGCTTTATTTGTTCTATAATCGGTTATAAAAACCTGGAGATGTTGTCTTACTGAATCAACCAGAATCTTACAGACGTATGGATCCTGTGCTTTGGCACTAATGGTGATGGCACCAGTCTTCTTGTCTGTTGTAAATTTGATGCTTTCTTTTATTTGCTCTATTATATCAGAATCATCTTTTGACAAATTATAAGGATTGAATTTGCCTTCCGTTGCCAAATTCTGTTTCTTTGAAGTCAATTTTCTCTTAATCCAACCCATACATGCTGTCCACCAGGCTACCTCCTGATGTTTTTTCAAGTATGTATAGTAATCGGTAGATATGGAATGATCCTTATTTGTAATCTTGATATGAAACAATTTTGATACGAAACCATTATCGTCCATCAATTCTGGATAGAGCAGAGGAGTGATGGCGTCTGCTGACTGCATAGACGACAGGTCTAGTCCAAAAGTAGAGGCCAGCGAACTCAAGGCAGAACCGCTACCTGAACCTGCACTTTCCACTTCTGGTACTACCACAGCTTCGGCAGCATAGACCCTAGGTACGCAAACGATATAGAGACATGACAATACAAATACGATGGGTATGATTATTGCATATAATTTGCGTCTATGTTTTATCTCTTTAAATACTCTTTGGTAATCAATCTTTTTTGTCTCCATTATTTAATTATGAATCTGTTATTATTACTTATTATTAGAGTTTGTAGCAAACATTGCAGTAATACTGCTTGAGATTATAATGAAGGTTGGCATCTAAGAATTTCTTTTAGATACTAACCAATATAATGATGTCTGTTTGTTAATAACTTATTCTAAATCCTAACAATCAGCTTCCCTTCTCTTGCTTATAAAGGGGGAGCAGGATGTTGAGAATACCTTCTTCGACCTCTTTGTTGGGGAAGCCTAACTGGTAGTTCTTGAATCGCTCGTCGTAACTCTTTATTGTTAGGTAACCGCTCTGATAGATGACCGGAATGGGATTGAAATCCACATTGTTCATCATATTGGCCTTTACCTGTGCCTTATTGAGGTCTGTAATGCAATAGTCATGCTTCTTCAGAATGTCTATGAGGAATGTGTGAGTATTTGCCTTAAACCAGTAATCATCGTAGCGTGAATTTGCTAACGTGTTCAGTACACTGAAAGGATTGTATATTTCTTCAGAATTTTCTTCGAAGTGATAGCCAGAATAACGCATTCTTAACTTATCGATGGTTTCTGTCTCGTTGTCTTCATTGGCTTTGGCTAATTCGAAGATACCTTCCTTGAAATTCGTAAGCAGTTCCTTCTCTGTCATTCCGCAGATGCTGATATAGCGGTGGTCCATTGAGATATCCGTCAGGTTGTTGAGGTCGCTGAACACGCTAACCTTGCCAAACTTGGTTACACC
>ERZ1026776.1881-NODE-1881-length-11101-cov-6.165671_pt1 | contig 11101 bp, 3 predicted proteins | sample MGYA00380125_ERZ1026776 | MGnify/ENA primary metagenome ERZ1026776 (study PRJEB33269, sample SAMEA4719761) | human gut metagenome | biome: human-associated habitat; feature: organic feature; material: feces | place: Cameroon | collected 2013-10 ... | reverse complement strand
GTAATATATATTACTTTGAAAAGCAGTTTGCATGGTACGGCTGCGGGCCGTATCTACTAAGAAAAAGTATAAAGAAAAAATAATTGTTTTAGTTATGAAATTAAATATAGCAGTACTTCCCGGCGATGGAATCGGACCGGAGATAATGAAAGAAGGAGTAAAGGTAATGAAGGTAGTGGCAGATAAGTTCGGCCACGAGTTCTCGTTCAACGAGGCCATTTGTGGCGCTCATGCCATCGATGCAGTTGGCGATCCTTTTCCAGAGGAAACATTTAAAACATGTATGGATGCCGATGCCGTATTGTTTGCAGCCGTAGGCGATCCACGTTTTGATAACGATCCTACAGCAAAGGTGCGCCCTGAGCAGGGCCTTCTTGCCATGCGCAAGAAGCTTGGTCTTTTTGCCAACGTGCGTCCCGTAGCTACTTTCGACTGCCTGTTGCATAAGTCACCGTTGAAGGACGAGCTTCTTAAGGGAGCCGACTTTGTTGTGATTCGCGAGCTTACTGGCGGTATGTATTTCGGCGAGAAGTATCAAGACAACGACAAGGCATACGACACCGATATATACACACGTCCCGAGATTGAGCGCATCCTTAAGGTAGCCTTCGAGTTTGCTATGAAGCGCAACAAGCACCTCACCGTTGTAGACAAGGCCAATGTGCTTGCTTCGTCGCGTCTATGGCGTCAGATTGCCAAGGAGATGGAACCGCAGTATCCTGAGGTTACCACCGATTATATGTTTATCGACAACGCCTCAATGCGCGTTCTCACCGAACCTCGTTTCTTCGACGTAATAGTTACCGAGAACACATTTGGCGATATCCTCACCGACGAAACTTCTTGTATCACCGGTTCTATGGGATTGCAGCCGTCAAGTTCGCTTGGCGAGCACACTCCGCTATTCGAGCCTGTACATGGTTCATGGCCACAGGCAGCAGGCAAGAACCTTGCCAACCCGGTAGCACAGATCCTCTCTGTCGCCATGCTTCTTGAGCATTTCGGCCTTAACGAAGAGGGTGCTCTTGTACGCAAGGCTGTTGACGCTTCGCTCGATGCCAATGTACGCACACCTGAGATTCAGGTTGAGGGTGGTGCCCAGTATGGCACAAAGGAAGTTGGTCAGTGGATTGCCGACTATATAGCAAAAGCATAAAAGCAACTTTAACTAACTTAAATCGAAACGGCTATCAATACGCTGGACGTTAAAACGCCCAACGTATTATAGCCGTTATTTATTTGTGTAATAAACATTTAATTGGTACCTTTGTGAACGAATAGAATAGCTTAAATATAATAACAGGAAGAATTATTTTAAAAACTATTGCTGTCCGCTAAAACTTTTTGAGCATCTACGTATGGCAGGGTATGCTACTTTAATGGGGCGTATCTCGAATGGCACCCAAAATAGGAACCGCCGTATGCGGAACGCATGTACGGTGGTGTGAGAGGCGGAAAACGAGAGTAGGAAGAAAACAGCTTCGTTTTCCTCCTACTCGATTATTCCCAAGATTACAGTCCTATTTTATTTTGATTACTTTTACAACATACTTATTGATATTGTTATGAACAGCTACAACATACATACCAGAAGGCAATCCTGCCAAATTTATAGGATTATTACCTGTCACATTTTCTAAAGAAGTAATCAATGTGCCTGACACGTTTGCAACTATAATGTTGTAATTACCTCCATCTTTTATGTCAACATTCACAACCTCTTTGGTAATAGTTGGATAGACCTTGACCTTGTTTGCTTTTATGTTTTCAATTCCAGAAGCATCAGATACAGTATAGAAGAATGATACGACTTCACTTTCATATAAATCTTCAGCATAAGCAATGGCTCTAATCTGAGTATTTTCATTGATGATTATAGGAGTGCCATCATACAACTTCCTCGCAGCAGAATTTTCACAAGGACAACTGCCATCAAGTGTGTAATAGATGATTGCATTTTCTGTACCACATGACAATGAAACAGATGTACCCTTGCTTACTTCACTTCCCGACTCGATTGATGCCATAGGATTATCCGTCATCTGTAATCTATCATCAATAACGTTTACTTCTGTCTTGCCAATTATATCAAAATCTTCAATTGAGTACTCCAATGTAGCAGAACCAGGCAACTCACCTTTTACGGTGAAATAGGCATTGCCATCACTATCGATAGTAACATGCTCATCAGACAAAGAAACAATCAATGGTGAGTTCGTTTTTATGTTCAAAGTTCTTCCTTTAGCAAAATTTGCAGGTTGAATATGAACATATATATCACGTTCACTTTCTGTAGTCATGTTAGCAACGGAATCGACATCTATTATTTCAAGTTTCTGCTCTATAGGAAATTCTTGACAGAATGTTTCTTGCATGGTCACATTAGCATAACTTTTCACTTTATTACTTACAGTCAGCATAATGTTATCCCCATTAAAACGTTCTGTAGGAACGAAACGAACTTTTGAAGCATACGAGTTACCATTTGAATTATTCTCAATATTGAGTAGTTCGGTTGCTCCTTCAATTGTCTTTCCATTGACAGAAACAAGAATGTTGGCGGTTGTAAGGGTGCTTGGAAGCATATATTTACTAAACTCAATCTCAACACCATCATTGTAAGCATGAACAGTTCTTACCTCTGGTTGGCTATTCTGTGTCATGCCAATGTTTACATCAAGTTGGGGTGGAGGAACTGGCAGCCACTCACTGTAAGCGGTTTCATATCCTTCTTTCTCAAATTTCACTTGCCATAATCCTTGTGGTACATCCCATGCATACATTCCATCCTTGTCTGTGAACAATGGATTTTCTTGTGCATACTCTGACGCATCCCAAAGTACTACTTTGTCATGTAGTTCACCATACATATCTTCCGTCGTTTCCTTATAATATATAGAGGCAGTTACTCCCTCAAGACGATTTGACGGAACTCCTTCATATACATAACCAGAAGGGTCAATAGATGGCTTCAAGCCAGGACATACAAATGTGACTTTGAATTGACGGTCTTTCTCTTCATCAGTTTCTTTTGGGTCTTTTTTCTTTGGACATATTCTATAACATGCTACTATATCATTGTGTATTTTTTTGTATTGTCCTTGAATGTTGTTGTATGTCGCAGGAAGCCATTTTGAAACATTATTACCATAAGTTTCAAAATCGACCAACAATGGATTTACGGTTGTAACCTCACCTATTGCCGCTCCAATTCCAATTCCTGTCATGTTTGACAACAATCCGGTAACTGACTCTTGCGTCATATTCTTATTGACATATTTGTTAAACCATGATGCAACTTTTCCTATGTGTTTCCAACCTTTAATAGCAGCAGTTATCCCTTTTCCAAGAGGTCCACCTGCTATTAACAATGCAGCGTCAAGACCAAATGAACGCAAAACGACATTACGATATTCTATCATATAATTTGTAAACTGGTCTTCATATTTTTGTTGCTTTTCCTTAATCATTTCAAGCCTGTTTTCTTTTAGTATTCTATTTTCCTTATCCATCTTATAATCACCATTTTGGCACTTTGCATAAATTGCCTGTTTATCTTTTTCATTCCAAGAATCCAAGCTATTACAATACCTCTCAAAATCATCAAACATATAGTTGACAAATCCATTTATTCTAAAGTATTTTCCTAATCCAACAAAATCTATCAAATGACCAGCAAAGCCACTTAGAGCATCCATATAGCTACCATTCAAAAGAGAAGCTCTAACACTGTTTATTAGTTTCCAATTATTAATACTGCGAGACTTTGCTACTTCTCGTAAATATGGTGATTTTATAATTATTTGGAATGCATTCTCTTCACTAGTATCTATAGCATAGATAATAGTTGAATCTTGTGTATCGGAAAAGTATGAACATAAGAAGTTCTCATCATCTTTTATAAAATCAAATTGCAGATTATTCATTAATGTCTTAGCATATTCATAATCCAAAATATTGATAGTGTAAATTGCGTTAACTTCATTGTTCGGAGATGTTAAATTTAATGTACATTTAGTATCAGACTCGGAAACTTTCTTAAATTCAAAGCCTTCAACCGAACCTATCCTTTGGGCAAAATCCAATATAGAAGAGACATCATCTTCCAAAATCTTTTCTGTATCATACGTTACTTGACCAAAATAATTATACTCTGCAGTCACATTTACTGGCAACTTTTCTGAATTTCCATAAGTAGTCTTTGCTACCCACTTTTTCTTGCTTTCACTATACTTTGCATCAATTGAACGTATAGTACCATCCGATGTCAACACCTTAAACACCACATCACCAATCTTAGTCGTGTCATTGCTCGTAAAATCGGCTACAAATGTAAAGTCCGTGACACTTGGTGCATAAGAATACGTATTATTGGAAGTGCTACCGTTGATTTCATCAAATACAACAGTCGTGCCATTATAAATCATGGAAACCTTAGACAGTACCACATACGAATCATCGTACTCCACAGTCTTGGTATCTGTAAGCAAAATATTTCCATTCATGTCCGTAGTTTCTCCATAAATCTTATGGAAGCTATGTGAATAAGGCTTTACCAAAGGTAAGTTTACAGACCAATAGCCATTTGCCATACTTCTTGTTTGGCATACAAGCACATCATTGTCATAGACTTTGATTTCACTGTCAGTAGTTGCTATTCCGTTAACGGCAATTGTCTTGTTCGGTGTTTTTTCTGGAGCATTTAAATTCAAATTGTCTGCACGGAAATAAGCAGCACCGATTGGTTGAACAATATTTTCGTTGTTCAACTCAAATTGTACCGAAGCAGTCGGATTGAAATCGCCACCTTGTGTAGGTATGATACAGAAACGGACATTATTGTCTGTTCCCTCCAATGGTATGCTTAACTTGTTTCCACCAAGTGTATAGCTTGCCAATCCTTTTCCTGTCAAAACAGAGTTTTCAACAAACTTGCACGATGCAGGGATGTCAACAATCAGATATGTTCCCCTAACAGAACCGGCGTAGTCTGACTTAAAATCAACTTTACCACGTAGTGTTATGTAGTTTCCTATTGTTGTCGATACTTTGTTGGCGATAAATGAGGTCCCGTTTCCTGTGTAGTAGAATTTACTTTCGTCAAATGCCGGTATTGTTTCATACGACAACTCAGAAATTAATCCGCTACGTATCTCTACTTTTGACGTTACAAAATCAGTACCATCAACCAATCCTACAGCTTTGATGTCTTCAATACTGTTTATTGTACTGAAGAATTTACTATTGAGCATGGAAAGCAAGGTGTATTCGCCATCTTCGATACTATTCATCGTTAATACACCATCTTTGTAGATGTTTTTCGAAACAAATAGACCGTTACTATCGTATAGAATTCCTATATACGATTTGTTGTTAGATGGGGTAATGACTGATTTAATTGCTCCATACTGAATAATGTCAAAATGTGCAACTGCTCTGTCATTGGCATCAATAGTACAAGAGGTTTTTGTGTCTGCAAACACCTCGTTTTTACTGTGTGCTGTTATACACAACTCATCGCCCTCATCAACATGTTCCAATAAAACAATGGATGGATATTGCACACTGAACTTGTTTATGCTCTTACTCTTAGTTTTGTTGTAGATATTATATGAGATATTGTCAAAATCGCTATAATATTCATAGACATTCACTTTAGAATCCTTTACACTACTTTCCGTATAATTCAAGGTAATTTGGATATTTGCCCCAGTAATAGGTCTCAAATTGATTTCTGGTAATTCTGATGTAAAATCTGCTACATCAATATTCTGTGTGATGTAGTTGGATGCAGATATTGCCAATTTACCCTTTCCATCATAAACGTCTAATGAAAAGTTTCCATTCGCATCAGCCACGGACATGAATGTCTTGGAGTATTTACCACTTAAAGTCTGTGACACTGAAATGATAGCTCCTGATACAGGTTGTCCTGTCGTCAAGTCTTTGACAACGCCCTTTATGCCAATATTGCCATACTTTGACAAAGTAATAGCGATCTCATTGTTCGCTGATTTTACAATGTAGTTTCCTTGTTCTATGGCTTTATAGATTTCTGCTAATTCTTGTGTCAATATAACATTATACGCCACACTCTCACCCTCTATAAGACCATCAACACTTTCACCTTGCCCAATATAATTGCCAGACATGTCAAGCCAAGAAACAGAGTATTTTGTTTGCTCTATTTCGTTCCCATCTGGTGTATGTAGTTTTAGAATGATGTTCTGTGGTTGCAACAGACTACTGAAAGACACTATTAGATTATTCTCACCAAGCGTAAGGTCTTTCTTCGCACCAAGGGCAGTTCCTTTAGATGTTTTTATGCAAACATTATAAGTACAGTCTCTTAACAATCCTACGAATGTAAATGACGTTTTGCCATTGGATATCAGATTTCTCAATATCTGTCCACTACTCGTATTTTGAAGTTCTATATACATATTATTATATCTTCCGTCTGATGCATCGGCAGGTAAATTCACCATAATATTGCTTGTCTCTTCGTCAAGAGGCAATATACTGAAATCTTTCCAACCTTCTGCCTTTTTGTAGATAGCCAAAGCCGATGCTGGAACTTTCACAACAAGCCCAGTTAAACCTCCAAAGGCATCTTTTTCCAGTGTCGGTGGAATTAATGCATAACAGGTGAGAACAGACAAACTATTGCAACCTTCAAATGCCTGCTTACCTATTTTCTGTATACAACTTGGTAGTATTATCGAAGTCAAAGCTTCGCAATCTTCAAACGACCAACTCGGTATTTCCGTATAGCCAGATGTGCGACTCATATCTATAGTTGCACAATTCGAGAAACTGTTCGAAAATCCCAAATCGTCAGAATTCATTACACCGGAAACCAAAATAGACTGTACTGAAGAATAATTGTTTTCCCCAACAGCATCTGAAATGGCCGAATAGAGGTAGCCTGGTTTAAACCTGTCAACTATTAAAGCTCCAGTGGTCGTATTGAAAACATTGGCTCCTGGGTCATTAGGGTTCTCTGGGTTATAAGAGAATTTTGCGGTATACGCTTGGTTTGTCGTTCCCATAACTATTGTTAAGGGATTTTCTACAGAGTATACCTTACCATTTTTCAACCATGCCTCAAATCTATAGCCATTTTTGGGATAGGCATAGATGTTTGTAGAGTCTCCTTCACAAAGTTCAAAATATGAAGAGTTAAATGAACCTGCAACTGATGGTGTGGCATATAATGATACTTTATGGCTATACCCCTTGGTGCTGGGGTCTTCAGGATTCTCAGGGTTGTACCCACTATTGTCTTTATCAAAATATGCAACAAGTGTAACGTTTCTTTCAGGCATGGTATATGAAAAACTGCTTTCTACCGAGACAATATCTTCACCTTCCATCCATTGCTTGAATTTATAACCTTGTTTCGGATTGGCATAGCAATAGACTTCTGTACCTGCTGTTAACATCTTTGTATTGACATGCGATGTTACGCTGCCACCATTTTTAGGCGCAGATGCCAATGTCAAGCTGTAGTACAGTTGTGGGTCGGCTGGGTTCTCTGGGTTATATCCCTCGCCACTCTGTGCCAAACATAACTGTACTATCAGACTTATAAGTAATAAGCTGATTATCTTTTTCATCTTACTATAACCTTTTTGTTGTTAATGATATTGATGCCTTTTTGTGGTGCCTGCATCTTCTGACCATTAAGATTGTAAATCTCCTTTTTGCTCTCATTGTAGGTCTCTACTTGCTGAATACCTGTTGCATTGTTGCCAATTTTGATGGTAAAACGCTCATTATAGGTACCCGCAGTAGCCTTGAAATGATATGCATTATGAATCAAGTCTGTTTCAATGCCTGTTTCTTTATCAACAAGAATAATTGAACCATTGTTTCCTGTTGTTGCTAAGGCAAGCGTATAATCATCAGTAGTGCCACAATATATGCCCAATGCTATGACACCATCAAAGAGAGGACGCTCGTCAATGGCCATTCTTTGCCCATCCTCTATGATATATAATTGTGGCACAGAGGTGTTGCTACTCATAAACTTGCTTGCATCGCAATTTAATTCGTAATCTAACTTGGCATTTTCATTAAGCACAATTCTTGCCTTGTCGGTATATTCTCTATTTGACAAACTGATGTTGTATAGATCACGATTAATATCAGATTTTGCTATCTGTCTTGCAGCTATTCTTCTGTCAGAATTGATAGAAACGCCTTTATATTCATGCGAGCGACCTTTTGCCATGAATTTCATTGACGATTTGTTGATTGGACACTGCACAAAGAAAGCCTCATTTGGTCGAAGATAATAATCATCGTCAACAAGAGAGTAGGCAGAATATCCGTTGCCATTCCACACCGTAATCACACCTTCATGCTCAATGTTTTGTGAGTTGAAGAATGAAGGGTATGGATTGCCAACTAAGTTCCAACTACGGTTATGGGCATACTCAGACGCATACGTATTGAGTGGTATCGCTACATCTGAAGAGGCAAACATATTGTTCTTTTTTGAATTGTTAATAGCCTTGAATGTGAAGTAAATATAGTTAGAACTACTATTGTTGTCATAGTTGTCCTCATTAGTACAATGTAGTATATAGCCTTCACCTGCATTGAGGGTTTGATCATTGGTCATATTTTGCCATGTGTCACCATTCATTGCTGCTCGATTAGCACCATTATATTTTCTTATTACCCATAATGTGCCTTCAGGATAGGTAATATCCGAGACATTTACATCAAAAGGTAAACTAATAAAATTCCATTCTTTTTGTGAAAGCCACATTTTTATAGTTACCTCGTCAGCTGTTACCTCACTATTATTTATAAGAGTTGAAACATTAGGATATGAAAAAACACTTGTCGAATTTCCATTTTCGTCATACACATAGTCGTATGTGCTATAGAAATTCTGCTCTTGCATATACTTTCTCAATGGTAAATTTGCATCTATCGCAACCGTCAAATGTCCAGAATTGTGTATTGCACTTGATGACGAACTGTTCTCATTTGAAGATACTACATAAAAGTTTGGCTTATTCGCCAATCCTGTGACGTTTGTCAAAGTAAAGTCGTTATTGAATGTCACATCACTCAACTCGTTATCTATTGGCACAATACTATTAAAGTGATACCACTCATCTGATAATTTGTACGCATTAACGCTGAATGCAGGAACATGCAAGGTCGCTTGACTGGCATAAGTATCGTTAAAGCAAGAGGTTGATGGAGGTGCTATGATATTGCAATAAACATGCTGTAAGTTACTTCCTCCCAATGTGCCAATCGTTTGAACTGTAGACGGGATGGTTATTGAAGATGAATTAGTGAAATTTCTATAGCCGATACTTGTAACGCCTTCAGGAATAACTACCGTTGAAGATAAATATGGAACAGCATCATTTCCTATGCTTTTTAAAGATTTTGGAAAAGTCAATTTACTTAATTTTTCACAGCCATAGAAACAATCGCTTGGTATGGTTTCTAATTCATCAGACAGAATGACAGAACTTAATCCACTTGTATGAGGATAATCTCTGAAGTAAAACGCACCATCACCTAATTCTTTTACAGAACGCAAATCTATTGTGCTCAATTCTTTACAATTAGCAAAAGCATAAGAGTCAACACTTGTCGCATTAGGTATAGATATATATTGTAATTGAGAACAGCCAGAAAAAGCCCATCCACCTATAGTAGTGACTTTAGGCATAGATACAGATATCAAACCTCCGGCTTCTCCTGATGAAGGTCTATAACCATCTTCATCATTCATAGCAAAGGCTGAATTACCTATTTCTTTTACATTATCTAAAGATAATGAAGTTAAACTTGCACAAAGGAGGAACGCACGTGATCCTATCGTCTCAACATTAGAAAGTGATATGTTGCTTAGCATTGAACAACCAGAGAACGCATTATCTTCCACTGTCTTTACTGTGGAAGGCAAAACAACGTCTCTGAGTTTCGTCAATCCCGCGCATCCGCTAATATTGCTTATATCTGTTTGTGACAGATCTAATTTTCGGAGCTGTGTCATTCTTGAAAAATATTTCATGTCCTCTGCGTTTAGTTGACCGCTTATTGTAAGTTCGTCAACATCAGTCCATTGGTTTACAACTTCAAGGAGTTTGTATGCCAATGTTCCTGCCGTATTCACCGTAATGGTATAAGACTGAGGTGTCCATCCTTCCATCTTCAAATCAATCGAGGTGTTCCAACCATTCTTTTCCTGTGTACAATAATTTTGGTAAGTAGCGTATGCTCCCTTAGGAACGTACACGGTTATTCCTGTTTTTAGAATTATGTCGTATATGTTAGGTGGTGTCGTTCCTAAGAAATGCAATTCGCTTACTGTAGTAGGAAGACTGCTGTAAATATATGTTGCAGTAGAAGGTATCGTTAGTGATGTAACGGATGTAGCAAAATCAAAATCAAGCTTATATTTACTTCCGCTAAATCTTCCAATATACTTGACATTATACGTTCTACCATTGTAAGATATCGTCTCTGGGATAGTGACAGATGTAGCAGATGATTTTGCTCCGCAGAAATATACGGAAGAATAGTCAATATCAAAACCTAAAACTGTTCCGTCGTCAAGAGTTGCCGTATATTTGGCATTTTGGATGCCAGAAATACTGTTACTCACAACTTCTACCACAGTAATAGGGGTTGCCTCTGTCGTTGTTGCACTCTTTAGGCTGTTAGTAGACTTGTTTGCTACATTTGATTTTACAAGAGCCACTTTTGATGATTCATGTTGCGAGTCAAATGGAGAAACGCTTTTTGCAGTAATAGCTCCAGCTGTTGCTGTTGCCATTAAAATGAATAGACTTGTTTTCTTCATTGTTTAAAGTTTAAATGTGTTGTTGTTATATCTATTTATGTATCTGTTAAAAATATCTGCCAAAATGCATTGTTTAAGTTACTTTTATTTTCCTATCACACGCATAATGACTAACTCGAATATCTCATAATCGAGATAAATGTCTAATTCAGAACCATGTTTTATTGGAACGAAAAAGCGTGGAATCGTCCAGTTGTCCATTCTACACACTGAGGCTCTTCCAACTGCCTATCAAAGTCGAACAGACAACGTCAGAGC
>ERZ1026776.1880-NODE-1880-length-11107-cov-39.492761_pt1 | contig 11107 bp, 6 predicted proteins | sample MGYA00380125_ERZ1026776 | MGnify/ENA primary metagenome ERZ1026776 (study PRJEB33269, sample SAMEA4719761) | human gut metagenome | biome: human-associated habitat; feature: organic feature; material: feces | place: Cameroon | collected 2013-10 ... | reverse complement strand
AAACGTGGCGTTGACAAACTGATAGACGCTATCGGACATAGTCCGGAACCACAAAGTGAAAAGACTGAAACACCCCAGCCACAAAAACGCATGGGCAACGACACTGACTGCGCACCGCAAACAACTGGCAACACCACAAGCTGCGGTCTGGCAGAACAGACTATTACCCTTATGGACGAGATGTGCGACATTCACTATAATGTGCTTGACCGCACGCCCGAAGTGCAACGGCGCGACCAAGCTGACAAAGGGCTTGTGCCCGTGAGCAAACTGGTGCGTAACACCATGGTGACCGTGCCATTCTACGGGGCAGAAAGTGATGAAGTCAGGAGAATGCATGCTCCATGAGATTTGCCGCTAACGCGGAGAGCATAAGAACAAAAGGACAGAAGAACAAAAGAAATTACGTTTGTGTTAGCCGCTTAGCGCGGAAAACATAAGCAACATAAGTTTTCATAAGATACACAAAAGGCCGCTGCGCGGCTGGCCACGGACTGACGTCCGCGTGGCCAAAGAAACATAAGGGCTGACGCCGTAGCGAGCCGCTAACGCGGAGAACATAAGGGCTACGTCGTTATGACCATAAGCGTCATAAACAAAAAAGCAATAGCATTAAACGCTACGGCGTAGCTCTTATGTTCTTGAGGGCACATGGACGCAAGTCCATGCCCGTATGTCTTGAAACTCTTTTGTTCTTATGTTCTTATGTCCTTTTGTTCTCCGCGTTAGCGGCAGATTTCACAATTCACGAACAAAGAAACGCCACATTTTCCCCTCACAGGCATATGCTTATAGTTATCCGCTAACGCGGAGAACATAAGGACATAAGAACATAAGAACAAAAGTGCTTCAAGACATACGGGCATGGACTTGCGTCCATGTGACCTCAAGAACAGAAGGGCTACGCCGTTACGACCATGAGCGCCATAAACAAAAAAGCAATAGCATTAAACGCTACGGCGTAGCCCTTATGTCTCTTGGGCCACCCGGACGTTAGTCCGTGGCCAGCCGCGCAGCGGCCTTTTGTGTGTCTTATGTAAACTTATGTTGCTTATGTTTTCCGCGCTAAGCGGCTAACACAAACGTAATTTCTTTTGTTCTTATGTCCTTTTGTCCTTATGTTCTCCGCGTTAGCGGCAGATTTTACAATTCACGAACAAAGAAACGCTACATTTTCCCCTTACAGGCATATATTTATAGTTATCCGCGTTAGCGGCAGATTTCACAATTCACGAACAAAGGAACGCTACATTTTCCCCTCACAGGCATATGTTTATAGTTATCCGCTAACGCGGAGGACATAAGGACTGAAGAACAAAAGTCCATGCCCGTATTACTCTCCCCCACTCTCATTGCCATACACGTCGACGGCGGTTACCACATAGTGGCTGTGGCGCAGGGCGGGCAGGGCGAGGGTGCAGTCGTAATGGGTGGCGGTGGTGCGCACAGATAGTAAGACGTTGCCAAACGTGGGATCGAGGCGGTAAACGTTGTAGCGCACCGGGCCATCGGCATCGTGCACGGCAGACCATTCAAGGTGCAGGTGCAGCCCATCAAGCCTCTGGGTTACCTGGGGCGATGCGGGCGGAATGCTGTCCTGCCAACGCATGGGGGGCACCAAGGCGGGACGAGCATAGAACGAGGTTTGCAACCAGTCGGCAAGCCCTTTCTCGTTGTTCAGCAAAAAACGTGTACGGAAAAACGCCTGGCCGCCAAGGCCCTCGCTGCGTGCCACATTCATCTGGCGCTGCACGGTAAGGAGCGGCCAGTCCTTTTCGCGGGAGTTAAGAAAGTAAATGCCGAGTCCGGGCACAACGGGGCGGCCGGCATCGTGCTCCTTCCAGTCGGCAAGGAAAGGATAATAATGATTGCCGTCGAAGTACATCATCGGGAAGAGCATGTCCATCCACCCCAGGCGCAACCAGCGCTGGGCATCTTGCGACACCGCGTCGCGCGCGTTCCACCCGTAAGAGGAGTAGCGCGACAAGTCAGAATACTTGCCCACGGGGGAGCAGCTCAGCTTTACCCACGGGCGCACCCCTCTCACCGCATCATGTATGGCCAGCACACAGCGGTCAATGTTTGCCGTGCGCCATGCGGCCTTGTTCTGCCCATGGCCATAGCGGCGATAAGTGCGGTCGTCGTTAAAGGGCACACTGCTCTCGGGGTAACGTATGTAGTCGAGATGAATGCCGTCCACCTCGTAGTTTTGCACAATTTCGCGACACACCTTAGCCAGATATTCTGCAGTGCCCGGCACTCCAGGGTCCATCAGCCATTGGTCACCGCACCGCTGGCACAGTTCGGGGTGCTGCACAGGCAGGGCGCGTTTGCCAAGTTGCTTGGCCACCGCCACCTTGCAGATGGGGAACGCCACCACCCAGGCATGGCATTCCATGCCGCGCTTGTGGCATTCGTCCACCGCAAACTGCAGCGGGTCGTAAAGCGGCCGTTGTCCGGGTCGCCCCGCAAACACACCGTCCCAAGGTTCTATGGCCGAAACGTAGGCAGTGGTTGCACGTATGCGCGACTGAAACAGCACCATGTTAATGCCCATGGCCTTGAGGCGGTCGAGCATTTCACACAGCGCTTGCTTCTGTGCGGCAGTTTGCGCTGCGGTTGTGGCGGGGCGCTGCGGCCAGTCGAGCCCCATAAGGGTGGTGAGCCATGCCGCGCGCACCTCATATTTTATGTCTGATGCCACCGGCGAGCATGCAGTCTGCGCTTTGGCGCACAAACTGCAAAGCAGCACAAGCAGCACGAATATAGTTCTTTTCATATCCTTACAAAAAAGAGTTTGGCGTTTCAACAATGTACGATTGCAAAGTTACAAACTTAGTAACCATACATTGCTGAAACGCCAAACTTTTATTCAGTTGTTGCGTTATTTCTTTGAAATGCGCAGCTTATAGGTCATCGGTTTTTCGGGCACGTAGAACATGCGCAGTGTGCCCGGGCCACACGAGGCGTTGCCCAAACCGCGCAACCAAGCATCGAGGTGCAGCACGGTGTAGGGACGCGGCTGCATCTCCCAATAGTGTTGGGCGTTCATCAAGTCCTCGTCGGTGTAAGGCAGTGCCGAGAAGTTTACACGGCCTTCGGTTTCGATTTTCACACCAAAGCCCGACTTGTCGCTGAGCGTAAGTTCGCGCAACTCCTCACGGTTGCCAGTGCTCTGCGGCTTCATGTTGGGTTCCACCATGCCTGCCACGGTTGTGGTATAGCGGCCTGCCACCACACCATCGCGGCGGTCGCAAGCGTTCTCCCACGGACCGAGCGCGTAATAGTCCACCTTCGAGAGTGACGAGTCGAGCATACACACCAGTCCGGCGCGTCGCAGCTCAGCAGTATGCGGTGTAAAGCGAGCCTCCACATCAACCACGCCCTGCGGGTAGATGGTGTAGTCTATCTCCGTGTCGCAAAGCGAGCCTTTGCGGGTTGTCTTCACCACAGTGTTGCCGTTCACCTGCTCCACACGCACATCGCCCTTGGGCTGCAAGCCGTTGGCAGTGTTGCCAAAGCGGTCGTTCTCTATCCAGCGGTGGTTGCTGTATTCAAAGCCCTGGTTGTCGGCTATGATGTTGCGACCACCAAGAGCCAATGAAGTGAGGCGGGCCGTTTCATTGTCAAAAGTAAGCTGCACCTTGTCGTTACCAATAATAGTTTGGTCGAGCGACAACGTTGAAAGCATTTCGGGCGCTTTGGCATCAGACTTCAGTGCAGGCAGCGTGCCGTGCTGCTGCAAGGTAAATTGCTTGAGTGCCACCTCGTGACCGGCTGCGGCATAGCTTTGTGCTGTGCGGAAAGCCACGTGCAGTGTGAGCAGCACTTCCTGGCCATTGGCCTCAGCCTTAGCCAAATCGGCCTTACCCAGTTTGAGCACAAGTGTGGTGCTGTCGGCAGGAGCCACAGCAGGCAGTTTAATGGTCTTGGTGCTTACCACACGACCGTTCTTCACCACCTCGTAACACAAGTTCATGTCCTTCAAATTCTGGAACAAGTAGGTATTGCGCAGCGTGACAGTGGCCGTGTTCTTCTGCTTGTCCACACCCACCAAGTTGAATTTCACATACTGGTAAGCAGCCTTCACCTCCTTCAGTTTGGCACCCTCCTGGCGTTCGCTATTGATAATGCCGTTGCAGCAGAAGTTGCCCTGGTGCGGACCCGGATAGTCATAGCCCGTAGTGAGGCGGTAGATGCCCTGCTTCATCAGCTGCGGATTGTAGATTGACTGGTCTACCCAGTCCCAGATGCAGCCGCCAATGGTGGCATTCGATTTCTCTATTACGTCCCAATACTGGTCGAGGTTGCCAATGGCATTACCCATGGCATGTGCATACTCGCAGATAAACATCGGTTTGTCGAGGTTTGAGGTGTTCTGCGCCATCCAGTCCATGCCGGGGTACATCTTCGAGTAGAAGTCGGAGTAGCGTTCGCCACCATAGGGCAGACTGATGCGTGTGCCCTCATAGTGTACAGGGCGTGTGTCAAGACGCTTGGCCGCCTCGTAGCATTCCTTAAAGTTGGCACCAGCACCAGCCTCGTTGCCAAGGCTCCACATCACCACACAGGGGTGGTTGCGGTCGCGCAGCACCATGCGGTCAATACGGTCAACAAAGGCGGGTATCCAGCTCTTGCGGTCTGAAATGCTTTGGTTGGCATGGTCCTCAAGGTCGGCCTCGTCCACGGTGTAAAGTCCGTAATAGTCGTACATGGCATACATACGCGCATCGTTAGGATAGTGCGAGGTACGTATGGTATTGATGTTGTTCTGCTTCATGAGCGTCACGTCGCGCAACATTTCGTCGACAGTGACGGCACGGCCGTGCTTGGGCGAGGTGTCATGACGATTGACGCCTTTAAGGAACACGCGTTTGTTGTTGACATAAAGCAGCGAGTTCTTTACCTCCACCTTGCATATACCATATTTGGTTGAGAAGGCCATTTCCTCATTGCCCTGTTCATCGCTCTGCACCACACGTACTGTATAGAGGTTGGGGTGTTCGGCGCTCCACAATTCGGCATTTGGCACATCGAGTACCACGTTGGTTTGTGTGCCGTCAGCACCGCCAAGTGTCGTGCGCTGCTCTTGTATTTCGGTGCCCTCAGGATTGAATATCTTGACGCACACTTGCTTTTTGCCGGCAAGGTTGTCGCGGTTGTCGAGCGTCAGGCGCACATTCACCTTTGCCTGGGCAATGTCGCTCCCCTTGTCGAAGGTGATGTTGGACGTGATGTAATGGTCGCGCACGGCCATTTGGGGGGTGTTGTAAAGATACACCTCGCGGAAGATACCGCTCATGCGGAACATATCCTGACATTCAAGATATGAGCCATCGCTCCAGCGGAACACCTGCACAGCCAGACGGTTTTCGCTGCCCTTGCGCAGATATTTGGTGATGTCGAACTCGCTCACATTGTTAGAGCCTTGGGTGTAACCCACATACTGGCCGTTGAGCCACACAAAGGCTGCCGAATAAATGCCACCAAAGTGTATGAAGGTGCGGCGGCCGTCCCAATCGGCGGGCACGGTGAATGTGCGCACATACGAGCCCACGGGGTCGATGCCATAGTTTTTGCCACCATCGTTGAAGCCGGGACGGGCCTTGATAAACGGCGGCGTGTTGGCGTGCGGATACTCCACATTGCAGTAGATGGGCTTGTCGTAACCCAGCATTTCCCAGTTCGAGGGCACGGGTATGGTGTCCCACTGGCTCACGTCGTAGTTCTCTTGCCAAAAGTCGAGTGGGCGCTGCGAGGGTTCGGGCACAAAGTGGAATTTCCACGTACCGTTGAGCGACATATAGCGTCCGGTTTGGGGCTTGGTCCACGGGGTGTTGTAGTAGGCTTTGTCGGCCAGCATTTCCTGCTCATTGTTATAGGGCAGATAGGTGGCCACGCCAGTTTCTTTGTTTTCGGCAAAGCGTGTTTCGTCCTCCCAATAGGGGGATTTGATTTTGGGCTTTTCCACTTGTTCGAAGGTGAACCATGCGGCTTTGTCCTTGGCGTTGTAGGCCACGCTCTTCAGTTGGCCGTTTACAAGGCTGTACATTTTGTCGGCCTTGGTTTTGCCCACCGAGCGAATGATGTAAGTGCCGGTCTGGCCCTTTACGGGTTCAAAGCAGAATTGGGCATTGTTCCACACACCATCTTGTGCCGGCCACTGCAGCAGGTAGTCTATCGAGGCATTGCCGCCACCGTCGTCAAAGTTCTGGGTGTAAAAGGCATTTGCCACCACACGGCGGTCGAGGTCGAGCATCTTGATGTTCCAGTACTGTCCGCGGTTGTCCTTGTCGGCAGTCTCGCCCACTATGTGGGCATTGTTCTCACCCGAGTCGCCATTGCCGAGCACCATGTCGGGGTGCTGCACCGAACGTATGCGATAGGTGAGTTCGGCATCAAAACCTGCACGCGCGGCTTCGGCCAGACTGAATTGCGCGGCCTTGTTGCCTGCTGCCTTGGCTTTGTCTATCAGCACGAGTTTGCTGCCTTGCACAGCCGCTGCCTTGCCAGGATTGTTGGTGGGCACCAAGTTGTAATGGTTGCCGTCGGCCACCACGCGCCACAGTTGGGCTTCGTCTGAACCGTTATTCTCACCGGCCTCCACACCATTACCGTTGTAGCGCACGGCCTGGTTGTTGAAAGGATTGATAATGCGCCACGAGCCCGAAAGCTCTGACATGACGAAATGCTGTCCGGCATCTTTTTCGTTGAGTGCTGACAGTGCGAGGTGTCCCTGCCCGTCGGCATCGACCACCTGTCCTTTGAGCGCCGACACCAGGTGGTAGAGTGTGCCAGGCTTGAAGCTCTGGGCGGCTGCGCCCAAAACAGACAGGCACACCGCTACGGCCAATGTCAGCCAGCGCAGATGTAAAAAGGTCTTGTTCATGTTTTGAATGTATTGTTGTTCGATGATTATTCCTCTGCAAGGTGGTCTGTCCAGCTCGTGCTGTCCCAACCCTTAGCGTTCGAAAACGAGGTGCTGGCATCTACTTCTATGTCGTCGTTAACGCCTATTTTGGGTGATGAGGCCAATAATTGTTCGGCAACGAAAGCGTATCGCTGCGATTTTGGGGCGGAGTACACCTTTCTTATAGTTGTCGTTGTCATATTTACGTCGTTAGGGGGTTAGCATTCTCTTTTTACCATTCACAATGTACATGCCCTTGGCTTGAGTGGTTGAACATTTACGTCCGTCGATGCCATAAACCGCGGTGGGCACGTTTGTGCCAGCCTCCACCACGTTGCTTACCGAGGTTTGCGTGCCGCCAAACTTCATGGTTATGGCAGGTAGCGCAGCGTTCCATTGCAAATATGCCTTGTAGCGTGACAATGTGCTACCCACTTTGGCACGGTAAAAGGCCATTTGCCCCTGTTGGGAAGCCAGCACATAAGCATTATCGTCTGATGCTATCACGTGGTCGCCCTGTGCGTTGGCTTGCAAACGGTTGTCTGTGAGTTCGGCCACTGGGATCGAAGCGTCAGCTTGTTCCATAACCAGCACATCGGTTGTAGAGTTCGTGGTCAACAAAACGCCTTGCTCGGCAGGAATGGCATAGCCTTCGGGCACCGCAGTGAGTTGTGCCATGTCGCCATCAACTTGCTTAACGTACCATGCTTTTGCGCCATTGGGCACTACCGCGTTAAAGGGTGCGCTAAAGGTGGCAACAGATGCCACGTCCTTCAGTTGGGTGGCTGCGCTCATCTTCACTTCCACCTGGGTGGGAGCTGCAGGCGTGTTTGACTTGAACACGGGTTCGCCTTCGGAATCGACTAAAAATCGGCCTTCTATACCAAAGAAGGTCAGCTCCTCTGGGTGAAGGGCCTGAACGTCCCAAGCATTATTCTCCTCATCGTAGATGCCTCGTTCAAAATAGAAATAGTCATTCCAGTGTTTGGGCTCGAGGGCAAATATTTCCTTTTTGGGATTACTGCGATCATTGGGCACAGAATCTGTCACCCATATACGCGTGATGGTGTTAGTTTTAGTATCTATTTCAATCGCCCATAATGTCCAAGCGTGGTTTTTGTCACGGATTTGTGCAATGTAGTTACCCGTAGTGAAATATCTCAGCAACACCTCGGTTAATATCTCTTCGTTGGAATTTATCCAACCTCGCGTGAAGATGATTGGATTATCGTAGTCGCCCACGGGGAGGTAGTTCTGAGAAATATCGGTACGTGAGTAAACGATGGTTGGGTGCGTCTCTTTCAGATACCAATCGAGGGCCTTAAACACATAGTCACCATTATCACCAAAATAGGGGTTGCGATCAAATTCCCGATTGATTTCCTCTGGATCCCAGCATTTACCTGTGTAGATGTACCGTTCCTTTATGCGATCTTGCCACCAAGCTATCATGTTGCTACTAACTGCAGCCCAGCAACCATTTGTAAACTGGAAGGTGTTGTACCAGCCGCCCTCTACGCTGACGCCTTTTGCCCAATATTGCACCCTCTTGGCTTTTGCCGAAGAGAATGGAAGCATGATGCCCAATGCGAATGCCAATGCAAATATAATTGTTGTCTTTCTCATTTTGTCAATATTAAGTAAATAATCTATACAATCAGCAGGCGTTGTTCCCACATTGAAGATGGTGTGACGCCCACACGCCTTGTTGTTTAGGGATTACACACGCCACGCACAGAAGAGCCATAATAGCGGGCGTAATTCCAATCTGACTTGGCATAAACTGGGGTAAATTGCAACTGGTAGGCAGAGCCACAGTAAGTTGAGGTTCGGAAGAACGAGCTCGACCAGTAATATCCGTGTACGCCTTTCTCGTTAAACTGATTGGCATAACGACAACCTGCCGCAGGCAAAAAGAGCGAGGCATCGCTGCTTTTGCTTGCAACCACATATCCTGCAACGCCTGTTTGGTTGTAGTCGTCAGTCCATGTCCAGTCGCAATTCGTTTGGAGTTCAGCCCACTCTTCCTTGGTGGGCATACGCCATGTGCCACCCCATGTGCTGGTAACGACATCATCGGTGGCATCGAGCGACATTAAGCCATCAGCTTCTGAATATTTCGTGAGCGACTTATAACCTGCGCCATGAGCGTAGGTAGCCCACCGATAGTTTGTTTTCGAGGTCGTTTCACCCCACGCATAGTAACTGCCTGCGTCTTGAGGACGATTGGCACCGATATTGACCGAAGCCCATTTAATGCCACTGGGCAATCCCATGTCAATCCAAGTATGCCCAGCCTCCTCGCCGGTGGTTTGTGCAACCATGGCACAAGACACTGCACACATAATCAAACTAGTAATTTTCCGCTTCATTTCTTCATAAATTAAATATTTAATACTGCGACGTCAAGGTGTAGATGTCGCTGAACTTTTGCAACTATTCTTGGGTTACGGGGTAACGGGTTGACGGGTTGACAAGCAAGTATGTAATATACTGCTTACAGTGTCGAAGTCAGAATGGAAGAAGCTTGACAAACTTACTTGTCAACCTGTCAACCCGTCTACCCATCATGCCACGCGGCGCATCACCTTGTAAAAGTTCCAAGCAAAAAGGCTCGCGGCCAAAATAAGACCGATGCTGAACGCCAGATAGAGACCCACCACGCCCAAGCCACATGGGAAGGCCAGCAGGTAGCCAGCCGGAATGTTGACTACCACGTAGCTGACAAAGGCCACCCACATCATGGCCATCACGTGCGAGGTGCCTCGCAGGGCGTTGGCAAAGCATATTTGCATGGAGTCGCCCAACTGATAGAGTATCATGGGCAGTATGAGGGTGAGGGACAATGATATGACGGCGGGGTCGGAGGTGAAGCCGTGTATGATAAATTCGCCACCAAAATAGAATATCATGGACGATATGGCGGCCATGCCTAACAATATGAACACGCCGGCACGCGTGGTGCTGCGCACACTGTTCCAGTCGCTCTGACCATAGAAGTGGGCCACACGTATGGTGATGCCCGACCCAAAACTGTAATACAGCAGGAAGCCGAGTCCGCCAAGGGTTATCATCACCTGGTAGGTGGCCAAATCGACGGCACCAAGCCAACCGGCCATGATGCCGCTCACGGTGAAGGCGCCACTCTCCATGCCCATTTGCAAGGAGATGGGGAACGACTGCTTGTTGATGTGTAACAAACTGGCGGTGCGCACCACCGACTGGCAGAAGCCCTGGCGGTATGCGGCATAACGCTTGCGCCCAAGCAGCAAGGCCACCATGATGACGGCCATTACGATGCGTGCCGTGAGTGTGCTGACGCCGGCACCGAGCAAACCAAGACGCGGAAAGGGACCTACGCCATAGATAAGTACAAAGTTGCCCACAATGTTGAGCACATTGCCCACGAGTATGACCCACATGCCGGTGGAGGTTTCGGATATGCCGTCGGTAAACTGGCGCAGGGCATTGAACAGCGCCACAAACAGGAGCGAGGCGCCAATGGTTAAATAGTAGGGCCGCACCAATGGCAATATTTCGGCGGGCTGCCCCATACGGTCAATAAAGCAGTAACCTACGCCCAAAATGAACATGAGCAACAGGGCAAAGACGAGGTTGCATATCAGGCCATACTTCAAGGTGCCGCCAGCCTCAGCCCGACGCCCCTGCCCTACCAACGAACTGATGAGGGGGGTCAAGCCATAGCTATAGCCTAACATCATGTAGACAAAAAGGTTGAACACAGCGTTGACAAACGAGGCGGCTGCCAGCGCATCGGTGCTGAAGCGCCCTACCATCATGGTGTCGGCAAAACCCATGATGATAACGCCCAACTGGCCTATGGCTATGGGCACACCAAGCTGCAATATGGGACGGTAATAGCGGTTCCAGGTATTGGCGGTGGTTGCATTCATATATAGTTACAGTGCTTAGTAGACGAGTTGACGGGTTGACGGGTTGATGAGTTGATGAGTTGACAGGTAAGTTTGTCATGTTTCTGACCATTCTGACTTTAACGTAATAAGCAGCGTAAAGCATACTTACTGAAGTTTCGGATTTAACAAGGGCGGGCTGAAAGCCCAATGTAGCACACAGCCCAGGGCAAGCGAAGCAACACCCTGGGGTCCCCGTGTTGGAGCAGTCGCGCCCTGTAAGGGCAAAAGCTTTAACCCTTTATGTTGTTATTCTTACTTGATA
>ERZ1026776.1877-NODE-1877-length-11124-cov-8.271931_pt1 | contig 11124 bp, 9 predicted proteins | sample MGYA00380125_ERZ1026776 | MGnify/ENA primary metagenome ERZ1026776 (study PRJEB33269, sample SAMEA4719761) | human gut metagenome | biome: human-associated habitat; feature: organic feature; material: feces | place: Cameroon | collected 2013-10 ... | reverse complement strand
TGATGGTGAAGGTTCAAAGGTTATTTGCAAAGACTAATTTGAAAATTCAAGTTTGTCGAACTGATAAAATCCCTTTAGGAACTAAAGGGCGCACTTCTATACCCAAAATCTCGGACCGGTTGGCTGTATAACAAAACGTACCATCCACTGCATCAATGGTAACGTTTTTCCTATCTCAAGGTATTTATCCACGTTGTGCACGAAAGGTTCGCTGCGGCGACTGCGGCTTACGTCGGCTCCGCCTCCGCAGAACCTTTCTACGCCTCCCCATAATCAGCACCAGCTAAACCGATGCGCGTCCCCGCGCTGCGTTCGCTGACGCTCACTCCGGCGCGGCCAACAGGGGTTCCCCCTTTCGGGCTTTCCCCAACCCGTTCAAACGGAGTTTGCCGTACCGGAAAAACGGCCACCCGCGCGCAGGCTGTGTGAGGCTTGCGCTTCACACAGCCTGCGCGTAAAATCATTGATGTAACGGCAAAAAATGCAACATTTTAAGTGCAACAGCTGATTGCGACAGTATTGCAACACGTACCGTAAACCCAGTGCCCTGCTTCAGGCCTTGTATGAAGCTTTTAAGCACCCTGGTTCGGCTCCCAGTAAAAAAGCCGGTTCGCGTTGAACGCTGCGGCATGCGTTTTCTTTGCCTCCTCGAGATAACGACGGAGAGACCTTTCCCATATCCCGGAAAGTAAAACCCAGGGGTGATGCGGTGACCGTCCGCAGTGTCTAAACGGTCGTCGGCTCTGATGAGCCGGAGCAGGTCTTCCCCACGGAAGGCCGGCAACGTCCGGTGACGTTGCTTATGTGTCGAGCTCTGATCGGCTACGAGGAGGACTTCCCTTGACTCCGTCCCCAGAATGGCCTGGGGGTAGGGTACTTACACCTACTATTCTTTTTTAAAGGTTTCCCGATGGCCAAAGCCTGGAATGCTTCGGCCGTCCTTTCGGACGTCCGCCAACAAATTGAACGCCGCAAAGATCCGCCGAAATGGCGGCGTTGTCAGCTCGACAAACACTGCGCCAAACTGCTCGCCCTCCGCTCGGAAGGGGCTTCCCTCGCGGAACTCACCTTTTGGTTGAAAGGTACCGGAGTCGTTGTAGCACGCAGCACTGTCAGCCGCTGGCTTAAGCGAAACGGCGGTGCCGTCTGATGGGAAAATTTGCCCGTCCGGAGAAACAAGCTGCCACCGCTATCGAGCAGATTCAAAAACGGGATCCTTCCGCCATCCCGTCGCTGGGTACCGCCCGCAACTTTACGGACTGCCTGTCCCGCGTCGGCCACTGGATGCGGGATAACCATCTCGGCCGGGACTTATGGGCGATTACCAAAGATCAAGCCATTGACTACCTGAAAGCGCGCGCGGAAACCGTCAGTCAAAGCACGTTAGATCAAGAGCGTCAGGCCATTCAGAAGATGCAGCAGGTGCTGACGCACCAGTTGCAACCTTCTGAACGCCTGCCGGTCATCAAAAGTGAGCTCGAACAGGTGCTCGAGTCACGCGCTTACGCGACATCACAGGTTGAACTCATCCTGGAACATCAATCCGAACGCAATGCGATTGCCACAGAAATTGCCTTCAACGCAGGGCTGCGAGCCCATGAGCTCTTCTGCATCCGACGGCTGGATGAACGAGCCCCCAGCCGACGTCCCGCATCCGACCTGAAGTTTCTCGGGCGCAACGACGGCGTGCTCTACACGGTTCAAGGCAAAGGCGGACTTGTCCGCACGGTCATGATCGACAAAGCCCTCGCGGAGCGGCTGGAAGACCATCGACTGGCACAACCCAAGAGCGTGCTCGATCGAAAGATTTGGTACAAGACCTACTACGACATCGGCGGCGGCAACGCTTGGACAAAGAGTTTCAGCGACGCATCCCTTCGCGCGCTGGATAAGACCCACGGGGCTCACGGCCTGCGGCATGCTTATGCTCAGAATCGGATGCGAACGCTGATGAAACAAGGACTGAACCGGCAAGACGCGTTAGGCGTGGTCAGTCAGGAAATGGGACATTTTCGCCCTGAAATTACGGAGGTGTATTTACGATGACAACCAATGACAATAAAAACTCGGAACGCCTCAGCACATTTGCCGGCCATCGACGCAGTCTCATTAATTTACTGACTATGGCCTGTATCGGCATTGTCATTATCACGGCAACGCAGATATTTATCTTGCAGAACGCTTTATCAGACAGTGCGTCTGTGTCCTTGACCGACATTTTTATTTATTACTTCACCAATACAACAACATTAGCTGCCGTCATATTAACTGCGTTAATTTGTTTCGCATTAGTTTATTTTTCAGATGCCGTCCCCATTAAGTATTGGCGCTCACTGCAACGGAAGCTGATTGATTTTCACAACGGATTCCAATCCTGTTTTGAAGAATGTGAATCGACTAAAGAAAAAAATAAATTTTTGTCAGATACCATCAATCAACAAAAGGCACTGATCGATCGATTATCAAAGTCTGTCGAAATCATTTCAGAATCACCGGAACATCGTACCCAGGAATTTAATCAATTCTGCCGCACTGCCGTATCTCAATTTAAAGATGAACTTCAACAGTCTCTGCAGGATCACCAAACGCTGGCGAATAAATTGACAGAATACATCGATCAAAACAGACTGCAGCAAGAAAAAATTGAAAAACTGGAGCAAGAACTATCCTCCAGTAATAAACTGCTTTCCGACTATATGAAAAAACAAGGATACATTGATGATGATAAGAAAAAAGCCTTCGCTACACTGCGTCAAGAAAAGCGGAAATTAAAATCCGAGTTAAAACAATGGGAAAAGGCCGTCAAAGACACCGGTGTTTTAGATGTCGTCGCGGTTAAATTGGGGCATGATATCCAACTTCGTTTGGCGAATGAAATTACAGCTCAAAGAACTGTATCTGCCTCCACTACTTCGCCGAAGACTTCGGCAACTTAGCTCTGACTTCGTAAACCGAATTCTTATCCTGCCAACGCTGTTGTTGATCCTCACGAATGGCTTCTGAGATAGCGTAAATCAACTGATCATTCCCCCAGCCCGACTGTTTCATGTACGACTGTCCGACCGGGCTCAACAAAAAGTCATTTAAAAGATTTTTCAACAGCGTGGTAACCTCATTCGTCACCTTCCGATGGTAGGACGGATCCGTCATGGAGACTCCACGATTACTTACATGAGACATCGCGATCCCCGTAATGTACGTCGGCAACTTTAGGTTGTATATCCTGGAAGGCATTCCTTTGCCGCCAGTTTTATACAGAACGCTGTCAAGCGTTTTTCGACCCGCTCCTTTTCGCGCGCCACCCCGTTGCTGTACCGCGACTGCCTTTTCGTTCTCTGCTTCCGACAACAAATCCAGCTGTTGCGGCGTTTCATTCATAACGTTCGTCATTTTCACAATCCTCCGATCAGATGGAATACAGTTATTATACTTGATTAAATATTACTTTTTCAAATCAACCCATTCCAATATTACTTGGGTAACCCGCCTCAGAAATCCACGGTACCCCCTGCGATGACTTGCTAGGATGAAAATTTCTGTTTTCGGAGCTTCGCAAATGACCTTCGATCATTTCTTGGACAACGTCTTTGTGCCATTTTTGGACTTTGCCAGTACAACCCTCATCAATGTCCTTCTGGTTGCCAACGTCCTGCTCATCATTCTGCTGCTCATTCACAAATACCGACGTAGCGATCTCTTTGAGCTGAACTTTCCCATGCTCAAAGCCGTTGTCGTCATCATGGCCGCCTTTGTCTGGCTTACCACGCTTCTTTATTCCGGCATTACCGGAACTTTTGCAACCCCGATCAATACCCCCGCCGACTACGTTCACCTTCTCAACACCGACCTTCCTTCCGGTGTTCGCCTACTCATCGAACTCGGCATCGTCAGCCTGTTGGCGCTTGCCCCTTATCACACCAACCTTCGATTGATGAAGCAGCAAGAACTCGACCGAGCCGAACGGGACGACTTAAAAGATCGAGTGACACAAGCTAAAGCTTGGGCTTCCAATGAAGGAAAACGCAGTCGGAAGATAAAAGCAGAGTTGAAAGCCCTTCGAGCCGGAGAAACGTTCATCAAAGAAAACCGCCACGTCTCGACAGCGGTCAAAGACGAATTCTCGCGAATCATCCGCGAAACACTGAAAAGGGAACAACAGGCTTCGGCTAAGCGCGAAGCAACCGATGGCCGACGACGGTAACCTGTTTACTGCAGCAGCCGTTTTACCGCCGCGCGAAAATCCAACGCCAAGAGATGCATTGTGAGGTCAATGGCTCCACCGCCGCCCTTCTTCTCTCGAGTGTCGTACCAACGGATACCGGTCACCAAGATTTCGAACACCTGCTGCTCAACGGAAACGTTATAGCGGACACCGGACAAGTCTTTCCGCGGCTTGTAGTCCGGATCCTTCGTGTAGTAAAGATCCAGCTTTTCAAAGACACGCTCCAGCGGCATAGCGCGGAGCGCGGTGAGTTGCTCATCAGTAAAACGTTTGGCGGGCATGGCAAATCATCGACAAGTTAAAGAACACACTTTGAACACTTTTGAATAAGTAAGATTTTATTAAACTCGGTAAGACACCAGACCCCCAAAGTCACTGCGATAGCAACCAAGGATCCCTCGACAAGATAAAGGACAGACTCTGGATACATTTGAAAAGGTATTACGTTTTCTAAACATCCTTCCCCCGAACCCCTATCCTTCTCCGTCCCTTCGGGACTGCGCGGCCTAACGGCCTTGCCGCTACTCGAATTTCTTAAATTCGGGGAAGCTACTCCGCCGCGGAAAAACCACCCGCGGCGTTGCCCGAAACGGGACAGGCTACGCCATTAGTTAAAGAACGCACTTTGAACACCCCTTTAAATAACCAGCAACCGACCCAACGGAAACATTCATTTCTTTGGCAATTTGTCGTATAGATAATCCTTTCCCTCGCAACAGCATGGCTTGAACGCTCCGTTTCTCAGCTCGATCCTCGTAGTCAAACCGTGACAGCACCCCCGATTGCCGAATCACTACCATCTGCCGCCGCCGGTGTTCCGCACTGTCGATGATGGTTTTGAGCTGCTTCTGCTCTTCACTGGTGATGCCGAAAACGTTGATGAGCGTGTCGTTCGTGGGCGTATAGAGCGCGGGATACGTGCGGCCGTTGAATTCCACCGTCTTACCGGCGAGATAATCCTTCATCTTGCTGTAGACGGTTTTCAGCTCCGCGCTGCGGATCGTCCACATCGGATCGATTTCACGAGCGATGGCGGCGGCTTCCAAGTAGAACGTCGTGGGCGTGATCTGATGCGAGAGCGCGAGAAAGTTCACCGTGTAGAAGAGCATCAGCATCCGCATGCCTTCAGGCATACCGCTTCTTAAGCGCACAATCGTGCGCAGGTCTTCTACACGATTCCAGTTGAGGGTTTCTATGGTCAGGCCTCTGGAAACGCAGACACGGGGCGTTTTGGCCGCCTGGCGGGCCTTTTCGACGTGCTGCCTCGCCACGCTGCGCGGGATCGGCAGCACGCATTCCGCGAAATACTCGAAGTCGTAGCGCACCGGCTGGCCGTTTTCGTCGGTATTCAGCCAGATGGGGCGGCACACCTGTTTTGATTTGGTGTTGACCGTCTGCACCAGGCGCAGCACGCGGGCAGAGTCTCTCGCCTGCGGATCCGCCCCGCAGATCGCGAACTTCTCGACAAGAACTTTTTCGACGATATTCCACCGCGGCAGCGCCATTCGGGGCAGCGCGGTTTCAAAGAACCATTTCACCTGCAGGCCGCGGCCGGAATAGATGATGAGGGACGGCCGCGGGATACCGAGGTCGTCGCAGAGCCCCACGAAGTCCTCGGCCGCTCGTTCCGGCGTGCGGCCTCGTCCCCATTCGACGTCTTCCCTATAGAAATCGATATCGAGAAACGCCAGGCCGATAGATTTCACGTTGACTACCCGCCGCAAACTGCTCCAGAACTCTGCCTGCGAAATCCAAGTATCACGGTTCGCGTCGATCAAATCGAGAACGACGGGCATGTTGAGCGTAGGGTAGGAGCGCTGCACCTTGCGGCCGCTTTCCAGCAACGTCAGCAGCGAGAAGTAACCGCCGCTGTCAGAGCGGTGGTAGAAGCCGGCTTCGTCAGCCGGAGAAAAGAGCGGAATCTGATAAGGCGTTTCCGCTTTCCCTTGAGGGATGAGATTGATATAATTTTTGTTGGTCATGGATCTGGATCATCCATAGATCACCGAAGCCTCACGGCCTCGGCCTTACAGTTGGATTGCCGTCCAACTGTGTTATTTTTCAAAAGCCATCGATTCGCCGTCGATGGCTTTTTCTTTATGCGTTCTCGTGATTCTCCCGTATTGTCTTACGGTTGTCAAATGGCTTTAAACGGCAAATCAATGACCTATCAAGCAATTTGCGGTCATTTTTGCCTATACAGATGCCTAGTCAATGACTATGCATTTGTATAGGCATTGACTAGGCATTTATTGACGTAACTCTTTGATTATTTTGGTTTTCGATTCTTACACTGCCTAGGCATTTGCCTAGGCAGTGTATAGGTAAATGCCTAGGCAAAATCTCAGCGCCACACCCCATTGTCAGGCTGTTTTCCTTCCAACACCGCCCGACGGATGAGAAGCGTCAGCAGTTCCGTTCGGGTTCGCCCTTCGTCCTGCGCCAACTGATCCAGCGCCACCAAATCATCCGGTCTCAGCCCCAGCGTGATGGTGACCTTATTCCCGCGCAGCTGCCACTTGCCGTCATCCGTTCGTTTCTTACCGTTGTCCGGAACCTTTTTTGTTCCGTCCGGAGCCGATTCGACAAACGACTTGACGTCGGGGGACGACAGATCCACATCCACCTTCGGCCCCACCTTGACCCGCGATACCTTCTTAACGGCTTTCTTAGCTGTCTTCGGCTGTTCCTGCTGCAGTTGCTTTTCTTTCTTTGCCTGTAAAGCCGCCGCATCTTTCGGTGAGAATCGAGCGATCGTCATTCAGTCGCCTCCTTTTTCTTGACGGCGGCTTTGGTGGTTTTGGCGCGGCTTGTCTTACGAGGTGCTTTATCCGCCTTCGTCTTGGTTTTACGAACGGGAACCGGTGCCACCTCTCCGAAGAGCGAAATCATCAGCTTGTCGATTTCAGCAATTGCCTTGGCATCCTTCACTTTGGCTTCCGCCACTCCCAAGCCAAGGCCGGACGAATTGGCATACGCCTTACGACGGCACAAGGTGCAGTCTAAGAGCTGGATATTGGGGAAGTCCGTCAATGCCGCTGCGGCGTCACGATTGTCACTGCTGTCGGTCGGATCAGCGCAGTTGATTAAGGCATACGCCGGCAACGCGGCTCCCTGGCGAAGTACCGTGCACTCATCAATCAACTGAGACATCCGCGAAATAGCCCACGAGTCGAACGTCCGCGGCTGGAACGGAATCAGCACCAGGTCACAGACGGTCAGCGCCATACGCATCGCCGTCGAATCAAAACCACCGACGTCAATGAAAACCGTATCCCACAGCTTCGCCTGCCTCATAACCTGCGTACCCAGCAACGTCCCGTTGGAATAGGACGCGCAGTTGATAAACACTTCCACCGGCTGCGAATCCCGCAGCGTCAGCGCCATCGATGCCGTCTGCTGAGGATCACCGTCGACAAACCATACCTTTTTACCCTGCAGCGCCCGCGCGGCTGCCAGCTGCAGCGCCACCGTCGTTTTCCCCGTGCCGCCCTTCGTGTTCGCCACGGCAATTATTTTCGGAATCATGCGTCCTCCAATGCCTAGCCATTGCCTAGTCATCATCATACAGAATCTAAACGGTACTCGCTGAAATCTCGTTTTTTCTTTACGTAGTACTGTTGCAGCCATTGAAGGTTATATTTGACGAAATACGAGGTTTGGGGGGACGGCATAAGGGGCGAACCTATTGCCATCAACAAACACAATCATTGCAGCCTCTCGCAAGCAGAAAGGACGCGGTCTAAGGAACCGAACTACGAGGTTTGGAGGACAATAATGAGAATGTTTGTTCACTCTCGTATGCTTAGACAGTCTGTCTAGTCAATGCCTAGGCATTTGCATTAAGCTGCGCCCCGGTTCTTTGCTTGATGGTTGCCAAAAACGGCGAAGGGGCCGAAGTTTCCCTCGTCCCCTTCTTTCGGCTACCGGGTTACCCCAGCAGCTTAAGTACCGCCGAGACTAGCACGAGCACGACTTGCCATGATGCCGCAAGCCGAAATCTGAAGCGGAATTTTCTCCCGCACGATGCTAAAATCTCTACGGAGATTGGCGAGCACTTTCGACGTAACATCGCCCATCCTCCTTGGAAAAGACTAAGCCCTTTCTGTTGGTAGCAGATTGGGCTTTCGTCTTGTTGGGGGAACCGGTTGGTCACCCTCGTCCGCCTGATGGCGAATTCTGTGCCCGTTACTGCTTGGAGTTAAGGCGACGTGTCTCAGCTACCGCACACCGCTTCCGCCATCATAGCAAAATAACTGCACCAAAAATAAAATGCCTAGGCATTGCCTAGGTATTTTATTTTTTATCCATAACCATCCGTTTCCATCATTTCGGTTGGCTGCGTTCAGCCTGCCGGAGGATCCAAAGCATTCCCGGTCTAGTTAAAGGACAGACTTTCACACTTTTGATTAAGTAAGATTTTTTTGCCTTGTTTATTCGGCATCGTCCTTTGTGTCATCTACTGCCTCTTTCTCTGGCGAGAGCGGTGTCCGCGCGATTTCGCGCGGAATCGGCGGAAGCGCTAAACCAACAATTTGAAAAAGTGAGCTTTTTCCAAGGTTTTCCCGTCTTCTTTTCTCAACTGCCGAGAAGCCATACACCTCCCCTGTCTTAGGGACACAATCTGATCGGGCCGTGGCGGCGATAAGGCGTAAGCCGTGATCGCTTCGCTTGGACGGCTTACGCCTTACCGCCATTCTTGGCCCGTACTACGGCGACAGAGCACGGGCAACGTTTGAAAGATGTCTGGGGGATTTCCAGATCCGCTCAGCCCCTGAGGAAGGCTTTGCGCGGGATTCGGTGTTGCGCAGTGTCCCGCCGGGGCGCGCTCCTGCCGTTGCGGGATGCGCTGAGAACCAAAAACTGCCAAAAATTAACACCCGCGTGACTCGTACTCAAGCGGGCGTTAGGAAGGCTGCGATGGCACATCCAAAGTCTCATCGCGTACCTACCACTCTACTCGGTTTCAAGTGGAAAATCAGGATCATTCTTGGTCTTCCAAGGATCGTCCGTATTGAGATCCAGCTGAGTACGAAGGGCGGCAACTCTTAATTGCCGATAGTAAGGCGCCCCGGTGATGCAAGCTAGCCGGGGGAGTTGACGATCAGCTGTGTTGTACTCTTGTTGTATCTGTAGTACTTGCCGCCGTCGGTTTTCGGATCGGCGGCATTTTCTTTCGGCTACAATCGTTGTCGACTTAAGGACGAAAGTGGAAGCACTCGGCAGGTATCAATATGAAGTATCGTTGCGTTGCCGCGCCGCTAGTGGCGCACTACGGGATCTTCCTATGAGAAAGCTATTTGAGTTTTTACGGCCGTGTACGCCGGTCGCAAAATCCTGGCTCGTAAATCTGTCCGTCGCATCCTTCGCCATCGGACTTTTCGAGTTGAAAATACCTGGCATCGCCGTTGGGACGGTTTTGCTGATCTGTGCTTTTGTTCTTTCGTACGTCAAGGAGAAATAAATGTCCCTTTGGATTTTCACAAGTGTCTTTGCGGTCGTTCTGACGACGCTCATCGTGATTGCGAATCTCAAGAAGCATTAATGAGCGGTACCCTATTTCGGTAAAATCTCTGCGGAGGTTGGCGAGCACTTTCGACGGTTCATCGCCCATCCTTCATAAGGAGACTCAGCCCTTTCTGTTGATAGCAGATTGGGCTTTCGTCTTGTTAGGAGTACCGGTTGGTACCCTCGTCCACCGCATACGCGGCGACTTCTGTCGGCTCGATCTGCACAGAGTGATAGGGCGAGACGCTTCAAACCTGCTTCCCACCTTGTCGTTATCTTACCAAAATAACGAATACGTGTCATAAAATGCCTAGGCATTGCCTAGGCATTTTATGCTTCAATCTGATCTTCTTAATAATTTCAATAGATACGGTTCAGGCAGGGAAGTCCGCTGAGCATTACGGTCAAGTTAAAGAACAGACTTTCAACACTTTTGATTAAGTAAGATTTTTTCTATTATTTCTTCACCGTCCTCTCTTATAGCAATGGCAGTCCTTTTATCCGACGATGGCGGTGTCCGCGCGATTTCGCGCGGAATCGGAGGAAGCGCTAAACCAACAATTTGAAAAAGTGAGCTTTTTTCAAGATTTTCCCGTCTTCTTTTCTCAACTGCCGAGAAGCCATACGCCTCCCCTGTCTTAGGGACACGATCTGATCGGGCCGTTGTGGCGGTAGGCGTAAGCCGTTGTCGCTTCGCTTGGACGGCTTACGCCTACCGCCATCCTTGGCCCGTACTACGGCGTCAAGCGGCTTTCGCGGCATATCCTCCGTGCGCGCCTTGACGGCGCGTACTCGGTATTCCACGACCGCTTGACCCCGCCGGCGACAGAGCACAGGCAACGGTTGAAAAAATGCCGGGATTACTTTTCAGCAATCCCGGCGGGCATGGACGTTCCTTTTCAGGAATCAATCCGTGCGCACACGATAACACACGAAACCCTGTCTTTTTGGGTACACCCCCTCGAAACAGCAACGACAACGCCTTTCATCGTTTCATTTAAATGGTTTTGTGCCATAGAATGCACTTTTGTTTCACGACCAGTTAATGAGACATGAAAATTGGCTATATCCGAGTCAGCACCGCTGACCAGAACCCCGAACGGCAGCGCACCGAGCTTGAAGCGGTCGGCGTGGAGGAAATCTACGAAGACCGCGTGTCCGGTAAGAACCTCGACCGGCCGCAATTGCAAGAAATGCTGGCGTTCATCCGTAAGGGCGACACCATCATCGTGCACAGCCTAGACCGCCTCGCCCGCAACCTCTCCGACCTTCTGAAAACCGTAGAGGCACTCACCCAGAAAGGTGTCTCTATTCACTTTCTCAAAGAAAAACTCGAATTTGACGCGGGGAAAGACGCATCCCCCACCGCCAAACTCATGCTGCAGCTGGTGGGA
>ERZ1026776.1873-NODE-1873-length-11131-cov-3.985915_pt1 | contig 11131 bp, 9 predicted proteins | sample MGYA00380125_ERZ1026776 | MGnify/ENA primary metagenome ERZ1026776 (study PRJEB33269, sample SAMEA4719761) | human gut metagenome | biome: human-associated habitat; feature: organic feature; material: feces | place: Cameroon | collected 2013-10 ... | reverse complement strand
GATGGCCACGTCTACAAGGATTTCTATTATAAATTCCAGCTCGAAGTGAACGGAGCGCCAGGAGAAAACAAAGGGCCGCGCGTGCTCGACGCCTTCATCGAATGGCAGAAATATGATTTCCTGCGCGTCAAACTCGGGCAGTTCAAACGTTCCTTCGGATTTGAAAACCCCATGAGCCCGCTGGCCATCGGTGGCGGAGCCTATTCCCAGGCAACCATGAAACTCGCTTCCATCAACGACCGCAACGGCGAAGGAACCTACAACAAAAGTTCGGGTCGCGACCTTGGCATACAGCTCCAAGGCGACATATTCCCCGCTGCCGACAACCACAAGTTGCTTCACTATCAAGTGGGCTTCTTCAACGGGCAAGGCATCAACCACGCCGACAAAGACCACCACAAAGACCTCATCGGAGGCCTCTGGTTCTCGCCCGTGAAAAACCTCGCCATCGGAGGATTCGGGTGGAACGGCAAATACACCAACGAAAAATACAATGCAACCAACCCTGGAGAACAGCTGAAAAGCGTGAAACGCGTGCGCTGGGGTAGCGGACTGAAATATGAAGGCAAGTGGACCCTCAGAGGAGAATACATGAGCTCCGTCGGCGGAGTGACAACAGATACCGGTGCCCCCGACCGCTCCGACGCTTGGTATGCCACGCTGGGAGTTCCAGTGACCGAAAAGTTCAAAGTCTTCGGACATTACGACTGCTACCGCAACGACAAACACACGTGGGCATCCATGAACACGAACTACGGACTAACTGGCAATTACTGGCTTGGCAAAAACCTGCTCTTCCAGCTCAACTACACCTTCACCGACAACCGTGCAGCTCGCGGGAAAGACTCCCACTACAACACCGTCGACGTGCAAGTGACTGCAAGATTCTAAGAAATATCTGGGTCCGAAAAACACATATCTCAACATACGAAAAAGAGGGGATCCTCCTTTGAGGTCCCCTCTATTCCTTCATCTGCTTTCTAACGAGAAAGCAAAAACATCAAATTTTCGTTCGCGGGGCGAACAACCTATAGCGGCATGACTTTAAACCAAAAAATATATGCTATAGAACACGTACGAAAATGCCCCTTTTTATTTTACTATAAATTTTCACTCTTAGTATTTGTGAAAGAATAAGTTGACCAATCTTGACCAGTATTTTGGCTTGATTTGGGATTTGGAGAAAGGAACATAGCGGACTATGTGGCCAAGACCAAATACCAATAACGAAAAAAGAGACAGTGCTAAGAAAGAACAACCGACTCTCCTTATCCCCAAAATTGCTCAAATTCTTTTTTTGCCAACACTAAAAATAAGATAAGTGTCCCTGAAGAACCCCTTAAAAGCGTTTTCCAGGGACACGTTGTTTCTCATTCAGTCGGCGTCATTCCGCCTGCTCCTTTTCAAAAGCTTCAACCAGTTTGTTCTGGATGTCGCCAGGAACGAGTTCGTAGCTTGCAAACTTCATGATGAAGCTGGCGCGTCCTCCAGTCAAAGAGCTCAGGCTCGTCGAGTAATTGCTCATTTCCTTGAGAGGCACTTTCGCCTGCAGCTTCTCATAACCATTTTCGCTGCTCATGCCGACAATCATGCCGCGACGGCCTTGAAGGTCACTCATCACGTCACCCATTTTGTCGGCAGGCACAAATACTTCGACATCATAAATCGGCTCGAGAATCTTCGGGCCGGCAGCCTTGAAGGCTTCGCTAAACGCCTGGCGACCTGCGAGCATAAACGACAATTCGTTGCTGTCAACGGGATGCATTTTGCCGTCGTAAACGATGACGCGAACGTCACGTGCGTAGCTACCCGTCAGTGGGCCTTGCTCCATACGGCTCATCACACCCTTCAGAATCGCTGGCATAAAGCGCGCGTCAATGGCTCCTCCAACAACCGAGTTGATGAAGACGAGCTTGCCGCCCCACTCCAACGGAATCTCTTCCTTGCCTTTCATGGAAATGCGGATTTCCTGATTGCCAAACTTATAGAGCGTTGGGTCGGGCATACCGTCGCTATAGGGTTCCACTATGAGGTGTACCTCACCAAACTGACCAGCTCCGCCGCTCTGCTTCTTATGGCGATAGTCAGCGCGTGCAGCCTTCGTGATGGTTTCACGATAGGGGATGCGCTGCTCGTAAAACTCAACTGGAATCTTGTCAAGATTTTCCAAACGCCATTTCAGCGTGCGGAGGTGGAATTCGCCCTGTCCGTGAACCAGAATCTGGCGCAGTTCCTTCGATTGTTCAACCACCCATGTCGGGTCTTCCTGACGCATACGGTTTAATGCCACCATCATCTTTTCCGTGTCGGCCTCATTAACGGCCTTGATGGCACGCGTATATTTCGAATTTGGATATTTGATAAAATTAAAACGATTGTCGCAATCCTTGCTGTTTAAGGTGTTGCCCGTTCTGACATCCTTCAGTTTCACAGTGCAGCCGATGTCGCCCGCCTCGAGTTTTTCAACCTTTTCGCGGTTTGAGCCTGCACAGACAAACAACTGGGCCATACGTTCCTTGGAACCGCGGTCGGCATTCGTCAAATCGTCGCCTTCCTTCACCACGCCGCTCATCACCTTGAAATATTGCACCTCTCCGATGTGTGGCTCAACGCCGGTTTTGAAGAAATAGATGGATGTTGGGCCGGCAGGGTCTGGTTTGACCTCAACGCCGCGCGTGTTGTGAACAGCTGGCATTTCGTCAACAAACGGCACCACGTTGCCCAAGAATTCCATCAGACGGCCAACGCCCATATTCTTGGAGGCACAGACGCAGAACACGGGGAAAATTGAGCGAGTCACCATGCCCTTGCGGATACCTTCGCGCATCTCGTCTTCGCTCAGATGGTCGGTTTCAAAAAACTTCTCCATCAGGCCCTCGTCGTTCTCGGCAGCGGCTTCAACGAGCGCCTTGTGCATGGCTTCTGCTTTTTCTTTTTCTGAATCAGGAATTTCCGAGAGCGTCGGCTTGCCGCCATCAGGTCCCCACGTGAGTTGCTTCATCAAGATGACGTCAATCAGGGAATTGAAGCCCGGACCTGTTTCAACGGGATATTGAACGGGAACCACCTTCGGGCCGTAAATGCCGCTCAACTCTTCCAATATTGCATCGTAGTCACATTTCTCATCGTCCAGTTGGTTTACCAAGAAGATGACAGGCTTTCCCAATTTTTCGGTATAGCGGAAGTGGTTTTGCGTGCCCACTTCTGGGCCAAACTGCCCATTGATCAACAGAACTGCCGTATCTGTCACGTTCAAAGCTGTCATGGCTGCTCCAACGAAGTCGTCTGATCCCGGGCAGTCAATGATGTTCAACTTCTTATTATTCCATTCCACATGAAACACAGTTGAGAACACGGAATAACCGTAATCTTGCTCAACAGGGAAATAATCCGACACTGTATTCTTTGCCGTGATGCGGCCGCGGCGTTTTATCAGACCACTCTCAAAAAGCAAAGCTTCCGTGAGAGTGGTCTTGCCTGATCCGTCATTGCCAAGGAGCGCAATGTTCTTGATTTCGTGAGAATTATATACTTTCATGATGCTGTAGATTATAATGGTTAGTAAACCTTGGTTTGATTATGGAGAAACATGGTTTTCCATTTATGTTTCGCAAACATACCTATTTAATTTGAGACCGCCAAATCTTAAAAGTATGTTATTTAGCATGGTTTCCGTTATTTCTACATTGCAAAAGAGCAAGAACATTATCAAAACACTAATAATTAGGCATATAGCGGAGTGCGCGTATTTGATGCCGATGGCTGATGTTTTTGACGTAACGAATGGCGTCTCAGCAAGATGGTGGATGGGAAGCGCGGAGATGGGACGCTGCATGCAACTGGCGATTCGTCCACACCACGCCATACTTTGTCTTGTCTTTATTCTGTGTCTGTACTTGGCGTGACTTCCAATATTGCGCGGCCATCCTTCCGTAAAGGCCATCATCATAAAGGCTCATCATGCTTTCGATGCTATCAGCATCCTCATTACATGCCATCGGGTTTTCGGCAGCAATCACTCCCTCAACGGTCATGCCGGAGGAGTTGAAGCAAAGGTTGTATTGCCGAAAATTGTAAAAGAAAAACCGAAAACGGATTTATGGTAGCTACTTCCGATAATCAGGTATATAATATTCCAGATAATCTGCGTAGCTTTGCTCCAGTTTTTAAAAAAATCAAGCATCATGAAAGTTATCGTTATCTCCACCAGTCTACGTACTGGTTCCAACAGCGACATGCTCGCTGACAAATTTATCGAAGGCGCTGTCGCAGCAGGTAATGAAGTGGAAAAGATTTCGCTCACAGACAAAGACATCCGATTCTGCAAGGGTTGTCTTGCTTGTCAGAAATTGGGCAAATGCGTTATCAAAGACGATGCCAACGACATCATGCAGAAAGTGCTGAATGCCGAGGCCATCTGCTGGGCTACGCCAATATACTATTACGAGATGAGCGGACAAATGAAGACACTCATTGACCGCATGAACGCCATGTATTCGCTCGACTACAAGTTTCGTGACGTTTACCTGCTCACCACTGCTGCAGAAGACGAACCTGATGTTCCGAAGCGTGCTGAAGCAGGATTGTGTGGTTGGATAGACTGTTATCCCAAAAGCCGCCTCGCTGGAACCCTCTTCTGCGGGGGTGTTGACGCCCCACGCACCATCGAAGGAAATAAGAAACTGCACGAGGCCTTCGAGTTGGGGAAGAACGTGTAGCTTTTTCTTCCTGCTAAACGCCAATGGTCGATTGGGAACGATTCATACCCACTCATTCCACATAAGCCTCTGTCACCATCCCCATAGAAACGCTCCCGCTATAAAGCAGCAGTTCCCGCTGTGGAATATAAACCACAACGGGAACTGCTGTTTTATGAGGGGGGATGACGTGAAGACACTCCTGCCCCACTCTTTATTTTCCCCCTGAAAACTGTGCCAATCGGCTGACATATTTTCCGATAATGTCAAACTCTATGTTGACCACGGAGCCTACGCGTATGTCACGGAAATTTGTGTGTTCGAACGTATAGGGAATGATGCACACCTCGAAGGTATTTTCCGTCGGTCTGCACACGGTGAGGCTCACGCCGTTCACCGTGACGCTGCCTTTGTCAACCGTGAAATACCCGCGCTTTGCCATAGCAGGGTCATTTTTATAGGAGAAGGTGAAGGAAGTGCTTCCGTCCATGTTTTCCACTTTGGTGCAGACGGCAGTCTCGTCAACATGACCCTGCACGATATGTCCGTCCAGACGACCGTTCAGAAGCATGGAACGCTCGATGTTGACTTCATCGCCCACCTGCAGAGTTCCGAGGTTGCTGCGCTGCAGCGTTTCTTCCATAGCCGTGACGGTGTAGGTGCCACCACCTGTTCTGACCACCGTCAGACACACGCCGTTGTGGGCGACGCTCTGATCAATTTTCAACTCGGAAACGAAACTGCACGCAAGCGTGATGTCTATATTGGATTGATGCTTCTCAAGCGAAACCACTTTTGCTGTTTCTTCTATGATTCCTGAAAACATTGTTGTCGTTTTTTTTGAGGGCAGGGCGTTTTGAAAAAGCTGCCGCAACAGTGATTGATTGCCCTATGCAGCATCTTTTTAGTAATGTTGAAAGAATAAGTTCCGCAATTTTGCACCTGCATTTTTGAGCTATTTTTGAGCTTATTCGAAGGAGCAATGCGAGCATTGTGACTGAGAATAAGTTCGAAAAGAGCCGAAAAGGCAGGGGTATACAAAATATTACTTGCCGAGGCGGCAAAATTGCGGAAGTTATTTTTTCAACATTACTTACAATACCCTTATTAGTTAAGAGATGAGAAGGAAGACATTATCGTCACTGTTGCTGTCCGTGGGGGTCTTCCGAACCTTCGCTGAGGAGGTCTGTTCCCCAATGGGTGGAGGAGAGACGGCGTTCGCGCTCAACAACCTCCTTGGCTTTTTTGGCGTAGACGATCATGCGCAAGGACTGACCGTAAGAGAAATAGTTCCACATCCAGTTGAGCAAAACGACAATTTTGTTGCGCACGCCGAGGATGGAGCGCAAATGCACAACAAGCCACATGAACCAGGCCATGAAGCCAGCCATGTGTACTTTCTTGAACTCGGCAACGGCTTTGTTTCGGCCGACTGTGGCCATCGTTCCAAGATTGCGGTAGCGGAAGGGCTTCATTTCCTTGCCTTTCTCAAGGCGCTGCAGATTCTTGGCCAGCAAAACGCCCTGCTGAATGGCCACTTGTGCCAACTGCGGATGTCCGCCCGGCCAGTTGGGGTCACCCTCCGTCATGATGCACTGGTCGCCAATGGAGAACACGCCGTCGAGTCCTTCAACTTGGTTGCAGGCGTTAACCTTGATTCGGGCGCCACGGCCGAGGTGCGAGGCATCGAGGTTGCCCACTTTCTGCGCGGCAACACCGCTGACCCAAATGAAGGTGCGCGTGGCTATCGAACTGCCGTCTTTCAGGATGACGCGGTGATCTTGATAGTCGGTCACCATCTTGTTGAGCAACACGTTGACACCCATGGAGCGCAGATATTTCTCAACGTGTGCTGAAGAATCGGGACTCATGGCAGGGAGCAGGCGCTCTCCAGCTTCAATCAGATAGATGTGCATGAGGCTCGAAGGCATGTCGGGATAGTCCTTCGGAAGGACGTATTTTTTCATTTCTGAGAGGGCTCCCGCAATTTCCACACCTGTGGCACCTCCACCTACGATGACGACGTTGAGGAGTTCCTGGCGTTCCTGTTCGCCAGCACAGGTCAGCGCACGCTCAAAATTGTCGAGCAGGGCATTGCGCAAACCCATGGCCTCGCTCAGCGTTTTCATCGGCATGGCTTCTTCTGCCACATGCTGGTTGCCAAAGAAGTTGGTGGTTGTTCCTGCTGCAAGAACCAGATAGTCGTAATGGAGCTTACCGATGGACGTCTGGATGATTTTGTGTTCAGGGAAGATGGAACGCACCTCTGCCATGCGGTAGAAGAAATTTTTCCTGCGCTGGAACAGTTTTCTATAAGGGAAGGATATGGAGCTCGGCTCTATACCTGCAGAAGCAATCTGATAAATGAGGGGTGGGAACTGGTGGTAGTTGTTTTTGTCTATCAAAACTACCTGGAAATTCGAACGGCGAAGTTTGTTGGCCAACTTCAGTCCGCCGAAACCTCCTCCAACAACAACTACACGCTTTCGATCCGACTTGGGATTTGGTACATTAAAACTCATAGCACATTATTTTCTTTAGGGCGTTTTCTGATTTTTCGGAATCACGGGCTACACCTGTTTTCCCGACTGAATTAAACTCATCTCCGTCAGAATCTTTATTTTGGAAAGTCTGAACGGATTTTCAGTACGTCTCTTTTTTTCTAAAATGGGTGTTCTAAATCTGTTTGAATCGTATAACATGATTTTGAAGACCTGCTTATCCAAAAACGGCTCATACGGCGATGGCCACAAGGAATTTCTACAGGGGCGCCGATTTCTGCCTTTGCCTGCCATCTGACTTTGTTCCGACAAAACCGTAACACGCTTTTCTACTGCAAAGTTACAAATTTATGAAAACAGACAGACCGAAACGAGGGAATATATTGCAACGGTCGGCATATTTGCCATGTTGACAAGGCATACGCAAGCGGCGTGCGCGTGTAAAGACAAATAAGGGGATGGTCTGAAGGGCGGCATTGCGCTCGCCCTTGTTCAGACCACCCCCTCTTTTAGTGTAGGTTGGTTATTCTTTTGTTCGTTACTTCCAGCAACGTGGCTGACTGGCCCCGATTGGGAGGGGTCATTTCAGGTTGTTGGCAGCGAGGTATCTCTCTGCCTCTATAGCGGCCTTGCATCCCGAGGCTGCTGCCGTGATGGCCTGACGATAAAGCGGGTCGGCCACGTCGCCAGCGGCGAAGACTCCTGGAACGTTGGTGCAGGGCGTCTGTCCTTGGGTCTTGATGTAGCCCAATTCGTCGGTTTCCACCCAGGGTTTGAAGAGGTCGCTATTTGGCTTGTGCCCGATGGCCAGGAAGAGGCCGTCGATGGCGATGTCGGAGGTGTGTTCGTCCTGCGTGCCTTTCTTATGAACGAGATGTGCGCCCTCCACGCCATCTGCTCCGAAAAGTCCGGTGACATTGGTCTCGAAGAGGATTTTGATGTTAGGCGTTTCCGCCACACGGGTCTGCATGGCTTGCGAGGCACGGAGGAAGGGCTTTCTGACGATGAGGTAAACCTGCTTCGCGAGGCCAGCGAGATAGGTGGCTTCTTCGCAGGCTGTGTCTCCGCCACCAACAACGGCCACGGTCTTCTTGCGATAGAAAAAGCCGTCACACGTGGCGCAGGCGCTCACACCGGCTCCGCGATATTTGGTTTCATCGGAGAGGCCGAGATATTTGGCTGTGGCGCCCGTGGCGATGATGAGGGCGTGACATTGCACGGTGGTGTCGTCGTCAAATTCAACGATATAGGGGGCTTCAGAGAGGCTGACCTTTGTGGCAATGGCAGAACGGATTTCCACACCGAAGCGCAACGCCTGGTTTCTAATGTCGTCCATCATGTCGTTGGCATCAACGCCTTCCGGATAGCCAGGGAAGTTCTCGATTTCGGTGGTGGTGGTCAGTTGCCCGCCAGGTTGGATTCCTTCATAAAGGACGGGAGACAAGCCCGCACGACCGGCATAGATGGCTGCGGTATATCCGGCAGGACCGGAGCCGAGAATGAGACATTTAACGGTTTCCATTGTATTTGCTGTTTTTTATGTGAGTAGATAAGTCGGTGGTTTTTCTCTGGAATAAGTGTCCAATACAAATATATACCTCGGGGAAGGGGGGCCACAGTGATATTATAAAATAATTCTGAACACCTATTATTAATAATACTGAGCAGCAGGCTGCGTCTTATCTCAAATCGACCACTTCAACTCCAGGATGTTCTTTGGCGTTGAAAGCGAAATGCGATTCAGGCCATTTATGTCCAAAAGAGATGCTGCCGACCTGTATGCGCACCCATTTTCCGGATGCCTGACGGAAGCGGACGCAGAGTGGCATGGCGTTAGCGGCGGAAAGCGTGACGAGGACTTCTGAGAACTGCTGCCGCTTGTTTTGTGCCTTCATCTGGATTTCATAGGCTGCCTTGGAGGCGTAAGTGACTTTTTTCGCCGAAAGTTTATAGCCCGATTTATAGATATTGAGGAAGGCGTATGGATTGAGCATCTGCTGCTCTTCAGCTGTGGGGATGCTCAGATAGGCTTCGTCACTTCCGCTTTGATACACCCAGCGCTTTTTCCCATCGTACCACGTTGTGCCAGAAGAGGAGGTCATTCTGACCATGTTGCCGCGGATGTCAATGGTGCCACTGGCGGCAGACTCCATTTTTCGATTCTTGAAGACTGCGGCATTGAAGGTTGCACTTATGCCACCTGCCTGTCTGAGTTTTGAGGCGGTGTTGTTGAGCAGGCTTCGGGCATCTTGCGCCTGAGCCGATGTCTGCGGCAGGGCGATGAAAGCCAAAAGAAAAAGGCACGAGAGGAGAACGTGTTTGCAATGTGATTTCATGATGAGAAAATGTGTGTTCATAAATGGTGAATTTTACGTTTGGGTATGGTCACGAGAGTTTTGCAACGATTTCGTCCAGCTGCACAATGTCGGTGATGAGCACTTCTCGCGGTTTTGCACCACGTGTCGGTCCTACGATTCCCACGCGCTCCAACTGGTCCATCAGGCGCCCGGCACGGTTGTATCCGATGGAGAACTTGCGCTGAATGAGCGACGTTGAGCCTTGCTGATGCGTGACAATCAATTCTGCAGCCTGACGGAAGAGGGGGTCGAGTTCTTCTTCCATGCCGCCTGCTGCGCCCGGTTTTTCGGCGCCCTCTGCCAGCACTTCTGGCAGAGCGAACGGCTGGGGATAGCCTTGCTGCGCGGCGATGTATGAACAAATGGCCTCAACTTCCGGAGTGTCGACAAAGGCACACTGAACACGCACAGGACTGTTGCCGGAAAGGAAGAGCAGGTCGCCCTTTCCGATGAGCTGATTGGCGCCAGGGCGATCGAGAATGGTTTGACTGTCGATGCGCTGCGACACTTTGAAGGCCATTCTCGCTGGGAAGTTGGCCTTGATGGTTCCCGTGATAATATTGGTGGTTGGGCGCTGTGTTGCGATGACCATGTGCATGCCGACGGCTCGAGCGAGCTGTGCGATACGCGCAATGGGGAGTTCCACTTCCTTTCCCGCGGTCATAATAAGGTCGCCAAACTCGTCGATGATGATAACAATATAGGGCATATATTCATGACCATTTTCAGGGTTGAGCTGACGGGCCGTGAATTTGGCATTATATTCCTTGATGTTTCTCGCTTTGGCACGCTTGAGCAGGTCGTATCTGTGATCCATCAATTGGCAGAGGCTCTTGAGCGTCTGGACCACCTTAGTGACGTCGGTGATGATGGCATCGTCGCCATCGGGGATTCTTGCAAGGAAATGGTTTTCTATGGGCGAATAGACACTGAACTCCACCTTCTTGGGGTCGACCATGACGAATTTCAACTCCGAAGGGTGTTTCTTATAGAGCAGTGAAGTGATGATGGCATTAAGTCCGACCGACTTTCCCTGTCCCGTGGCACCAGCCACGAGCAAGTGGGGCATCTTGGCAAGGTCCACCATGAAGACTTCGTTGGTGATGGTTTTGCCAATGGCAATGGGGAGCTCATAGGTGCTCTCCTGAAATTTCCTGGAATTGATGATGCTCTCCATGGAAACGATGTGCGGTGTTTTGTTTGGCACCTCCACACCAATGGTTCCCTTGCCAGGAATGGGGGCAATGATTCGAATGCCGAGCGCACTGAGACTCAAGGCGATGTCGTCTTCGAGATTACGGATTTTGCTGATTCTGACACCAGGTGCCGGTGTGATTTCGTAAAGCGTGATGGTAGGGCCGATGGTGGCCTTGATGCCAACGATTTCCACACCGAAATCATGAAGCACTTTGATGATACGGTCTTTGTTGGCATTCTGCTCAACCATGTCTACCGAACGGCTGTTGTCGGGGTATTTCTTCAGAAGGTCGAGACCAGGGAACTTGTAGTTTTCGAGGTCAAGACGAGGATTGTATGGCATGCTGGAAATGGGCAGGGAGGGCGTTTCGCGGTGTGA
>ERZ1026776.1870-NODE-1870-length-11134-cov-40.639318_pt1 | contig 11134 bp, 8 predicted proteins | sample MGYA00380125_ERZ1026776 | MGnify/ENA primary metagenome ERZ1026776 (study PRJEB33269, sample SAMEA4719761) | human gut metagenome | biome: human-associated habitat; feature: organic feature; material: feces | place: Cameroon | collected 2013-10 ... | reverse complement strand
TGGGCTATGTGCTCCATTGGGCTTTCAGCCCGCCCTTGTTAAATCCGAAACTTCAGTATATATACGAGGAAACCCGTTGGCGGAATTTCAGGTTAACGGGTTAACAAGTTGACAGGTTAACAAGTAAGTGTGCTATACATTACTTATTATGTTAAAAGCTTGGCAAACTTACCTGTCAACTCGTCAACTTGTCAACTTGTTTACTAATTTCGCAAACACATATACGAGGATGGTAGTTCCGCAAAAAGACTATTTGCTTAAAGATGTAGACCCCAATATGATAGCCAACAATCTGACGCCGCAGCATGTGTCGGCGCCAGGCTACTTGCTGGCAGACGAAATAGCTGAAAGAGGCATTACTGTTGAGCGTTTTGCACAACTCACAGGCATTGATGCCGAAAGTTTGAGGGGGATTATTGACGGACAGGCGCCCATTACTCCAGCCCACGCCATGATATTTGAGGCAGCCCTTGGCATAAGAGCCAACATTTGGCTGGGGTTACAGGCAGATTATGACATGCAGAAGGAGCGCAGCAACAAGTCGTTTGTAGAGCGCTTGCGTTCCATTCGCCAAATAGCGGCTGTGCTGTAAATGCAAGGCTGTACCCGCTCCGTCACCCAACATATTAAGTTTATACCCATGACAATATCCCAACGTGTAGAGGCTCTTGGCCAGTGGCTCGCAAGCCATGCCGGGGCCGAGGGTGGGGCAGTAGAGGCATACATCGTGCCCACTGCCGACCCGCACAATGATGAGTACATACCCGTGCGCTGGCAGTGCCGCCAGTGGCTCACGGGATTTGACGGCTCGGCCGGCCTGGCCGTGGTCACCACCTGTGGCACTGCCGCACTGTGGACCGACTCACGCTATTGGCTGCAGGCCGCCACACAACTCGACGGCACACCCTTTGCACTGATGCGCGAGGGCAACCCCGACACGCCCACCATGTCCCAGTGGCTCAAGGCACAGGGCATCACCCGCGTGAGCGCACCGGCCGACATGGTGACGCTGGCTGACGTGGCCGCATGGACCGCCGACGGACTGGACTATGTGGCACTGCCCGACGCCTTCGACACCCTGTGGACCGACCGTCCCGCCGTGCCGGCAGAGCCCATCGTGGTGCAGCCCGCCACCTGTGCCGGGGCCACCATGCAGCAAAAGCTCGAACGCCTGCGCCAGCACCTCAGCCAGAGCGGCATGGCCGACGCCTGCCTCTTTACCGACCTGGCCGACCTGGCATGGTTGCTCAACCTGCGCGGGGCCGATGTGGCCTACAACCCCGTGTTTGTGGGCTACCTGGGCTACGAGCCCGCCACGGGCTGCTTCACCCTCTTTACCCACACCAGCACCCTCACCGCCGAGGCCGGTGCCCAGTTGCATGAGGGTGGGGTGGCCGTGCAGCCCTACGAGGCCGCGGCACCCTGGGTGGCCACCCACACCACACGCCTCGACCCCTCGCAGGCCACCATGTCGCTGTGTGCCGACCCACGGCAGCAGCCCACCTTCAGTTCGCCCCTCGAGGGCTGGCGCGCCATCAAGACCGAGGCCGAGGCCGAAGGCTTCCGCCAGGCCATGCTGCGCGACGGTGTGGCCATGGTACAATTTCTGCGCTGGCTCGACGAGCAGCAAGCCGCCGGCAACGAGGTTACCGAAATCTCTGCCGACGAAAAGCTCACCGCCCTGCGCGCCCAGCAGCCCGGCTATTGCGAACTGAGTTTCCCCACCATAGCCGCCTGTGGCGCCCACGGAGCCATAGTACACTACGAGGCCACCCCCCGCACCAATGTGCGCCTCACCCCCCACGGCCTGCTCTTGCTCGACAGCGGTGCACAGTACGACTGCGGCACCACCGACCTCACACGCACCATAGTCCTTGGCAACCTCACCGCCGAGGAGCGCCGCGTCTACACTCTTGTGCTCAAGGGCCATCTGCGTCTGGCTCACCTGCAGTTTCCCGAGGGTACCACGGGTCTGCAGCTCGACCTTGCCGCACGTCAGGACATGTGGGCTGCCGGCTACGACTTTGGCCACGGCACGGGTCACGGCGTGGGTTCCCACCTGTGTGTGCACGAGGGTCCGCACCAGATACGCAAAAATGTGCGTCCCTGCACACTCATACCCTTCGAGCCCGGCATGACCATTACCGACGAGCCCGGCATCTATGTTGAAGGGCGCTTTGGTGTGCGCATCGAAAACACACTCCTTTGCGTACCGTCGCGTGAGACGGATTTCGGCCGTTTCTTGCGTTTCGAAACCCTCACCCTCTGTCCCTACGACCTGCGTGCCGTAGAGCGCGACATGCTCTCCCCCGACGAGGTGGAGCAAATTAACGCCTACCACATGGTGGTGCGCCGCCGCCTCATGCCGCTGCTCACCGACGAGGCCGACAAAATATGGCTGGCCCGCGCCACAGCAAGCATCGAGGATGACCGCGGGTAGGCGGCAGGCACAGGGCGCTGGCAACAAACTCAAGCACAAACTTTAGTTCTAATGGGGGCGACGCGTCCCGCGTCGGTACAACTCAGCCACTAACCGCTAACGCGGGAAACATAAGGACATAAGAACATAAGGACATAAGATAACGTTTGTGTTAGCCGCTTAGCGCGGAAAACATAAGAACATAAGTTTACATAAGAAACACATAAGGCCGCTGCGCGGATGACGGCCACGGACTTGCGTCCATGTGGCCTCAGGAAACATAAGGGCTGACGCCGTAGCGTGCTTGGTGCTTTTGCTTCCTTACATATATAATATGACGCTCGAGGTTGTAACGGCGTAGCCCTTATGTTCTTGAGGGTACATGGACGCAAGTCCATGCCCGTATGTCTTGAAACACTTATGTTCTTATGTCCTTATGTTCTTATGTTTTCCGCGTTAGCGGTTAGTGCCTGGGTGCTTGAGTAGCACCGACGCGAGACGCGTCGCCCCCATTAGAGCGAGCGTCTTGTGCTCATATTCAGTGCTAGCGTTTGGTGCTCATATCCAGAGCTAGCGTTTCGTGCTTGACTCCCCCCCCAAAAAAAACTCTTTACCCCCAATCAATAACACACACTTACAAATATGGAAACAACAAGACAACAAAAGATAGCTCGATTGATACAGAAGGAGCTAAGTGACATATTCCAGCGTCAGACACAAGCCACCCATGGCGTACTCGTGTCAGTAAGCGCCGTGCGCGTAAGTCCCGACCTCAGCATAGCCCGCGGCTACCTGAGCATATTCCCATCGGAGCGCGCCCACGAAATACTCGACAACATCAACGCCAACACCCGACAGGTGCGCTACGAACTCGGCACACGCGTGCGCCACCAGCTGCGCATCATACCCGAGCTCAAATTCTTCATCGACGACTCACTCGACTACCTCGACCACATCGACAGCCTCCTCAACGAAGGCACACACAAACCACAACCCGACGACACCACCTCGAGCCATGCTTAACAGCCAACGCCTGCCATGGTTCATGGCCTTGCGCTACCTCTTCTCGCGCAAACGCGTGGCCAGCATCAACATCATATCCGGCATAGCCGTCACAGGCGTAGCCTTCGGCACGGCAGCCCTGCTCTGCACCCTGAGCGTGTTCAACGGCTTTCACGACCTCATCGGCTCCCTCTACACCGCCTTCGACCCCCCCATCGAGGTAGTGCCCACACAGGGCAAACTCGTCACCGCCGACGACCCCGCCCTGCAGCGCATGGCCGCCATGCCCGAGGTAGAGGCCGCCTCATACTGCCTCGAGGACAACGCCCTCATACTCTTCCGCGGCCGTCCCACCATCATCACCCTCAAGGGCGTCGACGACCATTACGACCACGTCACCGGCATACGCTCCATACTCTACGGCACAGGCACCTACCAGCTCCACCGCGGCACCATCGAGTACGGCATACCCGGCATCGGCCTGGCCTCCGCCATGGGCAGCATCGACTACGGCACACTCCAGATATGCGCCCCCCGCAAGGGCGAGCGCATCAACCTGGCCAACCCCGGCGAGAGCATCAACGCCCTCGACATCACCTCCCCCCGCGTCTGCTTCAATGTCAACCAGCGCAAGTACGACGACAACTACCTCATCACCTCCCTCACCTTTGCCCAAGCCCTCTTCGAGCAGCCCGGTTGCGTGAGCGGTCTTGAGCTAAAACTACGTCCCGGGGCCGACCTCCAGACCGTCAAGGCGCGCATGCAGCAGGTGGCAGGCAACCGTTTCAAGGTGCAGGACCAGCTTGAGCAGCAGCAGGACGTGTTCAACGTCATGCAAATCGAAAAACTCATGGCCTACCTCTTCCTCACCTTCATCGTCATGGTAGCCTGTTTCAACATCATCGGTTCAGTGTCCATGCTCATCATCGAAAAGCGTGGCGACATGGCCACCCTGCGCCATCTTGGAGCCACCGACAGCATGATATTCCGCATCTTCCTCTACGAGGGCCGTCTCATCACCCTCCTGGGCGCCGTCATCGGCATCGTGCTCGGCCTCCTGCTGTGCTGGCTGCAGCAAACCTTTGGTTTCATCAGCCTCTCCTCGTCGGGTGGCAACTTCATCATCGACGCCTATCCCGTCAGTGTCCATGCCCTCGACGTCCTCGTCGTCCTCATCACCGTGGTAGTGGTAGGCTCCCTCGCCGTATGGTACCCCGTGCGCTACCTCAGCCGCCGCTAACGCGGGAGACATAAGAACAAAAGGACATAAGGACATAAGATATGACGTTTGTGTTAGCCGCTTACCGCGGAGACATAAGAACATAAGCTACATAAGAAACATATAAGGCCGCTGTGCGGCTGGCCACGGACTAACGTCCGCGTGGCCCAAGAAACATAAGGGCTGACGCCGTAGCGTGTCTTGTCAGCCGCTAACGCGGTAAACATAAGAACATAAGGACATAAGGGCTGACGCCGTAGCGTTACGATATGTAATACTACGGCGTCAGCCCTTATGTTTCTTGAGGCCACCCGGACGATAGTCCGTGGCCGTCCGCCGCGCAGCGGCTTATATGTTTCTTATGTAGCTTATGTTCTTATGTTCCCGCGGTAAGCGGCTAACACAAACGTATCTTATGTTCTTATGTCCTTATGTTCTTATGTCTCCCGCGTTAGCGGCACCCCATCACCATATACCCCCGCCTTGCGGCCACACTGTTCCCATAAATGTCACATAATCAAGCATAATATCAAAAAATATCGCAAAAAACTTGCACGAAATAAAACAACTCTCTATATTTGCCCCGTAAAATCTAACGAAAGCAAGCACACTACCTACACATTGCTGGCATTGCACTACCTACCTACTCTTTATTAACGCACTGCCCGCAACAGCAAACACAGGATTTTATAACCATATATTTTAACAACACCAAATGAGAAAAATTACAACTTTCTTGGCGTTGCTCCTCACGTGCATTATTGGAGCAACAGCCGCCGACTTCGTACCCAAAGATGGCACGAAGTACCTTATTAAGTGTAAGGGCAACAGCAATGTAGTCTACACGCCCGAAAATTCAAACATCTTGCAGGCTCAGCAAAGTGTATCAGATGCCTCATACTTCACTATCGAGAGCAAGGTTGTTGATAACGTTACCTATTTTTACATCCACCCTGCTGACGATGCCTCAAAGTACGTTTACATCGCAAAGACTCCCTCAACCGACAATAACGCCAATGACGGAGTTGTAGGTGTAACAGACGCCCAGAACGACGCCACTTGCCTTTGGAAAATTGCTTTCAACACCACAACTTCAGCGTTCAACATCACGCCTAAGGGCTATGACGAGTACAGTTGGAACTGTCGTTCAAAGGGTATTGGTTATTGGACTACTCGTTATAAAAACAATGAAGCCGACAACAGTTGGTACATCACTCCCAACGTTGTGCTTAATGGCTACTATACCATTAAGAATACCGCAACCGATCGTCGCACCAACCTTTACAACGATTTCAGCGTAGATAACATCACTCGTGCTGCTGAAAATCTGCCTACTACCCTTACCAACAACTACGTATGGCACGTAACCACTGCCAACAACAATGTACTCACTGTTCTTAACGGTCAGGGCACTCCCCTCTATCATGATGGTAATGCTTCACTTCCCACGCTTAAAGTAGCTTACTCTGACGGAACCAAGTATTACTTCGGTGAGGCTCTTAATTGTGGTAACTCAGGTAGAGACTACAAACTTACTCTATGGACAGATGGCGATTATACTAAGGCCGACAACCAGTGGACATTCACCAAAGTCGAGGTCAGCAACATCTACAACGTAGTGTGCAACAACGAAAATGGCTACGTAACTTACAACGCTACAAGCGAAAAGGCCAAGAATGGTGGTTTCTTCTTCCTTTCTTCTGCTCCACAGGTTTCCGATCTTACTGCAGCTAAAGTTGAATACTATGATGCGGCAGTCACAATTGATGGCAACAACATCAATGTAACCTACACCTGCAATTTGCAAGAAATCACGAAACTTGCCAATGAGGCTCTTGCCAAGACTGGTGTAGGCTATCCTACAACGAATGCTGCAACCCGCACAGCATTGGTCAATGCTGTAGCTGGCACAGATGCAGATGCCATCGCAACTGCGCTCGAAGCATACAAAAACGACAAAACCTCTATCCAGATGCCCGAAGATGGCAAGGCTTACGTAATCACCAACATACACAAGACTGGTGGTAAGCGTTACATGAAATATCAGGCTGAGGGTACATCAATGATTGCTCGTGGCGAGGGAGAACTCCCCATCGAGGCTACTTACATCTGCCACAAGGTAGGCGAAAAATATGTATTCGCCAACAACTCTGGCACATACCTCACATGGCGCGGTAACGCAACAGGTGACTGCACCAACGGCAATAAGGGCTACACTACATCTTACGATGCCGACTACAACACCTTTACTGTAGCAGCAAACCCCAACGTGTTCGGTTGTCTCTCTTTCGGTGCTAAGCGTGGTAATAAAGAAGGTACTTCTCAGTCATACTACATCATTACAAAAACAGGTACTTTCGAGAAAGCTGGTTTTGACAACTACTACGATGAAAACAACTCATCAGCTTTCACTTTCGAAGAAGTAACCTATCCCAACACCATCAACTTCAACGCTGCCCAAAACATCAATGGTGTAAGCCACATCGCCACATTCAGCGCACCTTTTGCCACCATCATTCCTGCAGGCGTTAAGGCATACTACGTAAGCGCCAAGGGTACTGAAGCCACTATGACTGCTATCGAAGCACAGGCTATTCCCGCCAACCAAGGCGTAATCCTTACTTCTGAGTCTGGCGACGCTGCCACAATGGTTCCCGCCGCTGGCGAAACTGCTGCTACCATCACTGGCAACCAGCTCGGTCACTCAGCCGGTGTTGCCAAGGCCCTCACTGCTGGCGTAGGCTATATCCTTGGCAACGGCACTGAAGGCACTGCCTTCTATCCCTGCAAGGCTGGTTCACTGCCCATCAACAAGGCATACCTCCTTGGCAACGGCGGCGAAAGCGCTATTGCTATGAACTTTGGCAATGCCGTTACTGGCATCAACACCATCGCTGCTCCTGCCAGTGCAAAGGCCCCCATCTTCGACCTCAGCGGTCGTCGCGTAGTAAAGGCTACTAAGGGTCTCTACATTCAGAATGGCAAGAAAGTCATCGTAAAGTAATACAAACTACAAACACATTTCATAGATAAAAACATGAAACTTACATATATCACACCCGCATCAAGGGTTATCAACTTCGAGCCTATGCAGATGCTCGCAGCGTCAGACCCCACGGTGAAAATCGTAACTGACGATACAAAGTCTGTCGACCCCACCACTTCTTTCTCTGAAGGCAAGGGCTGGAGCTCTGAAGGCTGGGACAACGAAGATTAACCCTCCCCGAATCTTCATAGATTAAAACACGATTGATAATTAGCAAGCCGCGCAAGGCGCAACCCCCACAGGTTGCAGTCTTGCGCGGTTTTGCGTGTGCTAATATGCCAATGTACTAATATACTAATGTGTAGCCGCCGTAGCGTATCTTGGCAGCCGCTAACGCGGTAAACAAAAGAACATAAGAACATAAGGACATAAGGGCTGACGCCGTAGCGTTACTATATGTAATACTACGGCGTCAGCCCTTATGTTCTTGAGGCCACCCGGACGTCAGTCCGTGGCCGTCAGCCGCGCAGCGGCCTTATGTCCTTATGTTCTTATGTTCTTTTGTTTTCCGCGTTAGCGGCTGCCAAGTCTCACCTCGGCCTTATGTCCTTATGTTTCCCGCGTTAGCGGCTAACACAAACGATACTGTCTCCCGCGCTAAGCGGCCGGCTACCCAGCCCCTCACTTCACCCTAATCACCGACAACCCGTCGCGTTCAGGCAAAATAAGCTGCTCCACCCGCTCGTCAGCCGCCACATGGTCGTTAAACGCCCTGATAGCCGCCGTCTGCGCATCATTATCATACGCCGCGTCCACCACATGCCCGTCCCACAGCGTATTATCCGCCAGCATCACCGACCCACTGTGCATCATCGGCATAAGCAGTTCATAATACGCCACATACTCACGCTTGTTAGCATCAACAAACGCCACATCAATATCCAGCCCCATTGGCGGCAGCAACTCAAACACATCACCCACCACCATCTCAACCCGCGCAGGGTAAGGCGCCCCCTCGAGCCACGGACGCGTAAAACACTCCTGCTCATCATTCACCTCAAACGTCACCACCCGTCCGTCAGCCTCCATGCCCGAAGCCATAGCCAGCGCCGAGTATCCCGAGTAAGTGCCAATCTCCACCACCGTGCGAGGCCGCAGCATCTGCATCATCATGCGCAGCAGCTGCCCCTGCAAGTGGCCCGACGCCATGCGCGGCCGCAGCAAGTGCAAGTTAGTAGCCCGGTACAGCCGTTTCAGGTAATCATCGGGCGCAGTAGTGTGTGAGAGTATGTAATCGTCAATAGTCATGGGGGGGGAGGTTATGGGGTTATAAGGTTATGAGGGATTGGGTTATGAGGTTATAAGGTTATGAGGTTAAAAAGTAACTTTTGTGAGCAGGACTGGGGGTGATGTGTCCCGCATCGGGGCATTTCAAGCAAATCACCAGCACAAAGCGCCAGCAAATCGCCAGCACAAAACGCAAGCAAAGCGCCAGCACAAAGCGCAAACCCAAATGGGGGCGACGCGTCCCGCGTCGGTACATGCCAATCATCATAACTGACGTGCACAATTTTTCCCGACGCGGGACGCGTCGCCCCCATTTAAGCTTGCGCTTTATGCTTGCGTTCAGAGCTAAAGCTTATCAGTTCGGCAGCGCGTCCTCCCCCTCATTTCTGAAGAGGTTCTTCACAATATTCATTTCCATAAACGACGTACTCTGCTCCTTGCGTTGCGAGCCAAGGTAGCAAATGCGGTCCTCAGGTTTCAGCATATTGTCCGACAGCAACTTGCGCAGCGCCGCCAGCAAAAACTCATGGCCGTAACTCTTCATAGGCATATAAATAGCATACACACCATACTGCAGCGCCAGGTGGCGCACCGTCTTAGCCTTATAGCAAATAGCCAAAATCGTGCTCTCGCCGCGGAACGAGCTTACATAGCGCGCCGTACGACCCGTGTACGAGTCCATAATGATAGCACGCAACTTCATGCGCTTGGTAGCCATCACAGCCTCCTTCGAGAAGAACTCCGTCACATCAGGGTTCTCCGACAGCGGAATATCCACATCGCCAAACTCCTTAAACGTGTCCCTCTCAGCCTGCCAGGCCACAGTAGCCATCGTCTTCACAGCCTCCTCGGGGTAATCGCCGTAAGCCGTCTCGCCCGACAGCATCAGCGCGTCAGCACGCGAGTACACCGCATTCGCAATGTCCGTCACCTCCGTACGCGTAGGGCGCGGGTTATGAATCATGCTTTGCAACATCTGCGTAGCCACAATCACAGGCTTGTGCGCCCTGATAGCCTTATCCACCAAGCGGCGCTGAATACCCGGAATAAACTCCTGCGGCACCTCAATGCCCAAGTCACCGCGAGCCACCATAATGCCGTCAGCAGCCTCAAGTATCTCGTCAATGTTGTCCACGCCCTCCTGGTTCTCAATCTTCGCAATGATACGAATGTCACTGTCGTGAGCGTCCAGTATGTCGCGCACCTCCTTCACGTCCTCCTTCGAGCGCACAAAGCTGTGAGCAATAAACGCCACGTCATAGTCAATAGCAAATTCAATGTTACGCTTATCCTTCTCAGTCAGTGCAGGCAAGTTAATGCGCACACCCGGCACATTCACGCTCTTGCGCGAGCCCAGCGTCGCATCATTCTCCACGTGGCAAATCAGCTGTCCGTCCTCCTTATGGTCCACGCGCAGCCCCAGGTCGCCATCGTCAATCAATATCTGGGCCCCCACGCTCAAGTCGTCCACAAAACCGGGGTAGCTCACAGCTATCACGTCGCGCGTAGTACGTTGTTCAGGTCGTCCCACAATCGTCACAATATCACCCTTATGATAGTCAATAGGCTGATCAGTCACCGTGGTACGCACCTCCGGGCCCTTAGTGTCAACAAGAATAGCCAAGTGGCTTGACACCTCGCGCACATTATCAATCACCCGTTTCATGCCCACAGCGTCCTGATGCGCTGTGTTAAGGCGCACCACATTCATACCAGCGTCATACAGGCGTTGAATCAAGCCCACGTCGCAGCGCATGTCCGAAATCGTCGCAACAATCTTAGTCTTCTTATACATTATTGATAGTCAAGTATAGTTATTTTCTCGTGAAAGCAATTATATCATAGCCCATTAAGCTCCCAGCTAATATGCTCCCAGCCTAATAAGCTCCCGCCTAATATGCCTCTTATGCCTATTAAGCCTCCAGCCTCATTAGCTCTCGCCTTATTAGCTCTCGCCTTATTAGCTCCCAGCTTATAAGCTCCCGCCTAATAAGCCTCTTATGCCTATTAAGCCTACAGCCCATTAGCTCCAGCCCATTAGCTCCAGCCTCATAAGCTCTCGCCTATTGGGCCTCTTATGCCTAATATGCCTACAGCCTATTAGCTCCTGCCTAATATGCCTCTTATGCCTATTAAGCTTACAGCCTATTAGCTCCCGCCTAATATGCCTCTTATGCCTAATATGCCTACAGCCTATTAGCTCCTGCCTAATATGCCTCTT
>ERZ1026776.1860-NODE-1860-length-11178-cov-4.602086_pt1 | contig 11178 bp, 4 predicted proteins | sample MGYA00380125_ERZ1026776 | MGnify/ENA primary metagenome ERZ1026776 (study PRJEB33269, sample SAMEA4719761) | human gut metagenome | biome: human-associated habitat; feature: organic feature; material: feces | place: Cameroon | collected 2013-10 ... | reverse complement strand
CGCCCTCTCACCGCTCCGTCTGGCAAATGCCAGCGCGTCGCGGAGCTCCCCCAAAGGGGCGAGCTGTGCTTAGAGGAATAATTCAAAATGAAGTAAAGGAGAAACCATCATGGTTAAGAAAACCATTACCTACACCGACTACGACGGCACCGAACGCACCGAGGATTTCTACTTCAACCTGAGCGAGGCGGAGATCACCGAGATGCAGCTGAGTGTGGAGGGCGGCATGCGCGGCTACATTGAGAAGATCGTCGCCGCAAAGAGCCAGCTGGAGCTGGTGAAGCTGTTCAAGGACATTCTGCTGCGCAGCTACGGCAAGAAAAGCCTGGACGGCCGCCTGTTTGTGAAGAACGAGGCCAACACCGCCGAATTCGTGGCAAGCCCGGCCTACAGCATCATTTACATGGAGCTTGTGACCGACACGGCTGCTGCCACCAAGTTTGTGAATGCCCTGATCCCGGTCAGTGCGAATGCGCAGAACCGGAACCCTGCCATGGCGATGACAGCGGCCCAGAATGCAGCACCGGCCCTGACGCTGGGCTAAACGAACCCTCTCACCGCTCCGTCCGACAATGGTCGGCGCGTCGCGTAGCTCTCCCGAAGGGTGAGCTTTGTTTAGAGGAATGAACACATAAAGGCTAATCGGGAAATTTCCGGTTAGCCTTTTATTTTTTTTTTCCTGAAAAAGGCACGCATTTGAAAAAACAGGGAGAGTGGAAGGATGCTTGAGATCAAGATCCCCGGCGACGAGCGCTGGGACGCCCGGAACAATGTATTTGTCTACGACAAGCCCGCTGTTCTGCGGCTGGAGCACAGCCTGCTCTCCCTGTCCAAATGGGAAAGCAAGTGGCACAAGCCGTTTCTCGACGAGTCGAAGCCGAAGACACCGGCGGAAACACTGGATTACATCCGGTGCATGACCCTGACACAGGGTGTAGACCCCAGTGTCTACGACCGGCTGACGCGGGAGAACATGGCGGCCATTCAACGATATATGGCGGACCCGATGAGCGCCGCGACCTTCAAGGAGCGCAAAGGCGGGAAGAAACGAGCCCGGTACCAGAGCGCTGAGACCTTTTATGCAGCCATGGCGAGTTACGGCATCCCCTTCAGCTGTGAAAAGTGGCACCTGAACCGGCTTTTGGCACTCATCCGGGCCTGCGGGGAAGAAAACATGCCGCCCGAGAAGATGGGCAAGCGGGAGCAGGCCGCGCACATCCGGGCACTGAACGCCCAGCGGCGGGCAAAGATGCACTCGAGGGGGTGAGGACCCTCTCACCGCTCCGTCTGGCAAATGCCAGCGCGTCGCGGAGCTCTCCCGAAGGGCGAGCCGTGCTTAGAGGAAGAAAAACAGGAGATTTTTTCATGTCAAAGGTGATCTCGATCCGGCAGAAAGGCGACTTTAAGAAAAGCCTGACCTTTTTCAGCCATGTGAAAAGCTGGAGCGTGAAGCCCATTCTGGAAAAATACGGAAAGCTTGGGGTGGAGCAGCTTTATGATGCAACACCGAAAGCAACCGGAAAGACCGCGGCGAGCTGGAGCTACGAAATCAAAATGGACAAGACCGGGGCGACCCTTTACTGGAAAAACGCGAACATCGTGGACGGCGTGCCTATCGCGGTCATTTTACAATACGGACACGGGACGAGAAACGGGGCCTATGTGCAGGGAGTGGACTACATCAACCCGGCATTGGCTCCGATTTTTTCTGCTCTGGCCGATGAGCTGTGGAAGGAGGTAAAGAGCCTTTGAGTCAGGAAATTGACGAGCGCGTAGTAGAAATGCGGTTCGACAACGCGCAGTTCGAACGGAATACCCGGCAGAGCATCAAGACCCTGAACGAGCTGAACGAGAGCCTGAAGCTGGAAGGTGCCGAGAAAAGCTTCGAGAAAATTGAAGATGCATCGGCAAAAGTGGACTTTGACAAGATGCAGAGTGCACTGGAAAGCCTGAACAGCAAGTTCTCGGCAGTGGAAGTGATGGGTGTGACTGCCCTGATGCGCATCACGAACCAGGCCATGGACACCGGAGAAAAGCTGGTAAAGAGCCTTTCCATCGACCAGGTGACCAGCGGCTGGAACAAATACGCCCAGAAGACTGCCAGCGTCCAGACCATCATGAACGCAACGGGCAAGAGCATCACGAAAGTGAACTCTTACCTCGAAAAGCTGATGTGGTTCTCGGACGAGACCAGCTACGGCTTTACGGACATGACGAGCGCCCTTTCGACCCTGACAGCCGCAGGCGGCGACATTGAGAAAATGATCCCGATGATCATGGGCATGGCAAACGCCACGGCCTATGCGGGCAAGGGCGCGGCTGAGTTCCAGCGGGTGATCTACAATCTGGCGCAGAGCTACGGCACCGGTGCCATCCAGCTGATCGACTGGAAAAGCGTGGAACAGGCAGGCGTGGCCAGCCAGCAGCTGAAACAGCTGCTCATCGACACCGGCGTGGAGCTTGGCAAGATCAAGAAAGGCGCTGTGACCACCGGCACCTTTGACAACAGCTTACAGAAGAAGTGGGCCGACAAAGAAGTGATGGAGACCGCCTTTGGCAAGTATGCGGAGTTCAGCAACGCCGTGAAGGAGATGGTGGACGCGAACCCCGGAATGCTGGCGACGCAGGCCATTGAAGCACTGGCGGACCAGTACGACGAAGTATCGGTGAAAGCATTCAAAGCCGCGCAGGAAGCCAAGAGCTTTTCCGAAGCGGTGGACGCCACGAAGGACGCCGTGAGTTCAGGCTGGATGGAGACCTTTGACATCCTGTTTGGCAACTATGAGGAGGCAAAGGGCTTCTGGAGCGACCTGGCGGAAGAATTCTGGACCATGTTCGCAGGCGGCGCGGCAGGGCGGAACAACTGGCTGAAAAGCGCCTTTGACTCCGGCCTTGACCAGCTGCTGGGGACGGATGGATTCGGGAACGCAGGTGACAACTACACACAGCTGCTGGAAAAGAGCCTTGTGAAGACGGGACTGTTGACACAGGATGCCATTGACGACGCCGGAAGCTTCCAGAAGGCTTTGGAAGAAAGCGGCGTGACGGCACAGCAGCTGGAGAGCGTGATCGACGACTCGGCAGACGGCTATGCAAAGCTGTTGGAGCTGAGCGACGCAGAACTGAAAAAGAACAACCTCAGCCGGGAAGGCGTGAAGAAGCTGGCTGACGCTTACACCGCGATGGCGGAGAAAATTCAAAATGGAAGCGTCGATCTGGACGAATTCTCGGGCAAGATGAACCAGCTTTCGGGCCGGGAGCACTTTTTTAACGGGATCCTGAACATTCTGGACGGCATCAACAGCGTGCTGGAGCCCATCCGCGGGGCGTTTGGCGAGGTGTTCATGACCGACGGCAGCCCGCTGTACAATTTTTTGAAGGGGTTCGACGAGCTGACCGGGAAAATGCAGCTGAGCGAAGCCGCGGCGCAGAAAGTGCAGAAGGTCTTTAAGGGATTTTTCAGCGTGCTGAACATCGGATTCAAGGCGGTGAAAGTGACGGTGAAGGCCGTCTTTGCAATCTTTGCGAAGCTGCTGAACATCCTGAGCCCGGTGACCGACCTGCTGCTGGGCATCGGCTCCCGGATCGGCGAAGTGCTGGCCTGGGCAGACCAGAGCATGGGAAAGGCAGAGAGCCTGACCGATGTGCTGGCGATTCTGGTGGGTGCCATTGGTGCACTGGTGAGCCCCATCGGCGAGGTGCTGAGCGGTTTCCGCAGCATCGTGCGCGGCGGAAGTGTGGAAGACGCAAAGCAGCAGTTCAGCGGTTTTGCCGCGGTGGTGAACGCTGTGGGCGGGGTGCTGGAGAAATTCAAAATAGGAAGCATTTCGGCCAGCGGCATCATCGGGAAAGCGGTGACGGTGCTGGGAAGCATCCTTACGCTTGCCTTTGACGGCATGGGGGCAGTGATCGGCAGTGCATTCTCCGGTTTTCAGGACGCGGGGCGGACGGTCGAGGCTTTTAAAGAAAATCACGTTCCGATGCTGGAAAACATCCGCGACGCGGTGCTGAGCATCCCTGAAAAGGCAGGCGAAGCCCTGAAGGATTTCGGCGGGGTACTGGGCAACGTGATGAACACCATCAGCGCGGCGTGCCAGAAAGCACTGGATGCCGTGAAAGGCTTCTTTAACCTGCAGGATGGCGTGGACCTTTACCGACTGCTGGCTCTGCTGGATGTGGGCGCGCTGGCGCTGGCGATCTGGGCCATTTACAAGGGCCTGAACAGCATTTCCGGGACGGTCGAAAAGATTCGGAAAGACTTGAAGGGCCCGGTCACGAACTTTTTTGACAGCCTGACAAGCGCGGTCGATGCATGGAAAAAGAAGAACCTGACGAACAACTTTGTGACGATCGCAAAAGGAATCTCGATCGCAATCGGGACCATCAGCGCGAGTATGTACCTGCTGAGCAGGATCGACGACCAGACAAAGGCGCTGCAGGCGCTGGGCAGCGTGATGGCAATGCTGTTCAGCATGGTAGTGGCGATGAAGCTGCTGGCAAAGACCGATATCACCGGAATGGACAGTGCAAAAATCTTTGCGGTGATCACAGCGTTTGCCGTGGGCATGCTGGCCATTGCGGCAAGTGTTAAGGGCATCGCGAAGGCAATGACCATCTTTGAAACCTTCGACACGCAGGGCATGAACAATGCCGTTGGCGCTTTGATGAGTATCGTCTTTGTGCTTGGCGCGATGGTATCGGCGATCGGGGCATTCAATTACCTGACAAATAAACTGATGGCTTCTTCCAAAATCAAAATGGGGGACGCACTGAAAGGGATGTCATCGTATCTGGCGGCCGCGACGGCACTGGTGGCAGTATGCGGAGCGCTGTATCTGCTGGCAGGACTTGACGAGAACAAGCTGATGGACGCGTACGGCGCATTGCTTGCGGTGAGCCTTGTTATGGAAGGAATGGTTGCAGTCATCGGCGGGCTGAACTACGCCATGAGCAAGTTGGCGGTGACCTCCGGCAAAAAAGCAGGAAAAGCAGCTGAAGGAATCTCGGCATTCATTGCAGTGGCCGCAGCGCTTGTTGTTGCAGCAGGAGCGGTGGCACTCTTTGGGCAGATTCCGAATCTCGACGATGCGATGCTCTCGGCAATGGGAATGCTTGTGACAATGGCAGGCACCATTGCAATCATGAGTAAATTGGGCGGAAAAGCGAAGAAGATGAAGGCCGGGGCAACTGCGATGCTGATCGCAAGCAGTTCGCTCGTGGTGATGGCAGGTGCTCTTGCTGCGATGAGCGCTGCCATGAAGGCGGACGAAGATGGTGCCGGATTTGCCGGACTGAGCATTGCCCTGATCGCGCTTGGTGCCGCCATCTGTGTGCTGGGAAAGAACGCCATGGAAAGCATAGGCGCAGCGGCAGCGCTTGTGGCCATGGGTGCCGCACTGATCGAGATGGCGTGGGCAATCAACATGCTGGCAGGGGTCGGTCTGGCCGACCTCGCAAAGGGCATTCTCACAATGACCGCATCTCTTGCTGTGCTGGCTGCGGGCATCGGATGGCTTTCAGCTTCTGCGGCGGGGATCGTCTCTCTGGCAGGAGCTTGTCTGATGCTGGCAACGGCGCTGCTGATCCTGACCCCGGCATTCAAAGGTCTGGCAAGTCTGACGGTCGGAGAAGCATTTGCCGGAGTTATCAGCATGATCGGAATCCTGATCGGGCTGTTTGCCGTTGGGTCGATCGCCCCGGTCGCGACAGGAATGACCGTGTTTTCGACCTGTCTTATCAGCATGGCAAAAGCTTTCAGCGCATTTGCCGGAGGACTGGTCAAGCTTGGAGTCGCAGCAGGCATCTTTGCGGTATTGGCAATGTTTGCGGACCCGGTGTGCACGGCGATCATTGAAGCCGAGCCAAAGATCGAAGAAGCGCTGATCATGTTGATAACCGGTATCTGCAACGTGATCGTTGCGTGTGCAGAACCGCTCGGGAAAGCCCTGTTTGCACTGGCTGTGGTGTTGACCGAAGTGGTTGTTTATTACCTGGCGTGGGCGCTTGGCGTTGCCGATGTGAGTATGCAAGACGGACTGGATCAGGTGTGGGAGAATCTGACAGAATGGTTTGAAAATCATTCACTGGTCGATCTGTTCAAATCCTGGGTATGTTCTGCCGCAGAAGCTTTGGCGAAACTGAATCCGTTTGGAATGGTTAGCATTGATATGGAGGGACTTCCAGCACAGGCGGGTGGATGGCTGGCCGATAAAATCAATGGTTTTGATAAACAATTCGGCACGCGTATCATGGGGCATATTCTGGAGGCGTGGGGATTCGAAGTACAGTACGCCGATGACGCTACGGAAGCTCTTGATAATACCGCGAATGCAGCAAATAGCAGTGCTTCGGAAATCAATGGCACAGCAAAAGCTCTCAGTGCTGCAACCAATGCAGCAAACAATGAGACGGGTGCCCTGATCGCCGTAACAGACGAATACGGACGGGTCGTCTACCTGACGGAAGACGCGGCGCGGGCCATGCTGGGGAATGCGGATGCCGCCGACAGCACGGCAACCGCGGCCGGAAATGCCGCTGACGCAATGGACCAGACCGCCGCAGCCATGAACACGGCAACGCAGACTGCAGCCGGAAATGTGGATAAGCTGAGCGCCGTGGCGACACAGGTGGCCGCCAAAGAAGGCGATGTGGCGGACAAAACGACCGAAACGCTCGAAAACGGACTTTCCGCAGGCGAGGTGACGGCGGAAGAAGCAGGCGGGAACATCGTCCAGTCGCTGTGGGATTCCATCTGCTCGAAAATCGACGAGCTGTTCCCGAACCTTGGCGGCAAGGTGCAGAGCGCGATGTCGAGTGCCCTGAACGGGGCGAAGAATGCGCTGGAGCAGGTCACGCCGGCGGATCCCGGAACCCTGATAGGCAATGCACTGGGAAATGTGGGCGACCTGCTGGGCGGATCGGGGCTGACCACGGACGACCTGATCGAAGCGGCGCAGGAAGACAACAATTCCGGCAGCACCGGCGGGACAGGGACGACCACGAAAAGCTCTACCAGCAAAACCAAGAAGACCCTCGCTCAGCAGATCACCGAGAAGTACAAGACCCGGCTTGAGGCCAACAAGGCCCTGCGGGAAGCCATGGACAGCGAATACGAGCTGTGGCAGACCGAGAACCAGTATTCGGCTGACGCCGACACGCTGCTGGCGAAGAAGACCGAGAATGCTGCGGCGGAGATCGCGAACCAGACCGACCGGGTGGCCATTGCACAGGCAAAGTACGACGAGCTTTATTCAAAATGGGGCAAGGACAAGACCGAAACCCGACAGGCGTATGCGGACCTGCTGAGCGAGAAAACGAGCCTTGCAAAGCTGAAGGCCGAGCAGTACACGAACCTGTTCGAAGATGTGGCGAAACGCTACGACACGAACCTGAGCACACTGGAGAAAGAGTACAGCCTGTGGACGGCGGAGAACGACAAGACCGCCGCAAAGACCGACAAGCTGAACCGGGAAACCGAGTACATGACGGCCGAACTGGACATCAAGCAGAAGAAGCTTGCCAACGCCCAGGAGCAGTACGACACCCTCAAGGCGCAGTACGGCGAACAGGACCTGCGGACGCTGGAAGCCTACAACGACCTGCTGGACGCCCAGACCGAAGCGGCACAGCTGCAGGCGGACATTGCGAACCAGGAACTGGAGCTGATCGAAGCGCAGATCGACGCGATCTCGAGTGCACAGAGCCGGATGCAGACCCGGATGGACATCCTTTCGACGGCCTACGATGACGGCAGCCTGAGCGAACGGGAAAGTGCCTACGAGCAGGCGGTGGAGCAGTACGGCAAGGACAGCGAGGAAGCCCGGAAAGCACGCTTCCAGGGGACGACCAGCGCCATCCTTTCCACCGTGACCGCCCTGAAGAACCTGAACTTCCAGATGCAGCAGACGAACAAGCTGCAGGCAGAACTGGCAAAGCTGACCCCGGGAACGGAAGCCTACGACAGCAAACAGTCCGAGATCCTCTCCTCGAAAAGCTCGTTCATCGGGTTCGCGTCCAACCTGGCCGATGCGCTGAACATGGAAGACACAGGCAAGCGGGCCATGCTGATCTTTGCAAACTCGATCCAGGACCACTGGGGCGAGGTGAGCAAGGCGTTCCAGACCGTGATGACGAAGGTATCCGCAGGCATGTCGGAAGGCATGAAGCAGACTTTCAGTGAGGTGTTTGGCTGGATGTCCAGCGACGAAGGCATTCAGATGGAGACCGAATTCATCTCGGCCATCTCCAGCGCCTTGCAGGGCGACTGGGGCGGAGCGGTGGCGTCTGCCTTTGCATTCGGCATGGACCTTGCCTTCAGTGAGGCAGGGGCAAAGGCCCGGGAATGGGTGGCAAAGCTGTTTGCCGAAGACATCCTGCCCGGAATTCAAAATGGCTCGGGGCAGCTGACCGAGGTGATCGGACAGGCCATGGGCGAGATCGGCACAATGGCGCAGGGCAGCGGCGGCGTGGTCGAAACGCTGGGCAGCATTGGCACCGTACTGAGCAACGTGGGCGGTGTGCTGATGAGCTTCCTCTCCGAATTCTGGTGGGTATTCCTCATCGTGGGAGCCATTGCGGCGGTCATCGGCGGCATTGCATGGTACGCCAACAAGAAAAAGCAGAGCCAGGGCAGCGGCATCTACGACGTGGGCAAGGACCTGAACAAGGACTTTGCAGACGGCGTGGAAGACGGCTTTGACGATGTGGACGACGCCGTGACCGACATGACCGAGAACGCTGTGGACATTGCACGGGGAGCCCTTTCGACCATCGACCGGGTCATGGGGGATGACTACGAGTACACGCCCCAGATCACGCCGGTGGTGGACCTTTCGAACGTGATCGAGAGCGCGGACGAGGCTACCGGAGCCTTTGAAGCCACCACGAAAGCCATGACTCTGGACGACGATGTGAGCCGGAAGATGGCGGCCCAGATCGAGGCGCAGGCTGAAATTCAAAATGGACTGAAGCAGACATCGAATGCGGAGACGCTGAGCGCCATCAACGCCCTCGGTGCCCACATGGACGGTGTGGCCCAGAGCATCAAGGGCATGAGCGTGAACATCAACGGGCGCAAGACCATCGGCTACATCGACAGCGAGATGGGCAGACGCGTGGCAGCAAAGGTGAGGTGACATGACATGAAGACAAGCCTTGGAAGCCTTGCCGAGGGGACCATCGTACCGATGCTGGAGCGCGGCAGCAAAGTGAACTACATCGTGGCAAAGCACAACTACCAGAGCGATGTGAACGGCGGCGGCCACACGATGCTGATCCGGGCGGGAGTGCTGGGCTCCTACGAGTGGGAAAACTCCAACAGCAGCAGTTACGAGCTGCCGGAATATGCGAAGTACGACACGGACTCGAAGATCCCGGATGTGCTGGAAAACTACTACCAGGGTGTATTCGATGCGCTGACCCTTGCGGCCTGCAAGCCGGTGTGGATCAAGTATTCGCCGAACGGAAGAACGGTGACTTCGACAAGATCGCACCGCTTTTTCATCCTCTCGCGAGGTGACCTGGCGTCGTGGTCCTACTCGGACGGCGACCTGCTCAGTTCCACGGTGGTGAACGCACTGGTGAGCAGCGTTGGAAACATCGTATCCCTGCTGCTGCGCTCAACGACCGATGACTACGACACGAAGCTGGACCCCGACAGCAACACGTATGTGCAGGACGGTGACAAGTACGGCGCGGTCTACATCGCGACGATCCGCAACAACCGTCTCTACGATACCAGCAGCAAAAATCACGGACATGAGGCGGCATATGTCCTGCCCTGCATCGTACTGTACGACACGGCTGGCGTCGGCGAGGACGGCATCCTGCGGGGAAACCACGTCCCGGAAATCAGCAGCTACTACTTCGGGACGGAACAGGTGCACACGAAGCACAACGACTTCCGGGTGGCATACAGCGTACACGACGAGGACGGCGACGAGATGACCGTGACCGAACTGCTGGACGGCAAGACGGTGCTTCGGACCTACACGCCCGTGGACGGGGAGACCAACAACACGGTGTGGGTCGGGAGCGCACTGCTGCCGCTGGGCGAGTACGGCGTGGACCACAAGCTGACCGTGCGGGTGACCGACGGCGCAGCGACCGCAGAAAAGCACTACCTGTTCCGCATGACCTACAAGCAGGGCTATGCGGTGTACATCGGGAAGATCGCAGGCAATGCGGACAGAACCGGCTACTACTGGACCGAACGGCACGCCCTGCACGATGCTTCCGACGAGGCGCTGCCGATCGTTCTGGAGCCGGAACTGACACTGGAAAAGAACAGCTTCGGTTCCTTTGTCTTCACCGTCCCGGCGATAAACCCCTATTACGACAAGCTGGGCCTGAAGACCACCGTGATCTCGGTAGAGGAAGACGGCGTGGAAATTTTTATGGGGTATGTGACCGAGCTGAACAAGAACTTTGATCTGGATATCGAAGTGACCTGTGAGGGGGAACTTGGATATTTGCAGGACCGGGACTGCATCATCGAGAACCGGGCCTACACCACTGAAGAACTGGTACGCCTTGCCGTAACGCCGGACGAAAAGTACGGAACGAACTTTGCCATCGAAGGAAAGACCTTCAACCTGGGCTCGGTGACCGTGGCAAAGCCGGATGCAGACAAGGATACCACCGAAACAAAGGCCATCAGCGACTGCTGGAGCGTTTTGGACTCGAACCTTGTGGGGAACTACGGGGGATTTCTGCGGGTGCGAAAAACCGTCAAAATGGAAGACGGAAAGAAGGTCTACCGGCGGTATCTCGACTATCTGGCGGAAGTTACGGACGAATCGGAGCAAGTGATCCAGTTCGGCGTGAACCTGCTGGACCTTTCGTACTATCTGAAGTCGAACACCATCGTGAACTCCATCATCGTGATGGGCTATGCGACCAGCGGCTGGTGGATCTTCTCGAGCACGAGTCCCATCAAGGAGGAGGTGCGAAACGACAAATCCATTGAACTGTACGGCCTGTGCCAGCGCATGATGACGGTGGACGGCACGAAGTCGAGCCCGGAATCCCTGCGGGCAAAAGGTCTGGAAGAACTGAAGAAATACAACCCAGATCAGTTCACGGGCAGCATCACCATCAACGCCGCAGACCTCGCGGACACCGGAGTGGACGTGGACCGGCTGGGATTCCTCAAGAATGTGCGGTGCATCAGCGAAGTGC
>ERZ1026776.1858-NODE-1858-length-11181-cov-6.555635_pt1 | contig 11181 bp, 8 predicted proteins | sample MGYA00380125_ERZ1026776 | MGnify/ENA primary metagenome ERZ1026776 (study PRJEB33269, sample SAMEA4719761) | human gut metagenome | biome: human-associated habitat; feature: organic feature; material: feces | place: Cameroon | collected 2013-10 ... | reverse complement strand
GCAGATGAGATGGCGCAGATTGCAAAGCTTCCGCATATGATAGTGGAGGGGATTTTTACTCATTTTGCAAAAGCAGATGAGTATGATAAAACTTTCACAAAAGAACAGATTCAAAAATTCAGAAAAATGATTGCCATGATGGAAGACAGAGGTGTTTCGATTCCCGTCAAGCACTGTTCCAACAGCGCAGGAATCGCAGAAATCCGCGAGGCAAATATGGATATGGTAAGAGCGGGAATCACGTTGTATGGATTATGGCCATCGGAAGAAGTCGACCAGAATTCCCTTGATTTAAAACCGGTGATGGAATTGAAAACACATGTGGCTTACGTTAAGGATTTAGAGGCTGGAAGAGCGATCAGTTACGGTGGAACTTTCATCACAAAGCGCGACAGCCGCATCGCAACGATCCCGGTTGGTTATGCAGATGGATATTGCAGGGGACTTTCCAATACAGGAAGTGTCCTGATCCACGGAAAACGTGCGCCAATCTGCGGAAGAGTCTGTATGGATCAGTTCATGGTAGATGTGACTGATATTCCGGATGTGAAGATTGGGGATGAAGTGACACTGATCGGCAGGGATGGTGACGAAGTGATCACCATGGAAGAAGTCGGCAACCTTTCCGGCAGATTTAATTATGAGTTTGTCTGCGTGCTTGGAAAACGTATTCCGCGTGTTTTTTATCGAGATGGAAAAAGAATTGCAAGCCAGGAATATTTTGACGAGGAATAGGCTGGAAAAATATTTTTGAAAACAGAATACGACCGTTAAATATGGAAATACTATCCGTAAGAAACAACAGTAGAGAGAATACTGAGTAAGATTATGGAGTGTAAAGCATATGTTAATTCGGCGTGGAGATATTTTTTATGCAGATTTAAGACCGGTGGTCGGTTCTGAGCAGGGTGGAGTCCGCCCGGTTCTTATTATACAGAATGATGTTGGAAACAGACACAGTCCTACGGTCATTTGTGCAGCGATCACTTCCCAGATGAACAAGGCAAAACTTCCAACCCATGTGGAGTTAGACTGCACCAAGTATGCACTGGTGAAGGATTCCGTTGTTTTACTGGAACAGTTGCGCACAATCGACAAGACGCGGCTGAAAGATAAAGTATGTCATCTTGACAATCAGATACTGATCAAAATTGATAAGGCATTGGAAATAAGCTTAGAGCTTCTTACATAACTTGACTATTCTGGAGCAAAATGGTATTATTTCAAATGTTTTAATACAATTTCGATATAAATTAGGAGGATTTATGGACGATGGTGGCAGTCCCACTACCGGGATGAAAAAGTTGAGTAACAGGCTTATGAAGCTGTTCGGAGTAGACACCGATGATGTGACAGAAGAAGAGATTATCTCAATGGTAAATGAAGGACATGAGCAGGGTGTCCTGCAGGCGAATGAAGCGGAGATGATCCATAATATTTTTGAATTTGGAGACAAAGATGCAAAGGATATTATGGTGCACCGCAAAAATATCATTGCCATTGATGGAACGATGACGTTCCTTGAAATGCTGGATTTCACGATTGAAAATAACTATTCGCGATATCCAGTATACATAGATGATATTGATAATATAATCGGAGTGCTTCATATTAAGGAGGTACTTGCACTGTGCCAGAAACAGGAGATTTATCACACGGCGATCAAAGATATTAAGGGATTGATCCGTGAGGTTGATTTTATTCCGGAAACGAGAAATATTAATACCTTATTTACGATGATGCAGAATGCTAAGACGCATATGGTCATCGTGGTGGATGAGTATGGACAGACTTCCGGGATTGTTGCAATGGAAGATATCCTTGAGGAGATCGTAGGAAACATTGAGGATGAACACGACCAGGAAGAAAAGATGATTGAGAAACTGCCAGATGGCAGTTATCTGATGGATGGTATGACTTCTGCTGAGGAGGCACTTGAAATTTTGAAAATTCATATTCCGGAGGAAGATGAATTTGAAACGTTAAATGGTATACTGATCTCTCTGTTAGACCGTATTCCAAATGATGATGAGAAGTTTGAGACAGATGCTTTCGGGTATCATTTCGAAGTTTTACAGGTGGAAAATAAGATGATCAAAAAAGTGAAGATCACAAAACTTGCCGAGGGCGTTTCCACAGATAAGGAAGAGAACTCTTGTCAGAAAGAAGAAACGGTGCTAGAATAGTATTTCTGAGAGATTTTGTAATTGTGTGAGAAACACACAAAACATATAAAAAGTTTGACAGACGAAAATACAGGAAAAAGAGAGGATAAAGTTATGTCAGGACATTCAAAGTTTGCCAATATTAAACATAAGAAAGAAAAAAATGATGCTGCAAAAGGTAAAATCTTTACGATTATCGGTAGAGAGATCGCAGTTGCAGTAAAAGAGGGTGGCCCGGATCCATCCAATAACTTCAAACTTGCACAGGTGATTGCAAAGGCAAAGAGCAACAATATGCCAAACGATACGATTGATCGTGGTATTAAGAAAGCTGCCGGTGATGGAAACTCCGTCAACTACGAATTCTGTACATATGAAGGATATGGACCAAGCGGAACAGCTATCATTGTAAAATGTTTAACAGATAACAAAAACCGTACTGCTGCAAATGTCAGAAATGCATTCACAAAAGGTCATGGAAGCATCGGTACACAGGGTTGTGTATCTTACATGTTCGATGAAAAAGGACAGATCATCATCGCAAAAGAAGACTGTGAGATGGATGCAGACGATCTTATGATGATCGCTTTAGATGCAGGCGCAGAAGATTTTAATGAGGAGGAGGACTGCTTTGAAGTATTGACATCTCCAGATGATTTTGAAGCTGTAAGAAGCGCATTGGAAGCTGAGAACATTCCAATGGCAGAAGCAGAAGTAACCATGATTCCTCAGAACTATGTAGAGTTATCTGCAGACGAAGATATCACAAACATCAACCGTATCTTAGATCTTTTGGATGATGATGATGATGTTCAGCAGGTTTACCACAACTGGGATGAATAAATAATATGAGACAGACTCTGTTTTTGGCGCAATCCAAGAACAGAGTTTTTTCATATGGACACTTTTTTACAATAAAGTGGTAGAAATCCGGGGGAAAATGTTATATCATAAATAGTACAAGGATGATGAGGAGGTATAATTCATGAAGAGGATTCTTTTTGCAGCGTCTGAGTGCGTTCCATTTATAAAAACAGGGGGACTTGCGGACGTGTGTGGCGCATTACCTAAGGAATTTTCAAAAGAGGAATGGGATGTCAGGGTAGTGATTCCAAATTATAGCTGTATTCCGGAAAAGTACAGAAGCCAGTTCCAGTATGTGACACATTTTTATATGTGTGCAGGAAATTATATCCAGAATAAATATGTTGGAATTTTAAAATATGAACTGGATGGGGTTACCTACTATTTTATTGATAATCAGGAATATTTTACCTGTGATACACCATATGGGGATATCCGTTATGACATTGAGAAGTTTGTTTTCTTCGATAAAGCTGTTTTATCCATGTTAAAACAGATCGATTTCCGTCCGGATCTGATCCACTGTCACGACTGGGAGACAGGTCTGATCCCGGTATATCTGAAAAATGAATTTCAGGCAGACTCTTTTTACTGGGGGATGAAATCAATCATTACCATACATAATTTGAAGTTCCAGGGTGTATGGGATGTGAAGACGATGAAGGGGCTGACAGGATTTTCAGCAGATTTGTTTGCACCGGATAAACTGGAATTTCATAAGGATGCCAACATGTTAAAGGGTGGTTTGGTATATGCAGATTATATTACAACTGTAAGTGACTCTTATGCACAGGAGATCCAGACTGATTACTATGGCGAGGGGCTGGATGGACTGCTTGCCGCCAGACACTTTGATATGCAGGGCATTGTAAACGGTATTGATTACAAAACATATGATCCGGAGACAGACCCGAAAATTTATACCAACTATAACGCATCAAACTTCCGTAAGAAGAAGGTCAATAATAAATTAAAATTACAGGAGGAACTGGATCTGACTGTCGATAAGAAGAAGTTCATGATCGGACTGATCTCAAGACTCACCGATCAGAAAGGTCTGGATCTGATCAATTATGTGATTGACCGCCTGGTGGATGATTTCACACAGATTGTTGTGATCGGAACCGGCGATCCACAGTATGAGAACATGTTCCGCCATTATGCATGGAAATACGGAGACAGAGTTTCTGCCAATATCTGTTATTCTGATGACCTGGCTCACAAACTTTACGCCGCTGCGGATGCATTTTTAATGCCATCCCGCTTTGAACCATGTGGACTGACGCAGCTGATTTCTTTCCGTTACGGTACGGTTCCAATCGTCCGTGAGACCGGAGGACTTAAGGATACAGTCAGACCATATAACGAATACGAAAATACCGGTGATGGATTCTCTTTTGCAAATTATAATGGGGAAGAGATGCTCGGTGTTGTCAATTATGCAAAGCATATTTATTTTGATAAGAAAAAACAGTGGAATCAGATTGTTGACCGGGGCATGGCAAACGATTATTCCTGGAAGTCTTCCAAAGGAAAATACGAAGGGCTTTATAATTATCTGCTTGGATATACTGTATAAAATAAAAAGAATCTCCAATACTAAAGAACAGGGTAGAAAAATCTATCCTGTTTTTTCAGTCTTATGAGGGAAGGGAGATTGTATGGCAGAAAAAAATGAGAAAGAGAAGGCTGTGAATGAGCAGATCAGGGATTTTGGACAGGTGGAATTAGAGCATGGGGAAGACAGGATCTCCATGCTGACGATCATAGGTGAGATTGAGGGGCATGAGTGTCTTCCGGCGGCGACAAAGACGACAAAGTATGAGCATGTGCTTCCAAAACTCGCGGAGGTGGAAGAAAATAAAAATGTGGATGGATTGCTGCTTTTGTTAAACACGGTAGGCGGGTATGTGGAGAGCGGACTTGCCATTGCTGAGATGGTGGCATCCATTGATAAACCGACGGTTTCACTCGTGCTTGGTGGTAGCCATTCCATTGGTGTTCCGCTGGCAGTCTCTACAGACTATTCTTTTATTGTGCCATCCGGCACGATGGTGATCCACCCGGTGCGGATGAATGGAACCGTGATCGGGGCGCAGCCAACCTATGATTATTTTAAACAGATGCAGGATCGCATTTTAAAATTTATTGCACAGCATTCTAAGGCAGAGCAGAAACGATTGGAGGAGCTTATGATGAATACGGGAATCCTCACAAAAGACCTTGGAACGATTCTGGTTGGAAGACAGGCAGTCGAGGAAGGACTCATTGATTCTATCGGTGGAATCCATGAGGCATTTGCAAAATTGCATCAGCTCATACATGAGGCAAAATCTTGTGGCAAAAAAAGCTTTTAATGACAATCAAAACGAAATATGGTATACTTAGCAAGTATGAAAATAGGTGACTTATGGAAAAAACTGGTATTTTTTAGAAAATATGAGATACGATACAGCGGAGGAAAAAGCTTATGACTTTATTACAGGCTATCTTGATGGGAATCATACAGGGATTGACAGAGTTCCTTCCAGTCAGCAGTTCCGGACATCTTGCACTTTTTAAAATCCTGTTCCATGTTGAGACGGATACGGGAATGCTGTTTGATGTTTTACTGCATGTGGGAACTCTGATCGCAATCTGTGCAGTTTATTATAAAGATATTGTGCGGCTTTTTGTGGAGGGACTCTGTATTGTGAGAGATGTGCTGATCAATTTCGCAGCTCTTATAAAAAATCTTTTTCTTTCCATCCGTGACAGAGGAAAAGATCATGTTGATTACAGTCCGTACCGCAGAATTGTAAACAGCAGTTACCGCAAGTTTGTGGTGCTGATCCTGGTATCAACCATTCCGACCGGAATCATTGGTTTTGTTGGAAAAGACGTGGTAGAGCAGGCATCAGAACTTCTGATCGTGCCGGGCATCTGTCTGATCGCAACCGCAATCCTGCTCTTTATCGCAGACCGCTGCAAGGGCGGAGACAAGCTTCCGAAGGACATTACATACACCAATGCGTTTGTCGTTGGTATTGCTCAGGGCGTGGCAACTTTGCCGGGACTATCCCGCAGCGGAACAACGATCACAGCATGTCTGCTCAGCGGATTTAACCGCAAGTTTGCAGTGAAATATTCGTTTATTATGTCGATACCGGCGATTTTAGGTGCCATGGTGTTAGAGTTAAAAGATTTTGCAGATCTGTCCGTGAGTGGCAAGGATATCACCTGCTATATTGTTGGTATGGTGATTGCTGCAGTGATCGGATATATCTGTATTAAGACAATGCTTGTCATTGTGCGCAATCGGAAATTCCGTGTTTTTGCAGTTTATTGTCTGATTGTCGGACTGCTCTCAATCGGCGGATTTTTCTATACATTATAGGAGATATTTTTGGAGGTAATACTTTGGCAACAGGGAAAAGAAAGAGTTCCTCTGGCAGAAAAACTTCTGGCAGAAAAACGAATTCAGGACGTAAGAAGAAAGATATACAGCAGGAGAATTTTACAGAAGAGGTGATTCTGTGGGTGATCCTTGCAATCTCCATTTTACTTTTTATCAGTAATTTTGGAATCGGCGGGGCGATTGGAAATGCTGTCAGCAGTTTCTTTTTTGGCGTATTTGGTTTAATTGCATATATTTTTCCAATTGTTTTGGTGATTGGTACTTTTTTTGCAGCATCCAATAAAGGCAATCGGATCGCAGCGGTAAAAATTGCTGCGGCTGTCTTTTTTGTACTGTTTTTATGTATGTTTATCGAGATTGTGCGCTGTGGCGCGGAAGTTGCCGGAGCGGCAGGTGCCTATCAGTATTGTTCGGTACATAAAATTGGCGGAGGATTTTTAGGTGGTCTTCTTGCCGGGATTTTTTGTCCAAATTTTGGACTCCTCGGTTCTTATGTGATCGATGTTGTGGCAATGATTATCTGTCTGGTGCTGATCACAGAACGTTCCGCATTGAAGGGTGTGCAGAAAGGCAGCCGTAAAGTTTATGAAACGGCAAAAGAGAGCAATGAACGTCATCGTGAACTTGCAGAACAGCGACGTGAGGAACGTGAGCTGCGCCGCATGGACCGCAAGGTGGAAGGCGTGGCAGTCGACACAAGAGTTCTTCCGGACAGGAAGGCAGAGCCTATGGGTTCGGATGAAGTCAGTGAAATTAATATTGACAAACTTTTGGAGCAGTCGAACGCCAATCTGCCGGAAATCAAGGAGGAGAAGCATGTGACACTCACAGCCGGAGGCGCAGAATATCAAAAACTTCCTGCTATGGAACCGGAGACGGAACCGTATGTTGCTCCGTCTGCATTTTCTGAGGAAGCGTTTGAGGCAAAAGAGCTGGAAGAGGATGCATCAATTTTTCACACAGAGCCGGTATATCAGGAGAGTATCCATACAGAGCCGGCTTATGAAGAACATCATCCAGTAGAAGAATCTATTCCGCATGATGCCGCAGAAAAACCGAAGAAAAATGTTAAGGCTACGGAGGAAGATATTCAAAATGATGTCTCATCCATCGAGGAAGAGATCCATCTGGAGGCACAGAAGGTAAGAAAGTATGTGTTCCCACCAGTATCATTGTTAAAACCGCCAGGCAATAAGCAGGGTGATTCCAAACAGCATCTTCAGGAGACCGCGCAGAAATTACAGCAGACATTAAAGAACTTCGGCGTAAACGTTACAATCACGAATATCAGTTGTGGACCTTCGGTCACACGTTATGAGATTCAGCCGGAAATGGGTGTTAAAGTAAGCAAAATCGTGAATCTGGCAGATGATATCAAACTGAATCTCGCAGCTGCTGACATCCGAATCGAGGCACCAATCCCGGGAAAGGCAGCAGTTGGAATCGAAGTTCCGAACAAAGAGACACTGATGGTTTCTTTCCGTGAACTTGTGGATTCGCCGGAATTTAAAAATCATCCATCCAACATTTCTTTCTGCGTCGGAAAAGATATTGGAGGAAATGTAACGGTTGCAGATATTGCAAAAATGCCTCATTTACTGATCGCCGGTGCGACAGGTTCCGGTAAATCTGTCTGCATCAACACGATTATCATGAGTATTTTATATAAAGCAGATCCAAAAGATGTAAAACTGATCATGGTCGATCCAAAGGTGGTCGAACTTAGTATTTATAACGGAATCCCACATTTACTGATCCCGGTAGTGACAGATCCGAAAAAAGCGGCAGGTGCACTTCACTGGGCAGTTGCAGAGATGACGGACCGTTATCAGAAGTTTGCAGAGGCAAATGTCCGTGACTTAAAAGGCTATAATGCCAAAATCGATGATCTGCCGGATGGGGAGGACAAGCCGGAAAAATTACCACAGATTGTAATCATTGTAGACGAGCTGGCGGATTTAATGATGGTTGCGGCGAGCGATGTAGAGGAATCTATCTGTCGTCTGGCACAGCTTGCAAGAGCGTGTGGAATCCATCTGATCATTGCTACCCAGCGTCCGTCTGTCAATGTCATTACCGGACTGATCAAGGCGAATATGCCAAGCCGGATCGCCTTTGCGGTGACATCCGGAATTGATTCGAGAACCATCCTTGATATGAACGGTGCAGAAAAACTGCTCGGAAAAGGTGACATGTTATTTGATCCACAGGGAGTACCGAAACCACTGCGTGTTCAGGGCGCATTTGTATCGGATAAAGAAGTGGCGGATGTCGTTGCTTACATAAAAGAAGAAAACGGGCAGGTAAACTACAATTCATCTGTGGAAGAGCAGATGAACAGCATTGAATCCGGAAATACGACTGTAAGCATTGATTCTGGACAGACAGGGGACGGCAGAGATCCTTATTTTGCAGATGCAGCAAAACTTCTGATCGACAAAGAAAAGGGTTCGATAGGAATGCTGCAGCGGTATTTTAAGGTCGGATTTAACCGCGCAGCAAGGATCATGGATCAGTTGGAGGAAGCCGGAATTGTCGGACCGGAGGAAGGTACAAAGCCAAGAAAAGTACTGATGTCGCCGGAACAATTTGAGCAATATGAAGAGGAATATCTGTAATTGATATTTGCTTATCAATAAGACTTGTATTATAATATCAACTTATAAGTCCTGTATGGGACAAATACAATATGCGAAAGAGAATCGCAGGAATGGAGTTTTGGAATGAAAAGTGATATTCAGATTGCACAGGAAGCAGAAATGCTCCCGATCAAAGAAGTAGCAGAAAAACTTGGAATCGGAGAGGATGACCTCGAATTATACGGAAAATACAAAGCTAAATTATCCGATGAACTGATCGAGCGCGTGAAAGATCAGCCGGATGGAAAGCTGATTCTTGTGACAGCAATCAATCCAACTCCGGCTGGAGAGGGAAAAACAACGACAAGTGTGGGACTTGGACAGGCATTTGGACGTTTGGAAAAAAAGGCAGTGATCGCATTGCGTGAACCATCTTTAGGACCATGTTTTGGAATCAAGGGAGGTGCCGCAGGAGGCGGCTATGCCCAGGTGGTTCCGATGGAAGACTTAAATCTTCATTTTACAGGAGATTTCCATGCCATTACTTCTGCAAATAATCTGCTGGCTGCTTTACTTGATAACCATATCCAGCAGGGAAATGAACTTGGCATTGATACAAGACAGATCGTATGGAAACGCTGTCTTGATATGAACGATCGTGTGCTCCGCAATACTGTTGTTGGACTTGGAAGCAAAATGGATGGTGTTGTGAGAGAAGATCACTTTGTCATTACTGTTGCCTCCGAGATTATGGCAATTCTCTGCCTTGCAACTGATATGCACGATTTAAAAAGAAGATTAGGACGCATTATTGTTGCCTATACTTATGATGGAAAGCCAGTGACGGCAGATGATCTTCAGGCAACCGGTGCAATGGCTGCATTGTTAAAAGATGCGTTGAAACCAAACCTCATCCAGACCTTAGAGCACACACCGGCAATTGTACATGGTGGCCCGTTTGCCAACATTGCACATGGATGCAACTCTGTCCGTGCTACAAAGACAGCATTAAAACTTGCAGATTATGTGATCACGGAGGCAGGATTCGGAGCGGATCTTGGAGCAGAGAAATTCTTTGATATCAAGTGCAGAAAAGCAGATCTGAAACCGGATGCAGTGGTTTTAGTTGCAACAATCCGTGCTTTGAAATATAATGGAGGAGTTGCGAAAGCTGATCTTGCAGAGGAAAATCTGGAAGCTTTGAAAAAAGGTATCGTAAATCTGGAGAAACATATCGAAAATCTTCAGAAATACGGAGTACCGGTGGTTGTTACTTTAAACTCCTTTGTGACAGATACCAAGGCAGAGACAGACTATGTAGAGCAGTTCTGCCATGAGAGAGACTGCGAGTTCGCACTTTCCGAAGTCTGGGAAAAAGGTGGCGAAGGTGGTATTGCACTTGCAAACAAAGTGCTTGAGACCTTAGAAAAAAAAGAAAGCCATTTCAAGGTATTATATGAGAATGATCTTTCTCTGGAAGAAAAGATCGAGACTATCGCAAAAGAGATTTACGGTGCAGATGGCGTGACTTACGCACCGGCAGCAAAGAAAGAATTAAAGAGAATTACAGATATGGGGCTTTCCAATTTCCCTGTCTGCATGGCAAAAACACAGTATTCTCTTTCCGATGACCAGACAAAACTTGGCCGTCCGGAGGGATTTACCATTAACGTAAGAGAAGTATATGTATCAGCAGGAGCAGGCTTTGTGGTTGCTGTAACAGGTGCGATCATGACAATGCCTGGTCTGCCAAAAAAACCTGCTGCATATGGAATTGACGTAAATGACGAAGGTGTGATCACCGGTTTATTCTAAAAAAGAAATGTAGTAGAAAGAACAGAATGAGAGGAATTATGGCACAGATTATTGACGGAAAGAAAATTTCACAGGACATCAAAGATGAATTGAAAGAGAAGGTGACAGCACTGAAAGAAGCAGGAATGGAGCCTGCGCTTGCAGTGATACAGGTCGGAAATGATCCGGCATCCTCTGTCTATGTAAGAAACAAAAAGAAGGCATGCGAGTACATTGGTATCCGGTCCTTATCCTACGAACTCCCGGAGGAGACAACAGAAGATGCATTGATCGAACTGATCGAAAAACTGAACAAAGATAAAACCGTAAATGGTATTTTAGTTCAGCTTCCGGTTCCAAAGCATATTGATCCGGATAAAAT
>ERZ1026776.1853-NODE-1853-length-11221-cov-10.931309_pt1 | contig 11221 bp, 10 predicted proteins | sample MGYA00380125_ERZ1026776 | MGnify/ENA primary metagenome ERZ1026776 (study PRJEB33269, sample SAMEA4719761) | human gut metagenome | biome: human-associated habitat; feature: organic feature; material: feces | place: Cameroon | collected 2013-10 ... | reverse complement strand
CACCTTATACTCAGAGCAAGTTGGTACGCTGCGTAAAGGGTAGAGTACTTGATGTCGCCGTGGATATTCGTAAAGGCTCACCAACCTATGGCAAGCATGTGGCAGTAGAGCTGACAGAAGATAATCATGTCCAGTTCTTCATTCCAAAGGGCTTTGCCCATGGTTTTGCAGTCCTTTCAGAAACAGCCGTCTTCCAATACAAGTGTGATAACTTCTATCATCCTGAGGCAGATGGTGGTATCTCTATCCTTGACGATAGCCTCGGTATTGATTGGAAGATACCAACAGAACATGCTAATCTCTCAGAGAAAGATACGAAGCATGCAATGCTGAAGGACTTTGATAGTCCGTTCGATATCAAAGTGGATTTATATTAATAAAACGGTAAACTACCAATACAGCGTAAGGTGGGTTGAATGAAAAATATTATCTTTGCAGCCGTTTTGAATTACAATACGCCTCTGGTTATGACTATGTCAATTACCGTGTTTTATTATGTAAAGGGAATGACACCACATTGTTCTCCAAAAATTAATACGTTATTGAAGCCAGTGCTCTTTATTTATCTGATAACAGATGGCTTATTTGTTCCTTTTTATGAATGGGTAACTTCTGTTTTGAAAGATGATATGCTGTTAGGTATGTTGCTTGTTATAGCAATCCCTATTGTTTGCCTTTTAATTGGGCATATTATAATCAAATTTGTTGATTTTTTACAAAGTAAAATCAATATTCAAAAAATGGAAGAATATTTTAGGCAATAGGTAAGATATTTATAGAAATTTTTATGGCAGAAACAGAATCTAGAATAAAGAAAACATTATTAAATGCAAGGGTTAATTTTATATATTATTTTATTACCCTTATATTAAGCTTCTTTTCTCGTAAGGTATTCTTGGATTGCCTGGGAGCTGACTTTGTTGGTTTAACAGGCACTTTGCAAAACCTTCTGGGATTTCTCAATTTGGCAGAACTGGGAGTTGGATCAGCAATAGGTTATTTGTTATACAAACCTTTATATGATCATGATCAAGATAAGATAAATGAGATCATCTCTGTTATGGGATATCTTTATCGAATCATCGGATTGGTGATACTTGTTGCTGGTTGTATTTTAGCCTGTTTCCTCCCTCTGATTTATCCTAATACCGATTTTGGTATGGGAATCATTGTGTTTGCCTATTTTACATTCTTGGCAAGTACGCTGATTGGTTATTTCATCAACTATCGTCAGAATTTGTTGGGTGCTGATCAGCGTAACTATGTGGTAACAGCTTACTTTCAATCAGCAACAGTTGTCAAGACAATCCTTCAGATGGTATCAGCCCATTATACTGGGTCTTATTATCTATGGATGGTAATAGAATTAGTATTTGGTATAGGTTATTCTTTCATTTTGAACTGGAAGATAAATCAAACCTATCCATGGCTCAAAGCAGAAGTAAAATTAGGCAAGAAACTCTTTAAGAAGTATCCTGAAGTGATGCAGAAAACGAAGCAACTATTTATTCATCAAATTAGTGGCTTCGTGCAGTTCCAGACAACTCCATTTCTTACTTATGCATTTGTGTCATTGAAGATAGTGGCATATTATGGTAACTATACCTTGCTGGTGGATAAAATAATACAATTAATGAATACGTTTCTAAGTAGCATTAATGCCAGTGTGGGTAATTTGATAGCAGAAGGTAATAAACAGAAAATTATGGATGTCTTTTATGAGAATTGTTCACTTCGTTATTTGTATGCATCGTTTATTACTTTTGTTATTTACTTATTTTTAGAACCTTTTATAACAGTTTGGCTTGGGGATGAGTATCTTTTAGGGAATGTTGTTTTAGTATTGTTATGCTTAAAGATGTATGTACAAGTGATGGCTGGTAAAACTTATGCATTTATTTATGGCTATGGTCTTTTTGCAGATGTTTGGGCAGCTATTGTGCAATCGGCAATATTCCTAGTAGTTGCCATTTTGGGTGGATATTATTATGGCCTTTCTGGTATTATTGTTGCTAGTATTATAAGTTATTTTGTTATACAAAGTCTTTGGAAACCCTATTATTTATTTAAAAAAGGATTTCTGGAATCTTTACTTCCGTATGTGACATATAGCATAGGTATGAATGTAATCAATATTATCACAATATTGTTACCTACTTATATCATGCGACAGTTATTTCCTATAAATAATTCTTCGTTCAGTAGTATTGTTGTGAGTTTTATATTCACAATGGCAGTCTATTTGATAATTACTCTCATTTTATATCTGTCTTTATCAAAAAGTTCTAGGCGACTTCTCTGTCGTCTGGCTAGTAGCATTACATTAAAAAATATAAAAAATGAATATACAGATTAAAGAAATCTTTTACTTCTTATTTATTCGTATACCTTTTTATATATTGGGAAAATATCGTAAAAATCATGTAAAGGTCCATTGGGGAAGAGGATTACATAATTTTGGAGATTGTCTTCAACCTTGTATTTTGAAGCATTATGGGCTTACACCTTATTATGTAACTAGTATGGAAAAAGCTGATGTTATTATGGCTGGTTCAATACTTCAATGGCTTTCTCCTTCTTATGATGGCTATATTATAGGAACGGGAGGAGATAATCTGAAATATTCTTTTCCTAACGCAAAGGTTTTTGCTTTAAGAGGATATAAAACCTTGCAAAATTTTTCAGAGAAGCCATCATGTGTTCTAGGGGATACAGGATTGATTATGCCTTATGTGTTCCCTAATAGTGAAGAAAAAATATATGATTTGGGTGTCATTCCGCATTTTGTAGATGAGTATAATGAGAAGTTCCTTCGTTTAGCTTCATTTCCGAAAGTTAAAATTATTAATGTTTTGCAATCTCCAGAAAAGGTTATAAAACAAATAAAACAATGTAAATATATAGTTTCATCTTCTCTTCATGGTTTAATAATTGCTGATGCTTATCATATTCCTAATATAAGAATTGTGGATTATGATACTTTTGCATATCCTGCATGCAATTATAAATTTGGAGATTATTATTCTGCATTGGGCTTAGAAGATAATCCATTTGTCATGAGAGGAGATGAAAGTAAAGAGCAATTGATAGCATTGACTTCTGTTAAGCCTGTAGAAAAAATAGAGAAAATCCAAAAAGCATTAGATGAAGTTATTCGTCAGTTCGCACATATTATTAAGCAAAGGCAGCGATGATATTTTATATAGGTTTAATGTGATGAAAATAAATGAATTTCTAATTAAGTTTGAATCGTGAAAATATTGCAAGTTGCATCGGGTGATTTCTTTTCCACGTATGGTGGAGGTCAAGTGTATGTTAAGAACATTGTGGATGAAATGATCTGCATGCAGATAGATGTATGTGTTTTGTCCTTTGTCAGCTTTCATCATGAAGTGAAAGCTAAGCAGTATAAAGGTATTCCACTATATGAAATTGGTACAGGACTGGATGAGGATATAGAAAAGATAATAGATATACTTCATCCTGATGTAATACATACCCATAGTCATAAAGCATTAGTATGTAGCATAGGTAAGAGAAAAAATATACCTGTAGTGGTAACTTCCCATCATGGAGGTATTTTATGTCCAGCTGGTACTTTGTTGGATTGTGATGACGCAATTTGTTATAAGCCCGTAAGTATCAATAATTGTACAAGATGTTGTCTTCGCAATATTCGTACAGGATTATATTGGTATCCACTCGTTTCTCTATTGTCCAATAGCGAGTATGTTAAATTAGGGCATTGGTTGCAAGATAAACCTTTTGTGCCTTTTATATCCCCTATTGGTGGAGTAGCTCTTGCTATTGAGCGTAAGAAACAAGAGTGGAATACAATCATTGAAAAATGTACTCTTATGATTGCCCCATCTTATGCCATGGCAGATGCAATGACGATGAGAGGACTAAATAAGGAAAAGTTAAAAGTTGTACCACATGGCATACCGATGCCTGATATAACAATTCAGGAACCTACACCAATTCAAGGAAAGTTGAAATTTTTCTATGTAGGTAGAATCTGTTATGTTAAAGGCATTCATGTGCTGTTGAATGCATTCCATCAGGTACTAAATCCTGATATAGAACTACATTTGATAGGTGGTAGTGGAAATAAAGGTGAAGAAAAATATATGAAACTACTGCAAAAGCAATATGCCCAAGACAAGAGAATAGTTTGGCATGGTAAAGTTCCTCCTACAGAAGTTTATCAAACTATAAAAGATTTTCATATTTCTTCTTCTTCTTCTTTTATGGAGGCTTTTGGACTGAATATTTCAGAATCTTTAGCTATGGGTAAACCTGTATTGGCTACCCGTTGCGGTGGTGCAGAAATACAGATTAAAGATGGAGTAAATGGCTGGTTGGTTCCAACCAACGATGCAAGTGCAATGAAAGCAAAAATTGAGGATATTATTGCTCATAAGGAATTGATACCAAAAATGTCTGAGCAATGTCCGAAAACTGTAGTGTATTTGCATGAACATTGTAAACAATTACAAGATATATATTATACGGTTGTTAAGTAATCCATTTAAATGATGAAGAAAAAGATACTAATTGATACAAAGACTATCCTTCCTCTCTATATACAGGGTTTTATTTCGGGTATAGGCAGAAGTACATATGAATTATTAAATGCATTGCAAAAGAAAAAGGATCTTCCTTTTGAGGTAATACTCTTTTCTCAAAGTACCAAAGGTGTTTCTCCCAAAAAGGATTTTCTGTTTAAAAATCTGCATTTCTATATGCCAGATAGACCTTTCTTTAGAAAGGTAACCAATTTTCTGAAAATGAAAAGATGGTTCGTTAGATATGATTTATTGCACATGCCTAATAATACAGCAGAAGTTCCTGAATGTATAGAAAAAACGATTTATACAATTCATGATCTTGCTGTTTGCAAGTTTCCGGAAATGTGGCCGAATACTGATGGTGTCTTTTTTGATAGGCTAAAAGATGATATTGCTCGTTGTAAGTCTATTGTAACTTGCTCTGAAGCAACCAAAAGAGATATCGTAAAGTTTGCTGGTGTTAGCCCTGATAAAGTAGAAGTAATATATTGGGGGGTGAATCAAGAAAAATTCAAGCCTTCTATGGATAAAGGCTATTTGCAGAATCATCGTATAATACCTGCATATTTCTTTTCTTCATCATGTAACCATCCGAGGAAGAATCTTCCTGTATTATTGGCTGCTTATAGAAAGTATAGAGAAAATAATGGAGAGAGACAACTGGTATTGTTGAATCCTTTAAAAGAATTTTTGGATGATTATATGGATTTGATAGAAAATAATAATATCATAGTCTGTAGAAATGTTTCTGATGAGAATTTAATTGAGTTATATAGCCACGCTCATTGCTCTTTTATAATATCTTCATATGAGGGCTTTGGTTTCCCTATATTGGAATCTTTGAGTTGTGAGACTCCTGTAGTTGCTGCTAATAATAGCAGTCTTCCTGAGGCAGGAGGTGATGTAGCTCTCTATCTTAAGGATACCACGGTAGATTCTGTTTATGAAATGATGAAATATATTGATGTTAAGGATAAGTCTCAGTTGCTGGATATGAGTGCATGTAGAAAACATTTGGCTAAGTTCACCTGGGATGTATGTGCGGATAAATATGTTTCATACTATAAGACTCTATTAAAACTATAATAATAACTAAATTAGGTTCGATTCTTTTAGTGTATATCCATTTAGTGTAATAAAAGAAATAAAATAGATGACATTTTCAATAGTTATACCTACTTATAATGGTATGCTTTTTGTGGAAAAAGCAATACAGTCTGCATTAGCACAGACAAGAAAAGCTGATGAAATTATTATCTCTGATGATAACTCTACAGATGATACGTTAGCTATTTGTAAAAAATATAAAGGTCAAATAAAAATATATAGTAATCCTAATGGACCATCCGGATTTGTAAATGGTTGGAACAATGCAATACAGTATTGTACGTCGGATTATATAACGATTTTACATCAAGATGATATTTTGGCTCCTAACTTTTTAGAGGAGATAGAACATGCTTTAAATATATATCCAGATGTAAAACATCTATTTGTTCCTTGTTGTAATATTGATGAAAATGGAGAGGTATTCTATACTCCTGATTATTGTGATGGAAGTATGATTAGATATACTGCGTCTGAATATATAAATGCCTATCAGCATATAGGAAATCCTCATATTCATAGATGTCCAGGTGTAGTGACCCATAGAAGTATTTTTGATGTTTGTAAGTATCGACCAGAGGCTGGTCATATTGCAGACGATGATTTCTTTTATAGGGTAGGTCAATTTACAGATGTTGTGGGTGTATTGAAGCCTCTTGCATCTTATCGTGTACATCGGTTTTCTGAAACTGGTCATTTAGATGATATAATGCTTGATGAGAGATTATTGCATGATTATTGTTTTCAAATTAATGAAATTTCAAATAATAAGGCTTTGGATAAGAATGCAATTTCTTATTTTAAATATTGGAAGTGGAAATTCTTTAGACGTTTAATAGGCTATGGCCTAAAAACTCGCAATTTTAGCGTTATAAGGTATGCTATAGCACAAATTCTATAGCTTTCTTCTCACTAATTTTGCGTAATTCTTATATGATGAACTATAGTATCGATTTACTTTACGTAAAAGAGGGTGATATCACTATTTGGCTTTGGTTGAAAGATTTCCTTTGTACTAGATGTTTTATCAATATCTGCTTTTCTGATTTAGGTCCTGTATTGGCTTACTATAAGCATAAAATATCAGGAAAACGATAAAAGTGATATCCTCTTATTTTTCAATTTATGAAAGTATTAATAGCAATTCCATGCCTCTTGACAGGAGGTACTGAAATACAGACCCTGAATCTGGTGCGTGCATTGGTGAAGGGAGGACATCAGGTGACAACTGCCTGCTACTTTGAGCATACCGAAAATATGGTGAAGCTGTATGAAGATGCGGGTAGTAAAGTGGTACTCTTTTCAAAAGACGGAGTACGAGTGGGAGGAGTGAAGGGTATCATATTCCTCTTGAAGAATTTATGGAAGATTAAATTCTCCATTAGACCTGATGTGGTGCATGTGCAGTATATGGCACCTGGTGCCATACCTATCATCTTATTAAAGCTGATGGGACAGAAGAGTATCGTTGCGACAGCTCATACCAACGCTGATGTTTATGGAGCAAAAGCAATGAAACTTTTAAAGTTCTTGCAGAGTCATGTATTGAGAACTTTTACCTGTATTACACTAAGGGCAGAGAAAAATTTCTTTGGGAGTTGTTCTTTATTTGATCCTTCCATTCAGCGTATTCCTGCTCATGCGCATTATACCATATATAATGCTTTGCCGGGTTATATTCAGATTACTGATAAAAAAAGAGAAAATAAGGATATTGTAACCATTGGCGTAGTGAGTCGTTTGGAGCATATTAAGGGTATGGATCTGGTAGTTCCTGCTTTTGCCAAGTTATATGAAAAAAATAAGAATGTTCGTTTGCTGGTGGTAGGAGAAGGTTCCTTGCGACAGCAAATGGAGGATGATACTAATAGATTTCATCTTAAAAGTAATATAGAATTTGTTGGAAGGCAAGAACAAGCTGCCTTGCAATCATATTATGATAAAATAGACGTATTATTAATGCCATCCAGAAGCGAAGGCTTCGGTTTGACGGCAATAGAAGGTATGGCTCGTGATTGTGTTCTGGTTGCGAGTAATACCGGTGGTTTGCCAGAGGTGGTAAGAGAAGGCTATGTTGGATTACTTCATCAACCGGAATCGGTGGATGATTTGGCTAATAAGGTTTGTAGTCTTATAGAAAATCCAAAACATTTAGAGCAAATGCGCTCTCATTTACATGATTATGTGCAGCAGTTTACCTTTGAAAGGTATGCTTATTTGTTTAATGATTTATATTCTAAATTGAAATAAGTAGTAATTATGTCATTAATTATAAACTTGATAGTTGGTTTGATTGCTTTCTATTTTGCTTTCATGTATGCTACGAGAAAGCCGATGTTGGTAAAAGTGCCATGGTATAAGGGATGGAAATATGAGTGCAATCAGCCGCTAAGTTTTTTGATATATAGTATATTGACAACAATGTTATTCCTAGGTCCACTCTCTTTGGTGAAATACGGAGTATGGATAGTTATATTGCTGTTGATGATGTATAGAGGGGCGTTCCAATACCGCTTTAATATGGTGCTGGGAGCCTATACCTTGTTTGTGCTATGGAATCTTTATACAATGACTTATACTCCTTATCCAGGACAAGGATGGATGATGATTTTAAAGTTTTGTCTTCCATATCTTTATTTCTGGTTAGGATATAATGCCATCCAGTGTGAAGATGATTTTTATGTTTTCTTGGAGAAAACTTGTTGGATATGCTGTGGGTATGCATTGATTATTGGTGGAGTTTCAGCTAAGTTCATTAGTCCTCTATATGTTTTCCTTAATTTTACATCAGGTGGTCTCTTTGTGTCGTATGCTTCATTAGCTGATTTTTTTGCGGTTTTGATAACTGTTCCTATAACAATGTATTTTGCTACCAATCAACGAAAATACTTATGGATGGCGGCATGGCTATTTTTATCTACGATTCTTGCAAGTGTAAGAACCGGTATTGGTGCATCTGTCTTAGGTTTATCATTTTTTTATATGATATATAAAAAAGGTAAATCCATACCATATATTGGTTTGATGGTAATACTTTTTATCACTTCTATTTTTGCTGTACCTGAGGTTAGGGAAAAAATGTTTGGTGATAAAGCTTCACAAGTAACAGTTGGAACGGCATCAATGGACCAGGTTGAAATGAGTGGACGTAATTTTATGTGGGAGAGAATTATGAACCATGCTTATTATGGGCATGAAATGACGGGTAGTGGTTGTGGTGCAGCTCTTGGATGGTTAAAAGAGCAAGCTGATAAGGATCATGGATTACGTTTGATACACTCGGATTGGGTACAGATGCTCTCTGAAACAGGATTGGTTGGATTGGGGCTTTTTATATTTTTTGCCATTGTGATGATTATAGTTGTGTTGTCTGAAACATGGAAGTTTAAAAATAATGCTACTGTAACTTTTGCTGGATCAATGACCGTAGCATCATTTACAGCTTGTTTCTTTGCTATGGGCTTTGATAATGTTATCACGTATTCTCAACAAGGATATGTTTTACCTTTTATCATTTTAGGCATCTTTTATAAGGTGTTAGATATAGCAGATTTTGGATATTAATATAATAGTAAAAATGAAGGAATTTGGAATACATAATTTTGTAGATAATTTAGTATGCGTTGCAAATAGAATTTATACAACATATTTGTGGGATGAATTACGATTGAAGATAATAAGTTGGGTTAGGCTAAAGCGTATTGGGGTATATGGATCTGTTGCTAATAATAATATGGTTATTGCAATGGATGACCAATATGTTTCTTTTGGAGGCTTAGCTGATAGACTGCGAGGGATAATTTCTTTGTATGCTTGGTGTAAGCAGAATGGCAAAGAATTTAAAATATATTTTGTTCATCCTTTTTGTTTATCAGATTATTTGGTGCCAAATAAGTATGATTGGCTTGTCCAAGATCCTAAATCCGTGTACCATGGAATTCCTATATTGGTTGATACACCGTCTAGCTCAGAAAATGTTATAGGTTTCCAAAAAAATATGTTTGATAAATATTTGAATTTGTCGGGAAAACAAGTAAACTGCTACACTAATGCTGATATTATAAACGATAGACAGGTGTTTTCTCTATTGTTTAAAGAATTGTTTAAACCATCTGCTTCATTGCAGAGTTTGATAGACAAGTATTCATATGTATTGGGTAAGGATTATGTTTCAGTCTCTTTTAGATATGGAGGAGCGTTGGGTGATTTTAAAGATAGTATTAAAATCGATTTAAATGAAACTGAACGTCAACGTTTGATAGAGGCGTGTTTAGCTGCACTAGAAGATATTCGTAAACTATGCCACAAGCGAATACTTGTGGCAACGGATTCGCCAATGTTTATGGAAATAGTACGACAAAAAGAATTCGTTACAGTGTTGCCTGGGAAAATTGCCCATTCAGCCCATTCTTCCTCCAATGCTTCACACATGAAGACATTCTTGGATTTTATGATGATAGCAAATGCTTCGAAAATATATTTAGTGAGGGGCAAGTATCTATATAATTCCGGATTTCCCAAGAAAGCCTCTATGATAAACAATACTCCTTTTGAAGAATATTTTATTCGCTAAAAATTGGTACAATTATGATTTCTGTTGTAATACCTTTATATAATAAAGAAAAGCAAATAGCTAAAACGCTTCAAACTGTTTTGAATCAGACTTACCAGAATTTTGAGATAGTAGTCGTCAATGATGGTTCTACTGATGGCAGCGTAGAAGAAGTTTTGCGAATTTCTGATTCTCGAATTCGATTGGTTAATCAAGAGAATGGGGGAGTTAGTGCTGCTCGTAATCGTGGTATAGATGAAGCAAAAGGAGAATATATAGCTTTTTTAGATGCTGATGATATATGGGCGAAAGATCATTTAGAGAGTTTGGATATTCTTATCAAGCATTTCTCATCATCGAAGGCAAGAGCTACTAATTATAATATCTTGCATAAAGGAAAATTCAAGGATATAATATTAAATGGCTTATCTTTTGATGGCTTCGAAGGTGTTCTTGATAATTATTTTGAAGTGGCAAGTACATCTAATCCTCCCGTTTGGTCTAGTGCTGTATGTGTTGATAAAGATCTGTTAAAGCAGATTGGTGGCTTTCCCGAAGGAATAACTTCTGGGGAAGATTTATTAACATGGGCTCGAATCGCTTTATTAACAAATTTTGCTTTTACTAAAAGAGTTACATCAACATTTAATCTTGGAGATGTAGATTCAGCTTTTGCAAGACGAAAAAATGATAGAAGTGATTTCGTTGGTGATGAATTGCAAAAGCTATATCTTTCACATAAAAATGTAAAGGGATTAAAGAGTTATCTAAGTTTGTGGTATAAAATGAAAGCAATGAATTCTATGCAATTAAATGATAGACTTGATTTATTATATCTTAGCTTTAAATCCCTAAAATATAATATGTTTGCTTATAAAGTGTATGTATATTTAGTTATGGCATTTTTACCACAAAAAGTAAATCGTTTTTTGATTCATTGATAATATCACTCAAATGATACCACCTGTATCACTCAAATGATACCGCTTGC
>ERZ1026776.1852-NODE-1852-length-11222-cov-15.719173_pt1 | contig 11222 bp, 10 predicted proteins | sample MGYA00380125_ERZ1026776 | MGnify/ENA primary metagenome ERZ1026776 (study PRJEB33269, sample SAMEA4719761) | human gut metagenome | biome: human-associated habitat; feature: organic feature; material: feces | place: Cameroon | collected 2013-10 ... | reverse complement strand
TGCTGCCCATGATGATGCCGATGGCCTGATGCAGCTCCATGATGCCGCTGTTGACAAAGCCGACCACCATAACGGTGGTGGCGCTGGAGCTTTGGATCACAGCGGTCACGCACAGACCCAGAAAGAAGCCCTTGAGGGGGTTGTCGGTCAGCTTGCTGAGAATCTTCTGCAGCTGGCCGCCGGCCTGTTTTTCCAGAGCCTTGCCCATGATGTCCATACCGAACAAGAACAGGGCCAGACCTCCCAGAAGCGAAAAGACATTGAAAATCGTCATAATAGTTCCTCACTTTTGCTTGACGTGAAATTCTCCTGTTTCTGAGTATAGGCGCTGAATGTAAAATCGGAAATCGGGAGAATGTAAAACTCATGTAAAGTGAAGGACTTTTTTGCCCGGGAAATGGCTTCTACCTTATTATAAAGGAAATCCGGCACATTGCAAGGCGGAACACCGCAATAAAATTTTGGATTTGCTCTTGATTTTTCGAAAAACCGTGCTATAATATTCTAGCAATCGTTTCCAAGGCCGCTCGCGGGGGTAGCCGATATTGAAGGTTGTGATGGGCACATACATTGATAATATGGCCCCAATAAGTCAGAACCAGAATTGAGGTGAAAAAGAATGAAGCAGGGTATCCATCCGAACTACGTTGACTGCACCATCACTTGCGCTTGCGGCAACGTCATCAAGACTCGTTCCACCAAGCCCGAGATCCACGTCGAAGTTTGCTCCAAGTGCCATCCTTTCTACACTGGTAAGCAGAAGCTGGTCGACACCGGCGGACGTGTTGAGCGCTTCAACAAGCGCTTCGGCCGTAAGTAATTTACTGGTCATTTCAAGCGTCGTCTCCTTTGCGGAGGCGGCGCTTTTTTGTATATCGGGGCGAAAAAGCGGCCTTTCGAATCTTACACGACTTTATCTCAATTTCATCACATTTTCAGACTAAAATAAACCAGCAAACAAAAACCGCATTCTGCGCGGCCTTTGAGAGGAGCGTTATTTGTGATCGAAGTTTCTCACCTTACCAAAAAATACGGCAGCCGCCTTGCTGTGGATGATGTCTCGTTCACGGTGGAAGATGGCCAGATCTACGGTCTGCTCGGCCCCAACGGCGCGGGCAAATCCACCATCATGAACATCCTGACGGGCTATCTTTCAGCCACGAGCGGGCAGGTCACGGTGGCGGGGCATCCGCTGCCCGAGGAAGCCGACGCGGCAAAGGCGTGCGTGGGCTATCTGCCGGAACAGCCGCCGCTTTACCCCGAAATGACGGTGCAGGAGTACCTCGACTTTGCGGCAGAGCTGAAGGGCGTGAAAAAGGCAGAGCGGAAGGAACAGGTACTCAAAGCGGCCCGCTGCACTGGATTGGAAGCGGTCCTGCCCCGGCTCATCCGAAGCCTGTCAAAGGGCTACCGCCAGCGGGTGGGCATCGCACAGGCGCTTCTCGGAAGTCCCAAGCTCATCATTCTCGACGAACCCACCGTTGGTCTGGACCCGGCACAGGTGATCGAGATCCGGAAGCTCATCCGGGAGCTGGGCCGTGCGCACACGGTCATCCTGTCCAGTCACATCCTGAGCGAAGTTCAGGCGGTGTGCCAGAAGGTGCTGGTTTTGTCCAAGGGGAAGCTGGCGGCGTCCGGCACGCTGGAAGAGCTGACGGCGGGTGGAAAGAGCCTTGAAGAGGTCTTTTTGGAGCTGACCGGCGGCGAACCGGAAGAAATTGCAGGGGAGGAAGAACATGAAAGCGATCTTTAAGCGGGAACTCCGCAGCTACTTCCATGGCATGATCGGCTACGTCCTGACGGCGTTCCTGCTGGCGGCGACGGGCATCTATTTTCTGGCGCTGAACCTCGGCTATGGCCTGACGGATTTCAGCTACTACACGCTGTACCGCACCATTTTTGTGCTGCTGCTCTATATCCCGGTGCTGACGATGCGCTCGATGGCCGAAGAGCGCCACAGCCGCACCGATCAGCTTCTGCTGACCAGTCCGGTTTCGGTCTGGGGCATCGTGCTGGGCAAATTTTTTGCGATGTGCGTCGTCTTTGCCATCCCGTGTCTGGTCGATACCGTGATGATCGGCATCCTCTGGGCGCTGGGCGGGACCGTCTCGGCGCTGGCGGCAAACTTTGCAGGCTTGCTGTGCTATTTTCTGCTGGGCTGTGCGGCCATCGCCATTGGCGAGTTCCTTTCCGGCCTGACCGAAAATCAGATCATCGCGGCGGTGGCCGGTTTCTCGGCGCTGCTGCTGGCCTATATGATGCCCAGTCTGCGCAGTCTGTTCAACGCGGGCAGCGCGGTGGCGCTGGCGGTCTTTACCGGATTGGCCGGTGCGGCCTCGCTGCTGGCGGGTCTGCGCACCCGAAGCTTCGTCCTCGGCTGCCTGACCTTTGCGGCCCTCTGCCTTGGCTTGACGGGACTGTTCCTTGTGAAGAGCGCATGGCTGACCGAAGCATTCAGTGCGGTTTTAAGTGCGCTGTGCCTGTTCACGCCGTTTGAAGATTTCGTCAACAACAGTTTTTCCATCCCCACGCTGGTCTATTACCTGACCGTGACGGTGCTGTTCCTGTTCTTCACGGCGCAGGGCATCGAGAAGCGCCGCTGGAATTGAAAGGAGGGCGAAGAGATGAAGTTTTTGAAGAAATCGCCGCCGAAGGATGGGCGGGTGTTCCGCAGCGGGGTCTATTCCGCGGCCATCACAGCGACGGCCATCGTGCTGGCGGTGCTCATCAATTTGGTGGTGCGCGCCGTTCCGTCGAAATACACCGAGTTCGACCTCTCCGAAGCGGGCCTTTACAGTCTGAGCGACAGCTCGAAGCAGATCGCGCAGGAGCTGACGCAGGATGTGACCATCTACTATCTCTGCGAGACGGGAAACGAGGACCAGATCATCTCCAAGCTGCTGGACAAATATGCATCGGAGAGCAGCCACATTGCTTGGGAGCTGAAGGACCCGGCGGTCTATCCGACTTTCGCGGCGCAGTACGGGGCGCAGGATGCTTCGTCCGGCAGCCTGATCGTCGTTTCCGGGGACCAGAGCGTGGTGCTGGATGCGTCGGATCTCTACGATTATGATTACTCCGATTACTACACTACCGGGACCTACAGCGTGACCTTCTCGGGCGAAAACGAGATCACGGCGGCCATCTACCGCCTGACCAGCGGCGAGCAGAAGCACGCCTACTACATCACCAACCACGGCGAGCAGACCCTCACCGACACCCTGAACGATGCGCTGGAAAGCCAGAACCTCTCCCTGACGGCGCTGGACCTGCTGTCCAGCAGCATCCCGGAGAACTGCGACCTGCTCATCATCAACGATCCGGCACAGGACTTTGCATCTGCGGACAGTCTGGTGGATGAGATGGGCCTTCTGCGCAGCTATCTGAGCAGCGGCGGAAAGGTCCTGCTTCTGACCGATTCCTATTATAATACCCCGAATCTCGACGCCTTGATGGCAGAGTTCGGCCTGTCCCGCACCGAGGGCCTGATCGTGGAGGGCGACGCCGACCACTCTATGAACGGCTACCCCTATTATCTGCTGCCGGATTACACCAATCCCACCGAGACGACAGCGCTGGATGGTGTGAACACCAGCCGCCATGTGCTTTTGCAGATGGCGCAGGGCATCACCCTGACCGAGACGGACGGCGTCGTGGCCGAAGCGCTGCTCACGACATCCAATTCTGCTTACAGCAAGGCCGCGGGGTATGAGATGACCACCACCGAAAAGGCGGACGGCGACGTGGACGGTCCGTTCACGCTGGCGGCATATGCCCGCAATGAGACGACCGAAGCAGAGGTCATCTGGGTCAACTGCGGCAACATGGATAACGAGGCCGTCTATCAGGTCATCCCGGGCAACTGCACCTTCCTGCAGGGGTGCGCGTCCTCGCTGGCGGGTCAGGTCAGCACCGTGCTGATCGATTCCAAGGCGCTGGAAGCGGCTCCCATTAGCGTTTCCAGCGGGCAGTCGGCTGTGCTGGGCCTGACGTTCATCATTATCCTCCCGGCGGCGCTGCTGGCTGTGGGCGCGGCGGTCGTGATCCTGCGCCGCAGAAAGTGAGGCGCGTATGAAAGCAAAACAACGGACGCTGGCGCTCCTGTTGGTGCTGGTCTTTCTGGCGGGCGGAGCCTTTGCGGTCCTCACGGCCCAGAACGAAAAGGCCGCACAGGCGGAGAGCGAAGCCGCAGCGGGGACCATCCCGCTGTCGTCCTTCGCGGCAGAGGACCTGACCGAACTTGCGGTGACTTACAACGGTGAGACGAACACGCTGGAATACGCAGACGGCACTTGGACGCTGGCGGAAGATGAAGCCTATCATCTGGACACAACGTCCTGCAACACGATGGTGACCGCCCTTTCGGCGCTGAACGCCAAGCGCCAGCTGACCGAGGAACCCGGCGAGGACTACGGCTTCTCGGAAGATTCTCTGACCGTCACCGTGACCGCTGCAGGGGAGACGAACACCTTTACCTTCGGGGCCGAGAACCCGGCGACCGGGGACATCTACCTGAAAAAAGCGGGGGATGACGCGCTGTACACAGTCGCGGCTTCCAAGGCGTCCTGCTTTGAGCTGAGCAGGGCAGAGCTGTTCGGGGCGTTCAACCCGGCGGGGCTGACCAGCTCGGACATCGAAGCGGTCACGCTGGTCCATGGCGGAGAACAGTTCACCCTGACCGCCATGTCGGAAGCGGCTTCGTCGGACGCGGAAAGCGACAGCACCGACTATACGACGGTCTGGCGCTTGGAAGACGAACCGGAAACCGACCTCGACGAATCGAAGGTGAGCAGCATCCTTTCGGCGCTCAGCAGCTATGTGACCGCACAGGAGACCAGCGCGGACCGGACCGGCCTGACGGCCCTGCTCACCTCTTCCGTGCAGACGGCTGACGGTGAAAAAGATGTGACCTATTATGAAGGAACAGACGGTTGCTATCTGACCGTTAACGGGGACGCTTCGCTGTACACGGTGGACCTCTCGACGGTGCAGACGCTTCTGACCGCAAAAGCGGACCTGTACGCCGCATCGTGAAACAAAAGTTCATGCAGGGGTCGTTTTTAAGCCCGAAGGTTTCCCGCAAGGGGACCTCCGGGCTTTTTCTATGCCCGAAGCCGGTTTTCTCCAATTTCGTAAAGTTTAGGCAAACTGGGTCAGAGTGATTGACATTTGCACGCAAATTGTATAAGATAGACACGACAGGGGAGAGAATCTGCGCAGAGTTTGTCGCTTCCGGCACAGCGCGTGGGGACCGATCACCCTGGTACGAGGGATGGGGACATGGATGCCCTGTCTTTTTTCGTATCTGAGTTTAAGGAGGATTTAGGATCATATGGACAACTCGGTGATCGTTTCACTGCGGGATATCGTAGTGGAGTTTGACGGCCAGCGCATTCTGGACGGGCTGAACCTCGACATCCACGATAAGGAATTCGTGACGCTGCTGGGTTCTTCCGGCTGCGGTAAAACAACGACCCTGCGTCTGATCGCGGGCTTTTTGGAGCCGAATGCCGGCAAAGTCCTGCTCAAAGGCGAGGACATTACCGGTGTGCCGCCCTACAAGCGCCCGGTGAACACGGTGTTCCAGAAATATGCGCTGTTCCCGCACCTGAATGTGTTCGAGAACGTGGCCTTTGGTCTGCGTCTGAAGAAGATGGACGAAGAGACCATCCGCCGCAAGGTGCGCGACATGCTGGAGGTCGTCGGCCTGAAGGGCTTTGAGCGCCGCAGCATCGGCCAGATGTCCGGCGGCCAGCAGCAGCGCGTGGCCATTGCGCGCAGTCTGGTCAACGAGCCGGAAATTTTGCTGCTGGACGAGCCGCTGGGTGCTCTGGATCTGAAACTGCGCAAAGAGATGCAGCTGGAACTCAAGCGGCTGCAGCGCGAAATGAACATCACCTTTATTTATGTCACCCACGATCAGGAAGAGGCTCTGACCATGTCGGATACCGTCGTCGTCATGAACGGCGGCAAGGTGCAGCAGATCGGCACGCCGGAGGACATCTACAACGAGCCGAAGAATGCCTTTGTCGCGGACTTCATCGGCGATTCCAACATCGTGGACGGCGTGATGCACCGCGACTTCCTCGTTTCCTTCTCGGGCGTGGAGTTCCCCTGCGTGGACCGCGGCTTTGCCCGCGAGGAGAGCGTTCAGGTGGTCGTCCGCCCCGAGGATATCGAGGTCGTTTCGCCCGTCGAAGGCCAGCTGGTGGGCGTCGTGAATGATGTCATCTTCAAGGGCGTCCACTTTGAGATGCATGTGGAGTGCGAGGGCCGCGAATGGCTCATCCATTCCACCCGCGCCTGCACCCCCGGCGAGACGATCGGTATGCGCATCGGCCCCAACGAGATCCACATTATGTCGCGTTCCTGAGGGGTGAAGCCGAAATGAAGATTTACGATAAAAAGCTTGCGTATCCCTATTTTGTGTGGATGACGCTGTTCACGGTGGTCCCATTGATCATCGTGGTCTACTATGCGCTGACGGATGGCAGCGGGAACTTCACGCTCGACAATCTGCTGTCCATCAGCGGCTATGGCTCCGTGTTCGCCCGCAGTCTGCTGCTGGCGCTGATCGCAACGGTCATCTGCCTGATCATCGCGTTCCCGGTGGGCTATTTCCTGTCCCGTCTGCGGGTCAACAAACAGCACATCATGCTGATGCTGGTCATGCTGCCGATGTGGATGAACTTCCTGCTCCGCACCTATGCGTGGATGGGTCTGCTCAGCGTGAACGGCCCGGTCAACGCGGTGCTGGGCGTGTTCGGCTTGGGACCCTACAACATGCTGAACACCTCCGGCGCGGTGGTGCTGGGCATGGTGTATAACTATGTGCCGTATATGATCCTTCCGCTGTACACCAGCATGACCAAGATCGACCAGAGCATCGTGGAAGCCGCACAGGACCTTGGCGCTTCCACCACCCAGACCCTGCTCCGCGTTCTGATCCCCATGAGCGTTCCGGGCATCAGCACCGGCATCACGATGGTGTTCGTGCCGGCTGTTTCGACCTTCGTCATCAGCCGAATGCTGGGCGGCGGTTCCAACCTGCTGATCGGTGACCTGATCGAGATGCAGTTCCTTGGCAACAGCTACAACCTGAACGTCGGTTCGGCCATGAGCTTGGTGCTGATGATCATTGTCCTGCTGTGCATGAGCTTTACCTCGAGCTTCGACGAGGATGAGATGGAGGGTGTGTCCTGATGAAAACAAAACATCTTCGGCTGATGCAGCGTGCCTATGTCATCCTGTTTTTCTGCTTCATGTATCTGCCCATCGCGTATATGATCGTGTTCAGTTTCAACCAGAGCAAGGGCTATGCGCTGTTCACCGGCTTTACGACGAAGTGGTATGTCAGCCTGTTCCACAATTCGTCTATCCTGCGGGCGCTGGTCGTCTCGCTGGAAGTGGCCCTCATTTCGTCGATCATTGCGACCATCCTTGGCACGGCGGCTTCGCTGGGCATCGCATCCATGGGCCGCAAGAGCCGCTTGGTGGTCACGAACATCACCTATATCCCGGTGGTCAACCCCGAGATCATCACCGGCATCTCGCTGATGCTGCTGTTCGTGGCCTATCAGCGCTTTGCCGCCAATGTGGATTTCCTGCCCGATACCATTATGGGCTTGCCCACGCTGCTCATCGCGCATATCGCGTTCAATGTGCCGTACGTCATCTTTAATGTGACGCCCAAGCTCAAGCAGCTGGATATCAAGCTGTACGAAGCCGCACTGGACCTCGGCTGCGACCCCAAACAGGCGTTTTTCAAGGTCATCCTGCCGGAGATCAGCCCCGCGATCCTGTCGGCATTCCTGATCTGCCTGACCTACTCCATCGACGACTTCATGATCTCCTACTTCAACTGCGGCACGGTGGAGACGCTGCCCATCGCGATCTACTCCATGACCCGTAAAAAGGTCAGCCCGGAGATCTATGCGCTGTCTACCATCATGTTCGTGGTCATCCTGGCCATCATCCTGATCTCCAACGCCATGGAGAGCCGCGGCTACCGCCGGGACCAGAAGGCTCTGAGAGGGGAGGATGTGGCATGAAACGTTTTGTGATCCTGCTGCTGACGGCGGTCCTTGCCGTCTGTATGCCGCTTTCGGCGTTTGCGGCCGGGACCATCGAGGTCAACGAGGATATTTCCGTCTCCGATGACTACGACTGGACCCGCTTCAAGGGCAAGAATGTTACCCTGAACGTCTACAACTGGGGCGAATACATCTCCAACGGCTCGGACGACAGCGTGGATGTCGTGGACGCCTTTGAAAAGCTGACCGGCATCAATGTCAACTATACGACCTTTGATTCCAACGAGTCGCTGTATGCAAAGCTCAAGTCCGGTGCGGCCAACTACGATGTCATCATCCCGTCGGATTATATGGTCTCGAAGATGATCTCGGAAGGGATGCTGGCCAAGCTGAACTATGACAACATCCCGAACTTCCAGAACATCGACGAAAGCTACCGCAACGCAGACTACGACCCGACCAATGAATATTCGGTCCCCTATATGCTCTGCACCACCGGCATCATCTATAACACCACCATGGTGGACCAAGCACCCACCAGCTGGGCGGACCTGTGGGACGAGCAGTATGCGGACAACATCCTGATGTTCAACAACAGCCGCGATGCCTACGCCATTGCCGCGTTCAAGGCGGGCAAGAGCATCAACCCGGAGTCCACGGAGGAAGTGGACGAGGTGGTGGAAGAGCTGAAAGCACAGAAGCCGCTGGTCCAGGCCTACGTCATGGATGAGATCTTCGATAAGATGATCGGCGGCGAAGCGGCCATCGGCGTCTACTATTCCGGCGATGCCATCACGATGATCGACGACAACCCCGATCTGGCGTGGGTGTTCCCGGAAGAGGGAAGCGTCCTTTCGGTGGACAGCATGTGCGTTCCCGCCACCAGCGAGAATCAGGAAGCTGCTGAAATGTTCATCAACTTCATGTGTGAGGTGGACGTCGGCAAGGCAAACGCGGAGTATATCGGCTACACTACCCCCATGCAAGCGGTGTGGGAGGTTCTGGACGAGGACCTGAAGTACAGTGAAATCGCCTTCCCCTCGGAGGAGATCGAAGCCAAGGAAAAGGTCTTTACCGCCCTGAGCGATGACGTGAACAGCGAACTGGACGTCAAGTGGAGCGAGATGAAGAGCTACGACGAAGGCGGCAGCGGCGTTGTGTTCCTGATGCTCCTGCTGGCGATGGTGGCGCTGGCTTGCTTCAACATCTGGCGCAAGCTGCGCAAAAAGTCCCGCAACATGTATTAAGAAAAAGCCCTCTCCGTCATTGCTCTGCGATGCCGCCGCAAAGGGCGGGGTTCGTGCCCCGTTTGGAACAGCGGCAAGCAGGATGGAGGGGGCTTTTTGATAGAAAGGTTTTGACGATGGAATTGAATCAATATACCGAGACAGCTCTCACCCTGAACGCAGACTGCGACTTCCGCCGGAACATGAAGCCGAGCGCGCTGTTCCGCTATGTGGAACAGGCCGCTGCAGACCACGCCCGCGCCTACGGGATGGATGACGCCTTCTTTGCGGCCCATCACACGGCGTTTTTGGTGGGCAAACAGGCGGTGGAGATCTACCGGATGCCGACCCGCGCCGAAAAGCTTGTCTTGAAAACCGCTTGTGAGCCCTGCAAAAAAGGCTCGATGAAGCGGATCACCCACATCCAGGACGAAGCCGGGAACGAGCTTGCCATGGTGGACTGCCGCTGGATCGTGGTGGATACCGACAATGAACGCATCCTGCGGGAGCCGAACTGGCACACCCCCGGCTACTGGAACGAGGACGTGGAAGGGGAGCTGCCCCAGCTCGTGCACAAAAGCAAAGATCTGACCTTTGCCGGAAACTGGAAGGCAAGTTATTCACTCTGCGACCTGAACGGCCATGTGAACAACTCGTACTATCTGGACATCGCCTGTGATGCCCTGCCCATCGAGGCGTTCCAGAAAGGAGCGCTGCGGTTCGCCTCGGTGAAGTATCACCGCGAGATCCCGATGGGGTCGCAGGTGGCGGTGTCCTATGCGCGGGCGGCGGGCGGCTGGTATGTGGCGGGCCGCCGCGAAGAGCATCTAGCGTTTGAGTGCTATCTGGAGTTTGCGGACGAAGCTCCCGCGGAAAAGTAAAAAAGAATTACAAAAAAATTACAAAAACCTCTTGCAAAATCGGAGCAAAAGAGTTACAATATGGTTACAGAAAGAGCAAGGCTCTTCTGAGTGAAATCTTTTTCTTCTTGTTATCCGTGGATATCGGGTGTCTGCCTCTCCTCCTCCGGCTGTACTCCTTCACAGCTGTTGGCCGACACCGCACAGGCGATATCCCGCTTCGTGTGCAAAAAAGCCCGTCCGGCGAGGACGGGCTTTTTTGCGTCCCGCAGGGCCAAAACTGCAAAATTCAGGGAATAAAGTGTTACTTTCCATCGTTTTCTTAGACAAAGTGTCTGGTTTTCCCGAGGACGGTTTTGGAAAGTTTGTTTTGTAAATTGCTTGCATTTGTGATAGAATAGGTGCAAGCAATTTTAAGCATGTTCCAAGCACTACAGGTGAAATCATTTTGCGACCGTTGTGACGGACGGCATGAGAGAAAAGGAGTTTGAATATGGCTTATTTCTATGAAGAACCTTCCCGCACCTTTGGCGAATATCTGCTGGTCCCGGGCTATTCCTCGGCGGAGAACGTTCCCACCGCAGTCAGCCTCAAGACCCCGCTGGTCAAGTACCGCAAGGGCGAGGAAGAGTGCCCGCTGGAAATGAACATCCCGATGATCAGCGCCATCATGCAGTCTGTCTCCGGCGATAAGCTGGCCATTGCACTGGCACGCGAGGGCGGTGTGTCCTTCATCTACGGCTCCCAGAGCATCGAGAACGAGGCCGCTATGGTCCGCCGCGTCAAGAGCTATAAGGCCGGCTATGTCGTTTCGGACTCCAATCTGGCCCCCACCGCCACCCTGCACGACGTTCTGGAGCTGAAGGCCCGCACCGGCCACTCCACCATTGCGGTCACCGCTGACGGCACGCCCAACGGCAAGCTGCTGGGCATCGTGGCATCCCGCGATTACCGCGTCAACCACACCCCCGATGACGCATCGGTCACCACCTTCATGACCCCGATCGAGAAGCTGGTCACCGCCCCGGAGAACACCTCTCTGCACGACTGCAACAACATCATCTGGGACAACAAGATCAACACCCTGCCGCTGGTGGATGCCG